>OLFV01003050.1_pt1 | contig 11117 bp, 9 predicted proteins | sample 1605551 | NCBI WGS metagenome assembly OLFV01 (sample SAMEA3888922, study PRJEB22519) | human gut metagenome | biome: human gut; feature: human-associated habitat; material: faeces | place: Denmark | collected 2011
TACCAATGAGTCTATTAGATAACGCAACAATAACAACAAAATAAAAAAATATGCTACAACGTGACTACATACAGCGACTGATTCGCGAGTTTATGGCGGCACTCGAAAGAATGCTCGAAAAGAAAGAGGTGGAGGTAAGACGTGAGAAGATTAAGGAGCTCTACAATCAATACGTAGGCCCTTACGCCTTCTACAGCATCGCCACCATCGAGGACGTGATGAAGGCAATGGCAGGAATAGAGGACGAGGAGAAGCGACTCTCCAAGATGGACATGCTTGCCGAACTCTATTATCACGAGGCAGATATGGTGGGACAGCCCACAAGAGACGAACTCCTGAACAAGGCGTTCATGCTCTTCGATTATGTGGAAACCCACGGAGATACCTTCTCCATCGAACGCCGCAACAAAATGGCACAAATCAAACAGAAAGTGGGAAATGAACTCTACTAACGACATGACTGTAGGTTCGCCTTTGCGAGCCATCATCAAATTTGCGATTCCACTAATCCTGGGCTACATCCTTCAACAGATGTACCTCATTATCGATGCCGCCATCGTGGGAAGATGGATTGGCGTGGGAGCTCTTGCGGCAGTTGGCGCATCCAGCTCCATCATGTTCCTCATCATGGGCTTCTGCAACGGTTCCTGTGCCGGTTTTGCCATTCCTGTCGCCCAGGCTTTCGGCGCCAAGGATTATGCCAAGATGCGGGCTTACGTAAGCAACAGCATCCGCATCGCCGTGGTGTTTGCCGTGGTCATTACCTTTCTTTCCTGCATCTTCTGCGGAAAGATTCTGCACCTGGTGAATACGCCGAAGGAGGTGTTCGATGATGCCTACATCTTCCTGATGCTGCAGTTTGCGGCGATTCCTTTCACTATCGCCTACAATCTGCTCTCCGGTCAAATTCGTGCTCTGGGCAACTCGAAACAGCCTTTCTATTTCCTCATTACCGCCTCTGTTATCAACATCATTCTAGATGGCATTCTGATTCTCGGTATGGGGTTAGGTGTAGAGGGAGCAGGTATTGCCACTTGGCTTTCACAGGGAATCTCCGTGCTGCTCTGTATCTGGTTTATCAAGAAGAAAATGCAGATTCTGATTCCGAAGGGTGAGGAAAGGAAATTTGATAATAAAAAGATAAGCATTCTGCTGAACAACGGCGTTCCGATGGGATTGCAGTTCTCCATTACCGCCATCGGTCTCATCATGCTGCAGAGTGCCAACAACGCTCTGGGAACGGTTTATGTGGCTGCATTTACTGCCTCTATGCGCATCAAATATCTCTTTACCTGCGTATTCGAGAACATCGGAGTGGCGATGGCTACCTATTGCGGTCAGAACCTGGGAGCCAGGAAGCTGGATAGAATTGGTCAGGGCGTAAGGGCTTCCATCAGGATGATGCTGGTTTATTTCGTCTTCACCTTCCTGCTCATCTATCCGTTTGCCGATGAAATGATGATGCTCTTCGTGGATAAGGGCGAGGCTGAAGTGGTAACTTATGCTGCCCAGTTTATGCGCATAGCCAACTATTTCTATCCTTGTCTGGGCTTGCTCACCATCCTGCGTTACAGCATCCAGGGCTTGGGTTACAGCAATCTCTCGATGCTGAGTGGCGTGATGGAAATGATAGCGAGATGTGGCGTGAGTCTCTGGCTGGTACCAGCCCTGGCGTGGACTGGAGTCTGCTTCGGCGACCCTGTGGCGTGGGTCATGGCAGATTTCTTCCTCATCCCCGCCTTCCTGTGGCTTTATAAGCATCTGAAGAAGGAGCAAGTGCGATAGGGTAATTTTGACGTTTTAAAAATTTGCATTAAAAAATATTCTGCTAAGGGTTAGGAAAATGAAAATTCAATTGTAATATAGGCAAAAGAAAAGAAATAAAGTAATGCAAATAAACAAAGAAACGATAGAACAGCTCTTCCGGCAGCATTATCTGAGGATGTACCAATTGGCCAGGGTACTTCTGAAGGATGATGCAGCCAGCAAGGATGTGGTGAGCGAAGTCTTTGCCGATGTGCTCGACGGAAAGACCCAACTGGATCTTGATAACGAGACAATAGCCAGCGATTCGCCCCTGCCTTCCGCCAACGCCGGGAGCTATCTTCTGGTGTGTGTGCGCCATAAATGCCTCAACCTGTTGAGCCGACAGAAGATGAAAGACCGGGTTCATCACCTTCTGAAAACCGATACTTCGCCTTCGATAGTTCCCCAGGAAGCGACGATTACCGAAATAGACAGGGAGACCGAAAAGTACGAGGCAATTCTGACTTATATGAATGCTGAGCTCACGCCACAAACCCGCAAGGTACTCGATCTCCGTTTTCGGCAGAAACTGAAATATCGGGAGATTGCTACGGAATTGGGCATCAGCGAAGTGGCAGTTTATAAACATCTGGCGCAAGGCATCAGAAAAATAAAGCAAAAGTTTAACCCTTAGCAGATTTATTATGGACAAGTTTGAAAAAATACTGGATATCATCGACCATCAGGAGAAGTATTCTGATGAGGAGATTCGTGAAATATTGCAGGATGAGGAATGCCGAAAACTCTATCAGACGATGACGGAAGTGGATTCTGCACTTGAAAGCCCCTCTCCTATTATTAATGTAGATGAGGAATGGGAGAAATTCAGCCAGGAGCATCAACTTCAAGAAGAGGCATCCCATCCTATAACTTCCTGGCGTAAACTGGCAGCATCCATCGCCGGTTTTGTCTTGATTTCGGGTATTGCCTTTGCCGCAATCCATACTTACATCAAGCGCAGCCAGGAAACAACCCAAGTAACCGCAGATACTCATCCGGAAGTCATAAAATCAGATTCCGCAAAGCAGGTAGCAGCAAAGGATTCCCTGACTCATCCGAAACCAGAAAAGCCAGCCATTCACAAGACTTTCGAAAATGTGGCTTTCGAACAGATGATTTCAGAGATTGCTTCTTATTATGATTTACAAGTGAAGTTTGAGAATAACGAGGACAAGACCCTCCGCCTCTATTACGAATGGAACAGTCATTCGAGCATCGAGAACATCGTAAAAGAACTGAACCAATTCGAGAATGTAAACATCGAATTGCAACAAAACGAGCTGATTGTAAAATAACAAGTTTATCAAAAGTAAGCATAATATTATCGACTCTCAAAGTAATCATAAAGCTCAAAGTTAAAAAGTATCATTATGAGAAGATTTTCAGCCATCATATTCCTGCTATGCACGTTCGCCCTGGCGATGAGCGCACAGCACATCCAGCGCAACTATCACGACCGCAGCATGTCGGACGTCCTCATCGACCTCGACAAGGCTTCCAAGCGCTACAAAATCAGTTTCATCTACAACGAACTGGAGGATTTCACAGTTACCCAGAACGTGAAGACAGCCAATATTCCCGATGCCATCCGCAAGGTAATCGGTTTCTATCCGATGCAGATGACCGTGGGCGACAGCCTCATCACGGTAGAATGCATACGCAAGAGCGAGCGCAAGCTGATAGGCAGACTGATAGACAATCACAATCTTCCTGTAGAATTCGCCAACATCCAGCTGCTCAACCCGAAGGATTCCTCCTTTCTCTGTGGAGGCGTGAGCAACGCCAATGGCGATTTCGTCATCCCCTGCCAGCAGAAACAGGCCCTCATGAAGGTTTCGTTCGTAGGCTACAAGACGATTTGCAAGCTGGTACCTATTGCCCGCATCGGAAATGTGAGGATGCAGGCGAATGCCTATCAACTGGGCAAGGTGGAAGTAAAGGGCAAGCTGCGTATCGACCACGGCGACCATGCCTCTTATACATTCTCTGACGAACAGATCAGGAACTCACGCCATTCACAGGATCTTCTAGGAACACTCCCGGGAATCTATACCGATCCGATGACCGGCAAGACATCCAGTATGACCGGCAAATCCATCAAAATTCTCATCAACAACGTGCCGATGACGAGCGAGAACGACTTGAAGGCTATTGCCGCCAACAAAATAAAGAAGGTGGAATACTACGAAGATCCTCCTATCAGATACGGCGATGTGGGCATCTTGATGAACATCATTACCAAGCCGCTTGATACGGGTTATACTACTGGTTTTGATGTGTCCAGCGCCTTGACCACAGGGTTTAGCAATGATAATGTGTATTTCAAGTACAACAAGGGCAATCATCAGTTTTCCTTCGATTACAGCATCAACGTGAGAAACTATCGTGACTGGATAGAAGACAACCAGTATTCCTTTACGCTTGACGACCAACAGGCTGTCTATGATTACCATCTGCACAAGCGTTTTGGCTATACCGACAACAAGTTCAACCTGAAGTATGCTTACAGCAAGCCAGACGACGTAACCTTCCAGGTCACCTTTTCTCCAGAATTGTCACATAAGTTCAACCGGGGAAATAGCGAGGTTGCAACGCAAGGAAACGAGGCTTGGCAGGATGGATTCGGAAACACGAAGGATATTGTGGATTACGTGAAACCAGCAGTAGATCTCTATCTCAGCAAGCAGTTTGCCCATAAGCAGACACTCGATGTGGACGTGCTCGGCTCTTACTTCAACACCAGGCAGCAAATGCTCAACCGGCAATGGACTTCCGACAAGGATAGCATCTTGACCGATGACGACATGCACTCCAGGAGCCACATCTATTCCCTGATAGGAGAAGCAGATTATACCAAAGAATGGGAGCAGGGAGAGCTGTCGGCAGGAGTTTATACCTGGAATAAGTGGAGCGACTATAATGTGCGCAATATCCTTTCCGGCTATGAGCCATCCAAGTATTCTTCATGCATCAAGATCAATACGGTTTATGCCCAATACCAGAACCATATCGGCAAGTTTACCTATCGTATAGGCGTAAAGAGCACGTGGAGAACCCAGAGCTATCAGGATCTCACCTATAACAACAACTATATTCATCCGTTGCTGTATTTATCTTATAAGCTGAAGAACGGTTCGTTGCAGCTGCTATCATCCAGCGGCACCAATTATCCCGCCATCTCAACATTGAGCGAGAACATGACGATTGTCATCCCCGGACTGATGAAGCAAGGCAACCCAAATGTAAAGGCTACGATGGAATGGGGACCGATATTCAGATACACCTATAATGATGCGATGCTCTACCTGCAAGTAGCACTTTATGGAATCTATAATGACAAGGTAATTACACCTTATTATTATTGGACCACGGTGAACGACAGGCGCAGCATAGTTTCTACCTATGAAAACGGCAGTTTCTATTGGCGTTATGGCACAGGCTATTATCTTCAGTTCAAGCCGTTCAAGAACGAGGTTTTGAAACTGATGGTGGGTGGAGGTTTTGAACGGGAGATAATCAGCAATTCCTATGGTCGCCATTGCTACTGGTGGAGTCCTTTCAAATATGGCATCAACTTCCGGAAGGGAAACTGGGGAGCTTCTTACCAGGGAAATATTCCTTCGAAGATGGCAGTCCTGGACTATCGCAAGGCAGATGAGTCCAAGAGTGAATTCTCTGCTTTTTACCAGAAGGGAGCCTGGCGTTTCTCGTTCTATGGCTTGTGGATGTTTGCACCAGCCAAGTACGAGAGCCAGACATTCGACAATCCGATTATGAACCAGACGGAACAGCACATCATCAAGGATAATCGCCGCATGCTGATGCTGGGTGTCAGCTACAACTTCTTCTCCGGAAAGAAGAAGAACATCCGGAAGAACATCAACAACTATGATTCAGATGCTGGCGCATTCAAGTAAAAGCTGTCTTCGCTTTTCCCGAAATCACAAATAAGCAAAAGGCTGGACTTCCTCACCCGAAGTTCAGCCTTTTTGCATGTCATCAGTAATCCAAATACGCATTTTATCGTTTATAGACGATAAAAACGCATCAATTCTATCGTTTATAGACGACAAGCATCATTTTTAGGGCAATTTTGCGCTGGGACGATTACCCTTCTAAGAGAAGAAAATAATATTTCCAGTTAGGAAAATAAAAATCTCTAACTGGGAAAATATTTAGGATGAAAATGACTCAAAACAGACAACTGAGACTCACATTCCGGTTTTTCCGGCTCTAAATCAGGCAATAGTCTCAGTTATCCCGTTTTTACTTGCATTTTTTAGGAGAACATGATTTTGTATTTCAGCAAGGTCTAAATCTACTTTAAAGCAAAAAACAAAGCAATTTTGAGGGTTTGGGAGACCTAAAAAGAATGCTTTTGTAAAATCTTTCGAATAATCTATAGGGCTGAGACCGAAAATAAAAAACTGAGAAACCTTCATAAGTCGTTGCTTTCTAGGGAATTAGATTATCGCCTCTTTTCCTTTTACTTGCTTCCATAGTCTCAGTCTCAGAGTCTCAGTTGTTTTTCAAGCACCCCCTCTTCTTCTTATATACTTATATATTATATATATATTAATATATAATTAATTAATAATCAATAAGTTATAAAGATAAAGAAAGAGAGAGCGGAAGAATGGTACCCCCTTTATTTATAACTGAGACTCTGAGACTGAGACTCTCTGCTCATCCCGAACAAAAAAGCAGAAGTCTGCCAGCATCCCTGCCAGCAGACTCCTTTTCCATAAACCGAACCTAAATTTTACACTTTCTTTTTCTAGGAAATGCAATTACAATGTAAACCTAAATATAACCTATTACCTTGATGAAATTTCTAATACGCTTTTCTCTATTATAACGCTTTGCAAATGAATACCTTCTTAAGACTATTCAGCAACAGCCTGCTCTGTAGACTCCTGCTGAGTATTCTCTACAGGTGCATCCTGAGCCTTTACTTCCTCTGTAGGCTGCGCATTCTCCACCTGCTCTACAGGAGTTTCGCTTGCCTTTGCCTCTGTTGACTCTGTAGCATTCTCTACAGGAGTTTCCTGCTTGTCAGAATCCTCAACGCTAGCCTGAGAACTGATAGCTGTGCCTTCTACTGTTGAATCGGCTGGAGCTACTGTATCAACTGGAGCTACTTCAGAATTACCCATCATTTTGCTAGAAGCAAAAACATTACTTACTGAAACCATTACCATAGCTGCGATAGCTGCAAAAACGAACTTCTTCATAATCTTATCTTTTAAACTGTTATTACTAATATTGTTATTTACTTTCGTTGTGGATTCATTATCGAACCCGCTATTCATTATCACAAGATGCGTGCCAGAAAATGAGCAAGGCAACTACTTCTCCTGATTATCAGCCACTTATCATTTTCGTGTCAAAAACAGAGAGTGGGGAAAAGGGGGAATGAGTGGGGAAAAAATCCACAAAAAAATGGGGATTCCGTTCCTGATAACTTCCATTTTCCCCAAGAAACAGTTTTGTTTCACCCCGAATTCTGGATTTCTTTATTGCTTCAGATTCATTCCCAGACATACAAGAGAGCATGGCTACCCCAAAAGAAAGCACAAAAGTCAGAAAAATGAAACAGATATAGCCCTCAAAAACGCTCCTTTTTTGGAAGATACATTCCTTTTTCAAGTTATACGGAAGATTGATGATTGCGTTAACCGCTTGATAATAAGCCTTTTAGAAGAAAGCAGATTAGAAAATCTTCCAGATTCCAAATCTTCCAATTGTTTTTTCTGCATATCCCTCCTACCTCTATTTATATATATAATTAATTAATAATCAATAAGTTATATAATACAAAGAAGTAAAAAAGAAGAACAAACTAAAGATGCATACCCACTCAAAATTAATTGGAACAACTGGAACGCAGCCCTAGGAAAATCCCCTTTTCTCTAGAAGGTAAGCCCAATCCATTTGCTTTTCATCTTAGGAACAGAAAATCATAGGAAAAACATTAATTTTCCTTAAACAAGCCGTTTTCCTGGATTATTTCGAAGTATAGTTAGAAATATTTTCGTATTTTTGCAAAGTATACTTTAAAATATTTCTGTATAGACTAGCAAATTATTAGAAATATCATCATAGACTGTAGATAAATGCAGAGGATAACGCATAAGAGAATCAGAATTTCCTGGCTGCTGCTATTGGTTTACTTGCCGATGCTACTTGCCGTTACGTTTCACCATCATGGTGAAGCGCAGGGAACTCATGCTGATTTCTATTGTGCCGATTGTGCCCATCATGTTCATCACGACGGGCATCTGATAGCCCTGCAGAATACCATGCACGACTGTGTGCTTTGCCAATTGCAAAGCACTCCTTATCTGGCTCCATCCCTCGTGGTTTGGGTTGCCATCGCCGTGCTCCATCTCTCCCCTCGCCGTGCCTTCTGCTCTCCTTGCTTGTGCAGGGCGAAGGGGGTAAAATCTACCCGTGCTCCACCTTATTCTCTGTTTTTATAAATAATTGAATATTAACAGAATAAGGTAACAAATAACATAATGAGAACAATATTGAAATCAATATTGCTGATGAGTCTGTGCTCATCGGCAACAGCCCCTGCTATGGCTATAAACAGAGCAAATCATGATAAGAAGGAAGCAAACATTCATGAAGAAGAGACAAATGATTCTACCAGACACCAGCCGCTGACGGAATCGAGCGTGAAACTGAACGAAGTGGTGGTAACAGGCTTGACGGGCAGCCAGAAACTGAAGCAATCGCCCGCACCCATCTCCTTCGTTTCTGCCCGCCAGCTCGAAATGCAACCTTCTACCAACATCATCGACGCCATCTCCCACCAGCCAGGCGTTTCGCAGATTACCACGGGAAACGGAATTTCAAAGCCCGTGATCCGTGGCCTGGGCTATAACCGCGTGGTAGTGGTAAACGATGGAATCAGACAGGAAGGACAGCAATGGGGCGATGAACACGGAATAGAAATCGACCCCGCTTCGGTTCATTCCGTAGAGATTCTGAAAGGTCCGGCAAGTCTCATGTATGGATCGGATGCGATGGCAGGCGTCCTCATCTTCCACTCCGCTCCAACCCTTGCCAAGGGCGATATGAGAGCAAATTTCTCAACGGGTTATCAAACCAACAACGGACTTTTTGATTATTCGCTCAACTTTGCCGGCAACCAGGGCGGATTTGTATGGAACACCCGCTACAGCGGAAAGATGGCGCATGCCTACAAGAATAAATACGATGGTTATGTATTCGGTTCATCACTCAGAGAGCAGGCATTCTCGCAGCTTCTAGGCTGGAACTACCGCCAGGGGCATTCGCATCTCACACTCGATTATTATCATCTCACTCCGGGCATCGTAGAGGGAGAAAGAGATGAGAAAACGGGCGAACTGGAAATTCCGGAAGGCTACGATGCCAAGAGTTACGGCAAGCCGATGCCTTATCAGCAGATTCATCATTACAAGGCTGTACTTGATAATTCCTGGTTCCTGGGCGACGGCAATCTGAAATTCCTTCTGGGGTATCAGCAGAACCGCCGTCAGGAGTTTGAGGAGGAAGAGAATCCGAAGGAATGCGGACTCGATTTCATGCTCCATACCATGAATTACGACCTGCATTATCTCTCGCCGGAAATGAATGGATGGAAGTTCTCAACAGGTGTCAACGGCATGTGGCAACAATCAATTAACAAGGGAACAGAGTTTCTGATTCCAGCCTATCATCTCTTCGATTACGGCGTGTTTGCCACGGTGAGCAAGAAAATAGGCAAGCTGAATCTGAGCGGCGGAATCAGATACGACCATCGCCACCTGCACAGCGAAGCTTTAAGAGAAGAAGATGATACAGATTCGCATAGTTCAGATTGGAATGGATTTGTTTTGAATGGTTCTAAATCAAATGGTTCTGAATTGAATGATTCTTTCCGTTTTCAAGCCTTTAAGCGCAGCTTTGAGGGAGTAACCGGAAGCATCGGATTGGCTTATGAAATCCTGCCCGATTTCAATCTGAAGCTGAACCTGGCAAGAGGATTCCGTGCTCCAAACATCAGCGAATTATCATCGAATGGTGTGCACGAGGGAACCCAGCGATACGAGTTGGGAAACACCCGTCTGAAGCCAGAGAACAGCTGGCAATTCGACCTTGGTTTGGATTATTCTTCGCCTATCATTTCGGCAGAGCTCTCGCTGTTTGCCAATCGCATCAACCATTACATCTATAGCGAGAAGTTGGCAGATGAGAACAATCTGCCTGTCCTCATCAACGACACGCCAGCCTATCAGTTTACTTCGGGCGACGCCCGCATTCTGGGTGGTGAGGCGAGCATCGACATCCACCCTGTGGAGCATCTGCATATCGGCAACACCTTCTCGTATGTCAACTCGGTTCAGTTGCATCAGCCATCCGAATCAAAGTATCTGCCATTCACCCCAGCCCCTCGCTGGGTTTCGGATGTAAGATATGAGTTTGTCTGCGACGGCAAGACTTTCGACCATCTCTTCGTAAAGCTACAGATGGATTGCAATCTCCGTCAGAACCATTATTTCGCAGCCAACGATACGGAGACCGCTACGCCATCGTACACCTTATTAAATATGTATGCCGGTACCGACGTGAAGCTCCATGGCAAGCGCCTTCTCTCGCTTTATCTTTCGGGCGAGAACCTTACCAACCATGCTTACCAGAACCACCTGAGCCGTCTGAAGTATCTTGACGTAAACCAGGTTACAGGCAGAAGAGGCGTTTACAATATGGGCCGCAACTTCAGCATAAAGATAGTGGTTCCGATAGAGTTGTAACTCCCCTTTTGGAATAAGTAATTCCCCTTTTAGGATAAGCAATTCCTCATCAGGAATCAAAATTTTGAATAAACAAGTGCCGATAAGGATGCCAAAAGCTGCCGGAAAAGCAACTTTTGGCGCCATTATCGGCATTTTTTCGTCTAATTATTAGACAAACATTACCACTTTTCTATGATATTTCGTAACTTTGCACCATGATTAAGAAACAAGGAACGATATTGATTGTTGATGACAACCGCAACATTCTTACTACGGTAAGGATGCTGCTGGAACCCATATTCGATGGCATCATCACCATCGCCAACCCTAACTCCATCCCAGCCAAGCTGAGAGAGGAGCATCCCGACGTGGTGCTGCTCGACATGAACTTCTCCAGCGGAATCAATTCGGGAAACGAGGGACTGTACTGGCTCAGGGAAATCAAGAGCCTCAGCCCGAAAACCGAAGTGGTGCTCTTTACCGCCTATGCCGACATCCAACTTGCCGTAACAGGCATCAAGGAAGGTGCCGCCGACTTCATCG
>OLFV01003052.1_pt1 | contig 11108 bp, 7 predicted proteins | sample 1605551 | NCBI WGS metagenome assembly OLFV01 (sample SAMEA3888922, study PRJEB22519) | human gut metagenome | biome: human gut; feature: human-associated habitat; material: faeces | place: Denmark | collected 2011
GAAGATGAGCTGTTCTGTTATCGTGCTTCGTTATTGACATCTGCTGATTGAATCGATATAAGGAAGAACTGCGAGAGAGTCGGGCGGCGGTGACGCCGCCAACCCCGCCAGGTCCGAAAGGAAGCAACGGTAACGGTTGTTCGCCGGGTGTCCGACTCTCAAAAAGCGCAAGCCCTCGGGTTTGCGCTTTTCGTTTATGCGGGTACCGCCGCAAAGGAGGGAGACATGAATCAGGAATGTGCCGTCGGGTATGCGTCGGAAGCGGACATTGATGCTTGGATGGATCTGGTTGCTCTTGTCCGGGATGCCTTCCCCGGGCTGTCGCTCGGCGAGTACCGGGGGAACCTGCGGAAAGCCATTGCGGAGCGGCGGGCGCTGTGCGCCAAGGATGCAAGGGGGCTGCTCGGCGTGCTGGTGCTCTCGGATCAGCACAACGGCATCGGCTTCCTCGCCGTACATCCTGAGGCGCGGGGGCGGGGCGTCGCTTCGGCCCTTGTCCGCATGATGCTGGATGTGCTCCCCGCCGATCAGGATATCTTCGTGACGACGTACCGGGAAGACGATCCGCTCGGTGCGGCTCCGCGGGCCCTGTACAAGCGCCTCGGCTTCGAAGAGGCCGAACTTGTCACCCGCTATGGGTATCCATGTCAGCAATTCGTGCTGCGGCGCGGTTCCGGGGACAAGTAAAGGCAGAGCCGCCGGTACGCTCGGCCCCGTCAGGCGCACGGTAGGGCCTTCGACAGCGCCAAGCATTGCGCGAATGCCGGATGGAGCCGTTCATCTTTTGGGAACCTTGGCTCTGTTTGCCGGAATGACGTGTTTTAGGGAGCCGTTTATGAAATACGAATGGAAGAAGCACGAAAAAGCGTTGTACCTTCCGAAAGCCGTTCCTGCTCCGGTTACCGTCCCCGAGCACGCCTTTTTCATGATACGCGGGGAAGGGAACCCCAACGGCGAGGCGTTCCTCGAAGCCATAGGCGTCCTGTACGCCCTGTCATATGCGGTCAAGATGTTGCCGAAGAAAGGGGATGCCCCCGAAGGCTACTATGAGTACGCCGTGTTCCCGCTGGAAGGGGTATGGGACACGGCGGAACCGATGCTGCCGGGAGAGGCCCTCAACAAGGATGCCCTGCGCTACACCCTGATGATCCGCCAGCCGGATTTTGTGACGGACGAACTCGCCGAGCGCATCCTCGCCGCGACAAGCAGGAAAAAGCCGCATCCCCTCTATGCGTCGGCCTCTTTCGGGCACTGGAACGATGGCTTGTGTGTGCAAATGCTCCACGTCGGCCCTTATGACGACGAACCCGTAAGCTTTAACATGATGCAAGCCTACTGCGCGGAACACGGGTTGCGGCGTGCATCGGACAGCCACCGGGAAATCTACCTTTCGGATGCCCGCAAAACCGATCCGGCACGTCTGAAAACGGTACTGCGGTTTGGCGTGGAGCCCTGTGCCTGAAAACTCATCCCTCAACAACAAAAGCCGCTTCCCTCCAGAAAACGAGAAGGAAGCGGCTTTTTTACATGGAAAGAGTGAGCAGGGATTCGATAGGGCCAAAAGCCTTTGCAGGGAAAAGGGGGGCACAAGCTGTGCCGGCAGGTTTGGGGAAGGGAAAGGGGAAACATGGGGGTGCTCCCCCTTTCTCCAGAAAGTTTCCCCTCCCCGATTTTTTATTCCCCAATCTTCGCCTTCAAAACATCCATCGCCTCGTCAATGCCCGCCGGGTTCGTGCCGCCGGCCTGAGCCTGATCGGGGCGTCCGCCGCCGGAACCGGCGATGGGCGCGGCAACTTCCTTGATCAGCGCGGGTGCGGTGAAGCGTCCGTGCAGGTCCTTGGAAACATACAGGATCATGCTCACCTTGCCCTCGTCCACGGGGGCCGCGATGCAGGCTACGCCGGAAGGCATCTTGGAGCGGATGTCGTCCATGAGCTCGCGCATGGCCTTGATGTTGCTGGCGTCGAGTTTCGCGGCAAGCACCTTCACGCCGTTGATCTCCACGACCTTGGACATGAGATCCCCGCCCTGCCCGGACGCGGCCTGCGCGGCGGCCTTTTCCAGATCCTTGCGGAGCCCGCGGTTTTCTTTCTGGAGGCCGTCCAGCTTGGCGGCAAGCCCGCCGGGCTGCGTCTTGAGCATGGCCGCAAGCTGGTGCAGCTCCTCGCTCATGGCGCGGGCGTGCTTGAGGGCGTTCCAGCCGGTCGCGGCCTCGATGCGGCGCGTGCCCGCAGCAATGCCGCTTTCGGACAGGATGACGAAACTGCCCGCCTGGCCGGTGCTGTGCAGATGCGTGCCGCCGCAAAGCTCCACGGACTCGGTGTGATCCGGGTTGCCGATGGTCACCACGCGCACGGTGTCGCCGTACTTTTCGCCGAAGAGCGCCATAGCGCCCATGTCGATGGCGGCCTGCTGGCCCATGAGCTTGGCGGTCAACGGGTAGTCGGCCATGATCGCGGCGTTCACATCGCGTTCCACGGCGGCCAGCTCTTCCGGGGTCATGGGCGCGATGTGCGAGAAGTCGAAGCGCAGGTATTCGGGCGTCACGAGCGAGCCTTTCTGCTCGACGTGCGTACCGAGCACCTTGCGCAGCGCTTCGTGCATCAGGTGCGTCGCCGTATGGTTGTTGGCAGCCGCCTGACGTTTCTCCGGATCCACGACGGCCATGAAGGTCGCTTCGGGATTTTCGGGCAGTTGGGTAACGATATGGATAATCAGGCCGTTCTCCTTCTCGGTAGCCACGACCGGGATCCGTTCGTTGGCGGTTTCGATATAGCCGATATCGCCGATCTGACCGCCGGAATTGCCGTAGAACGGAGTACGGTCGAACACCAACTGGTAGGAAACGCGTCCTTTGGAGGACACACGGCGGTAGCGGGCGATCTTCACCTCGGCGCTCAGCGTGTCGTAACCGATGAACTCGCTCTGCTTGATATGGATCAGCTCCTTCCAGTCGTCGGTATCGACCGCAGCAGCGTTGCGCGAACGCTCCTTCTGCGCCTGCAGCTCCTTCTCGAAGGCCTCCAGATCCACCTCGATCCCCTGCTCGCGGGCGATCAGCTCCGTCAGGTCGATCGGGAATCCGTAGGTATCGTACAACAGGAAAGCGTCCTTGCCGGAGATGCGTTCGCCGCCGCTCTTGCGAACCTCGGCCATCACGCCGTCCAACAGGTTGATGCCCGTAGCGAGCGTACGCAGGAAGGAGCTTTCCTCCTCCTCGATCACCTTCTCGATCAGCGTCTGCTGGGCCTTAAGCTCGGGGAACTGCCCGCCCATCTGATCGACCAGACCGGCCACCAGACGGCAGATGAAGGGCTCGTTGAAGCCCAGGTAGGTATAGCCGTACCGGACGGCGCGACGCAGAATGCGGCGGATCACGTAGCCCGCCTTCACGTTCGACGGCAGCTGTCCGTCGGCGATCGAGAACGAAATGGCACGCAGGTGGTCGGCGACCACGCGCATAGCCACGTCGCACTTCTCATCCGCGCCGTACGTTTTGCCAGACATGGCGGCGATGCGCTGGATCGTAGGTTGGAACACGTCGGTATCGTAATTCGACTTTTTCCCTTGCAGAATCATGCAGAGGCGTTCGAAACCCATGCCCGTATCGATACAGTTGGCCGCCAGGGGTTCGAGCGAACCGTTCGCCTTGCGGTTGAACTGCATGAAGACCAGGTTCCAGATCTCGATCACCAGCGGGCTGCCCTGATTGACCATCTCGCGGCCCGGCACGGCGGCGATCTCCGACTCGTCGCGCAGGTCGTAGTGGATCTCGCTGCAAGGTCCGCAAGGGCCTATGTCGCCCATCTCCCAGAAATTGTCGTGCTTGTTGCCGCGGATGATGTGGTCCGCAGGCAGGTATTGCAGCCAGATGTCGTAAGCCTCCTGGTCGAACGGCACCCCGTCTTCGGGACTTCCCTCGAACACGGTAGCGTACATACGGCTCTTGTCCAGTCCGTACACCCCGGTCAGCAGTTCCCAGGCCCAGCCGATCGCCTCCTTCTTGAAATAGTCGCCGAACGACCAGTTGCCCAGCATCTCGAACATCGTGTGATGGTAGGTGTCATGGCCGACCTCCTCCAGGTCGTTGTGCTTGCCCGACACGCGCAGGCACTTCTGCGTATCGGCGGCCCGGGGATAGGGACGGGGAATATTCCCGAGGAAAATGTCCTTGAACTGGTTCATACCCGCGTTGGTGAACATCAACGTCGGGTCGTTTTTCACCACCATCGGTGCCGACGGTACGATCACATGATCCTTCCCTGCGAAGAAATCGAGGAAAGCCTGACGAATTTTGTTGGATTCCATATACTGTGTTTTCAATTCTTTGCGTTGTTCATAAGACACACTCCGCAGATTCCGGCTGCCTGCGCTCAGGCTGTCATCCGCTCGAATCCGCGAAACTTAAAGAAGTTACAAGATTGCAAAATTACATATTTTACCTTAATTTTGCATCACTTCCAAGGAGTTTTTCAGATCATGGCACGAAAAAAGCAGACGTTCGATCCCCACGCCCTGACCCGTGAGGTGGTTTCGGCCACTCATGAGGTGGTCACGGTCCCGTTCCGCCTGCGCACCTACCGTGTCATTCGCAAAATCCTCATCATCTTCATCGCAGTATCGATCGTCAACGTCGTCTTCGCAAATGTCTTCTACACGCCGAAAATGTACCGCATCCTGCGCGAAAATTCGGAGCTGGTCTTCAAATACCGGCTCCTTCAGGACAAGATCCGCGCGGAGCAGCGCAAACTGGACGAAATACACCACCGCGACAACTTCGTTTACCGGGCTTTGTTCTCGGCCGACACCCTGAATATCGGAGGGATCTACACCCCCTATCCGGCGTCCAAATACGCGGCTCTGGCGGGCGACGAATACGCCCCGCTGATGATCGGCACGTGGCAGCAGCTCGACGCTTTCGGCCGCCAGCTCTACCGTACCTCCGTTTCGTTCGACGAGTTGCAAATCCTAGCCAAGAACAAGGAGAACATGTCCACGGCAATCCCGGCCATCTGGCCCATCGACCGTCAGGCCCTGCGCAGGGGTATCGAGCCGTTCGGCTACCGCAACCACCCGATCTACCACCGACGCATCCTGCACAAAGGCATCGACCTGGCGGCCAACATCGGCAACAACGTCTATGCCACGGGCGACGCGACGGTACAGTCCACCGACCTGGGACAGCCCCGCAGAGGATACGGCAAGCAGATCCTCCTGAACCACCAGTACGGCTACCAGACCCGCTACGCACACCTGAGCCAGATCTTCGTCAAACCCGGCGAGAAGGTCGTGCGCGGACAACTGATCGGCAAGGTCGGCAACACGGGCGGCGTGACCGGCCCCCACCTGCATTACGAGGTGATCCACATGGGACAGGTCGTCAATCCGATCAACTATTTCAACCGCAATATGACCAACGAGGAGTACGAGCGCCTGATGGAACAGATGCAGGAGCTCAACCTCGACACCTTCGACGAATAACATGGCAAGAACCCGCAGACCGATCAAATACGCCACACCGCGCACGCCCAAACAGAAGGCGATCCGCATCACGTTTCACGTGCTGGTGTGGTTCGGCGCAGCCATCCTCTACTACGTCGGGTTTTCGCTCTTCTTCGACACGCCCGTCGAATACGAGCTCAAGCACTCCACCGATCAGTTGAGGGACGAATACACCCGGCTCGAAGCCCGCTACGACTCGCTGCGCACAGTGATGGAAAATGTTTCCGAGCGCGACCGCAACGTCTTCAACATCCTCTTCGAATCCGATCCTTACGATTTCGACACCGAATACGAAACCAAGCGGCTCGCAACGTACGAAAGCCTGCTGGACAAATCCGACCGTCAGATCATCCTGGAACTCAAAGAGAAGGTCAGACAATCCGAAGCGACGCTGACCAAGCTCAACGAATCGTACCTCGAACTGCAACGTCTGCTGGATACGGTCGGCGACGGCCGCAACCGGATTCCGGCCATACAGCCCGTTATCAACCAGCAGCTCACGCTGCTCACCGCCTCCTACGGCATGCGCATCCACCCCTTCTACCGCACCCTGCAATCCCATCAGGGCGTCGATTACACGGTGCCCGAAGGTTCGCGCGTCTTCGCCACGGCGGACGGCCGCGTGAAGGAGATCGCCACGCGCTCTACGGCGGGCCGCACCATCGTCATCGATCACGGCAACGGTTACGAAACCTCGTACAGTCACCTGCTGGCGGTCAATGTCCGCCGCGGGCAGGAGGTCCGTCGCGGCGACATCATCGGACTTTCGGGCAACACGGGACTTTCGATCGCACCCCACCTGCATTACGAGGTGCGGCACAACGGCATGCGCGTCGATCCGATCCACTACTTCTTCATGGAACTCTCACCCGTCGAGTACCAGCGGATCATCCGCATCGCCCAGTCGGGCATGCAGTCCTTCGACTAATTTTTCGAATCGCGAATGAAAAAAGAAACGGCTATCTATCCCAGCCACCGCAAATTGCTGGGCACAACGCTCGCCGCAGCGATCATGACGACCCTCTCCTGCCTGCTCGTCATCGTACAGCCGCATGGAAAGGTCGGGCTGGTCATCGGTATCGTGGGAGCGGTCTTCTTCGGAGGATGTATCTGCATCTTGTTCATCGTGCTGCTGAAAAATTTCTTCCGAAACAGGCCGACTCTGTTGCTGACTCCGGACAGTCTGCGGATTTACGTACCGGCAAAAGGGATATACATCACGATCGAGTGGCAGCGCATTGCGGATTTCAGCGTATTCCGAACCTACGGGCAGAAATTCATCCGGATCGAACTCCACGATCCCGACCGGGCGATCGACGAGGAAAAAAACCGGATTGCCAAAGGGCTTATGCGCTGGCAAATGAAATACTTTGGATCCCCCTACGCAATCACGGCTTCAACAGTCGATATCGGCACGGCGGAACTCGAAAAAATCCTGCGGGAGTATTTACAGGCATCCCGCGAAAAATCCGCTGCGAACTGACCGACCCTCCCGCAAAAGCGGTTCTCCGAGCCGATCCCGCATATCGTCGGAAATACGCTCGCACCGTCCGTCAATGAATCGGATCAAGATATGAGACGCTCTATGGCCGGTATTTACAGGCTGCAGACTGATTTTCCGAACGTGATTATACACTTTCATATACACCTCTTCGGGAGCGCAGTAGCCCAAGCTCCCTCCGAAGAGGGGATTCTGGAGCAGAATTATGAACGCGGCCACCAGCCGCGAAAAGCGATCGTCGGACAAGGGGCAGATTGAAAATGTAATTGCCCTTCCGAAAAGACGACACGGAGAAAATCGCTGCGGCACGCTCGCGTCAGCGTTTGCAGATCTCGCGGAAATCGCAATAGCGGCAGGTGTGCTCGGCATCCTCGCACTGACGGAACGGAATCGCCGGATCGAACATCTCGGCAAGGGTTTCGCGCAACAGCCGTTCGAAAGGCTCGCGGTATTCGGAATAGCGTACGCCCGTGCGCCCCAACTCCCGATCGACGAGCCGGGACGAATAGTCGTCCCGGTGCATGGCCCGCACGTAATAGAGCGTCGGCTCGGCATCCACCCCCCGCGAATGGAAAAGCATCATCGAATAGAGCAACGTCTGTAAAATATTGGATTGACGCTGTTTGGCCTCTCCACGAAAGAGCGCTTCGACCCCCTGGAAATCGAGGTGCGGTTCGCCGGTCTTATAGTCCACGACCCGCAGCGTACCGTCCGGCAGGCGGTCGATCCGGTCGGCCAGGCCCCCGAAGACCACACGCAGGGATTTTCCGGCGCTTTCGAACGCAAACTCCTGCCCGATCCGCTCCTCGAGTCCTTCGACCGTAAAATCGTCATGCGCGGCGTCGTAAGGCAATACGCCGCCCCGAATATAGCGGATTACAATATCTTTGACCAACAACAGATTACCGCTATAATCCTCAACCGTCGCTTCAACATCCTGCAAATAGTTTTCATTGATGGCCGCAACTACCGCCTTCTCCACTTCGGACGAACGGGTCAGCGCACGCAACGCCTCTCCGTAGCCGGTCTTCCCGACAAAGGGAGCATAGAGCCGCTGCAAAGCCGCATGGAGAATCGTACCGAACATCGGTGCATCGACCTCCTCCGAAATCTCGTCGTCTGGCTCCAACCGGGCCACGGAGTGAAAATAGAAGCGCAGGGGACAAGCCACATACCGAAAAAAAGCCGTAGGCGACAGCCGCACGGGATCGTCCGGCGCGAGGAAGCGGGCCAACTTTTCGGCGGTTTCCCCTTGCTTGGGGACCTCGATCGGCAGGGTTTCCATCCGATTGACATCGATACCGACCTCCCGGCGGAGGATCTCGAAGGGAGTTTCGTACTCCAGTTGATAGATGTAACGGCTCTGTTCGCCGGTGGTCTTGTCATCGGCATGAGCGCAATAGAGCATCCGCACGTTCTCGGCCCGTTGCAGCAAACGATAAAAATAGTAGGCGTAAACCCCCTCGTGATGCTCCGGCGTAGGCAAGGCATAGGCCGCCCGCAGGTTGTAGGGAATGAACGAAGTACCGGTCACGACGCTGCCGGGAAAGTTGTCGTCGTTCATCGAGAGCAAAATGACGTTGCGGAAATCGAGGTTGCGGGTTTCGAGGATACCCATGACCTGAATTCCCTCCAAAGGCTCTCCCTCGTAGGGAATACGCAGGGTTTGCAGGTGTCGGCGAAGAAGTGAAGCATAGATCGATATAGACAATTCTATTTCACAATTATCCAGTGAATTGCGAAGTTTTATCACCTCTTCGGAAATGACGTTCAGGAACTCTACGCGGCGGCGTGCCTCCGTATCTTCGTAAGGCATCCGGGCGATCTGCGCGATCACCGCCAGCAGGTAGTCCGAAAATCCGCGCCACCCCTCGACGCTCCGGAACAGCGTAGCAAGCAACGGCGTGCAGGCCAGCCACTCCGCCGCGACCGTGATACGCCGGTTTCGGACGATCTCCTCCTGCATACGGACGATCCGGGAGGGGTCGCTTTCGAGGATATAAGGGTGCGACAGAAGTCCCAGCACGTCGGCGTGGTAAAAAAGCGGTTTGCCCTCCTTCTGCCGGGCATGGTTTTGCAGTTCGATCAATCGTTCAACAAACGAATAGGAAAGGCTCTGTTTCAGCGGATAGCCCATCGTCACATTCACCTTTCCGATCTCCGCAGGCAGAGCGTGCAGCAAGGGCAGCAACAGGTTTTCGTCCGTGAGCACGACGGCAGTCTCCTTCCCCAGCGGCCCCTGTTCGGCAGCCAGATCCCGCAGGATCGAAGTCACGTACTTGCATTGCACGGCGTTCGATACCGTAGAAATCGCTTCGATTCGCTTCGGCGACCGGAAATGATCGTGCGGAAGTTCGCGCCGGGCGGGAAACAGGATCCGGTTCTCACGCAGGAACATACCGGCCTCCTGGTCGGCATTGTCCGTATAATAAGTATCGTAATCCCAGTAGAAATCGGTTTCGGCAGCCGTGGAGAGAAACTTGAAAAGCCGTTTCTCGCACTCCGAGAGCGCGTTGAAGCCCGCCACGACGAACCGCCGGGACTCCGGGAATGCGAAACCGCCGGCCTTGATCCGCTCGGCGGCCGCCCGGTGCACCATCCCCGTATAGGCCATCCCCAGCGACCGGAGCCGCTCGCGGAAAGTCCGATATACCGGGCCCAGCGTCTGCCAAACGGCCAGGAAGCGGCGTTTCTCCTCGGAAAGGGAGGTTTCGTCCGTGAAATTGGCCCAGAAAGCGATGATTTTCAACTGGACGGGGCTCAAATACGATACGTCGGCCTCCAACTCCTTGATGTCGGCCAGGTTGCGGAAAAGCATATCGGCGTCGATCAGATACTTGTCGATCGTATCGAAGTCCGTGAGGAGCATCTCCCCCCAGAAATAGAACTTGTCGAAGGATTCGGGATGAAATTCCGAATAGACTTTATACAGTTCGGTCACCAGACGCACCCGGTCGCCGATGCGGAGACCCGAAATCTCGCTCATCAACTCGTCGATAGTCGTCCAGCGGGGCTGCCACAAAGGACGTTCGGCGATGCCGGACAAGGCGTCGATAAAGAAAAGCCGCGCACGTCGGGAAGGAAACAGAACAGAAAGGGACGAAATATCGTCCCCGTATCTGTCGTATAAATCGGCAGCGACCTCCTGCAGGAATCCCGGCATGGCGAGTGCGCTATTTGAAGGTGATCTCGCCCCTGATCAGGGAGTTCGAAGTGTGCAGCAACTCGGGCTCTCCGATGCAGGTGATCCGGCCCTTCGTACCGACCGACGCCTCGAGGCGCTCCGGAGCGGTGATGGTCACGTCGGCCTTGGAGGTGGAATTGACACGCACGGACATCACTTCGACAGCGGCAGCGTCCACCTGGGCCGTGGAAACATTCAGATCCCAGTAGCGGACCTTGCCCGTCAGGACCACGACGCTCTTGCCCGTAACATCCATCTGAAGATCTTTCACATCGAGCGCTGCGCTGACGACCGCCCCGTTGGAAAACCAGCACCGGGCCTGCGGAAAGTCGATCGGCTCTCCGAACGTGGCATTCGCCCCCGAAATACGGATCTCCTTCAGGTTGTTGTAATAAACCGTCACCTCGGTTTCGGAACGTTCGCGGGTGCCGATGCGCTCGGAGATCACGAGCATCTTATTCTTGTTCACCTCCGCCGTGAAGCGGCTGTCGTAAACGCCTTTGGTGTTGAAAACGATCTTGGGAGCCTGATCCATAGGCACCCGCTCGAACCGGATCCGAAACAGTCCCTCGACGATCACACCGTTGAAGGAAGGAAGCCACTCCATTTTCTCGCCGCTCGCCGCCGCGATTTCGGGAGCCAACTCCCCCCGATCGATCAGATCATTCTGGGCCGAAGCCGTAAATCCCAGCGTCAGGAGCGCCAGGCTCAATATCCATCTTTTCATAGTTTTTTCTGTTTTTTGCTTTTTCGTAACGCCAAGATACGATATTTTTTTGAATTTCTCCGTCCGTTTCCCTTTTTATCGCTACCTTTACCAAAAGAACGTCGGTTTAGCCGGCAGGCATCCGGCTCCGGCAGCCTTCATCCGCCACCGGCATCGATGCGGCCGGAAAAATACCCGGGCAGCAGCGGACCTGC
>OLFV01003061.1_pt1 | contig 11083 bp, 9 predicted proteins | sample 1605551 | NCBI WGS metagenome assembly OLFV01 (sample SAMEA3888922, study PRJEB22519) | human gut metagenome | biome: human gut; feature: human-associated habitat; material: faeces | place: Denmark | collected 2011
TTACTGCCGTTTCCGACAATGTAATACGGCTCTCCCGCCTCCCGGCATGCACCGGTAACTGCTGCAAGCTTCCCCGCTTCCGGCGTCACCAGCACATCCGCCGGACCGCCCACACGAAAGGTCGTGTGGCGGCTCATCGGCTCGTTCGGATGAATATTTTCTTTTCCTGCGATCTGTTCTAACGTATCCAATAACTGTTGTTTCATGCCTGTTCCTTTAAAAATGCAATATAGCCGCGATATGCCTCATACAGATCCACCTTGCTGATGATCTCCCACGGTGCATGCATGTTCAGCACTGCCACACCGCTGTCAATCACACGCATGCCATAGTTGGCAAGAATGTAGGCGATCGTTCCGCCGCCGCCCTGGTCTACCTTGCCGAGTTCTGCCGTCTGGAATGACACCTCGTTGCGGTCCATGATCGCGCGGAGTGCTCCCACGTACTCTGCATTCGCATCGTTCGATCCGGATTTGCCTCTGGCTCCGGTATATTTGTTAAACACAAGTCCTCTTCCAAAATATGCTGCGTTGCGCTTCGTCATCACGGACGGGAAGTTCGGGTCAAATGCCGCCGATACATCCGAAGAGAGAACGCTCGAGTTCTTCAGTGCACGTCTGAGTGCCAGTTCAGAATACGTTCCTGCCGCATTCATCACCTCTGCGACCGTATTCTCGAAGAAACGGGACTGCATACCGCTCGCACCGACACTTCCGATCTCTTCCTTGTCTACCAGAAGGCATACACTTGTGATCTCCGGCTTCTCCATCGCCGCAATCGCCTCAAAGGAAGGATATGCGCACACTCTGTCATCGTGTCCGTAGCCCATAATCATGCTTCTGTCAAAGCCGTAGTCTCTCGCTTCGCCGGCCGGTACGACCTCAATCTCCGCAGAGAGGAAATCCTCTTCCTCTATATCATATTCCTTTGCAAGGATCTTCATGATATTGGCTTTTACCTTTTCCTTGACGTCGTCTTTTTCATCCGCTTCCGCCGGAATGCTGCCGATGATCAGATCGAGGTTTTCTCCCTCAATGACCTTGGCTGCCTTTTTCTCCATCTGCTCTCCGGAAAGGTGGATCAAAAGATCGCTCACGCCGAATACCGGATCACCCGGCTTGTCTCCGACACTCACTTTGACCACGGTGCCGTCCTTTTTCGCAATGACGCCGTGCAGAGCCAGCGGCAGTGTCACCCACTGGTACTTCTTGATACCGCCGTAATAGTGGGTATCCAGCATCGCGAAATCCGTGTCTTCATACAGCGGGTCCTGCTTTAAGTCCATGCGCGGGGAATCAATATGTGCGCCGAGAATATTCATGCCGTGCTCCATGCTCTTCTCACCGATTACGAACAGGGCAAGTCCTTTTCCCATATTGTTTGCATATACTTTATCTCCGGCTGCAAGCTTTGTACCCTTCTCCAGCACGGTATCCAGATTTACGAATCCCGCCTTCTCTGCTTTCTGTGCAAAATAGGTGACGCACTCGCGCTCCGTCTTGCAGTCTGACAAAAACTTACGGTACTCCTCTGCAAAATCAAAAACTTCGTTTCTCTTTTTTCCTTCCGGGTATTTCTCCCATGCGTTCATTCTTTCCATTGCTGTTGTTTCTCCTAACCTATATTGATCTATTCGTCTTCCTCATCGTCGGACTTCTTCGTCAGGTTCTCCTGTACACGGCGGTACAGCTCCTGTGCGGCATTGTAGCCCATCTTCTTCTGTCTGTGGTTGACAGCCGCAGTCTCACAGATAACCGCCAGATTCCGCCCCGGACGGATTGGAAGGGAATGGCATACTACCTTGTTGCCCAGATATTCGATATATTCTTCTTCCAGTCCCAGGCGGTCATAATCCGCATCTTTCTTCCAGTCTTCCAGTTTGATCACCAGATCAATCTGCTGCTTTTCCTTGACGCACTCTACACCATACAGAGTCTTTACATCTATGATACCAATGCCCCGCAGTTCAATAAAATGCCGGGTCACTTCCGGAGAAGTTCCGATCAGTGTATGTTCATTGATCTTTCGGATTTCCACTACATCATCCGTAACCAGACGATGTCCGCGGCGGATCAGTTCCAGAGCCGCCTCGCTTTTTCCGATTCCACTGTCTCCTGTAATCATGAGACCCTCGCCATATACATCGACCAGAACCCCGTGAACGGTAATACAGGGTGCCAGTTCTTCACCCAGTGTATAGATCAGCTCTGCCATAAATTCAGAAGTCGGACGATCCGTACCAAGAACCGGCACTTCATTTTTTATTGCCTCTTCTAAGAAAATTTCATCTGGCTGCAGACTGCGGCAGAAAATCACACATGGGATATCAAACTTCAGAAACGCATCATAACGGGTTTTCTTTTCCGCATCACTCATCTGCTGGATAAACGTATATTCTACATTTCCAATCATCTGTATTCTTGATTCCTCGAAATGTTCAAAATATCCGGTCAGCTGTAATGCCGGACGATTCACATCGCTGGAAATAATCTTACATTTTTTCAGATTGATATCCGGCGTAAAATTTTTCAGATTTAAAACCTGCGCAACTTTTGCAACACTAACACTTCCATTTGACATATTCATTTCCCCCTGTGGCTCATATTAAGCAGTACCTGTGCCGGACTGCCTTTTTATAAACAGATTGTACCATGAATCTTTCCATATCACAAGTTGCTAAGCCGGTCCGGAATGCAGGGTATCATATACATTCTGTGCAGCCGCCAGATTCATGCTGTCGGTTTCTGCCAGTTCCTCCACAGATGCGTTTTTCATATTTTCCATAGACTGGAATCTCCGCATTAGTGCCTTTCTTCTGGCCGGTCCGATTCCCTCAATGTCATCTAAAATGGAATGCACCTGTGTCTTAGAACGCAAAGACCGGTGATACTCAATGGCAAACCGGTGTGCTTCATCCTGAATCCGGGTAATCAGTTTAAATCCCTCTCCATGCCGGTCAATCGGAATTTCCACATTGTGGAAATATAGTCCCCTTGTACGGTGATTGTCATCCTTGACCATACCGCAGACCGGAATATCCAGTCCCAGTTCTTCCAGCACCTGCAGACAGATATTTACCTGGCCGCGTCCGCCATCCATCATGATGATATCCGGGAAACGTGTAAAACTGCCGACTTCCTGCGGCATATTTTTTTCTTCCAGTTCTTTCTGTTCCTGCATGCCGTGCGTAAACCGCCGGGTCAGAACCTCATGCATGGAAGCGTAATCATCCGGTCCTGATACCGTACGGAGTTTAAATTTCCGGTAATCGCTCCTCTTTGGCCGCCCCTTTTCATATACAATCATGGAACCGACGGTTTCAAATCCGTTGATATTGGAAATATCGTAAGCCTCCATACGGTTTAAGTCTTTCATGCCAAGCAGCTGTTCAATCTCTTTTACCGCGCCGATGGTACGTCCTTCTTCTCTCTTAATCTTTTCTTTATCCTGGCTGAGCACCAATTGTGCATTTTTCGCAGCCAGTTCCACCAGTTTTTCTTTCAGTCCTTTTTGTGGAATTCTTATCGTCACTTTCCGCCCACGTTTTGCAGTCAGCCATTCCTCCAGTACTGGAATGTCTTCGATCGCCTCCTGCAGCATAATCTCCCGCGGAATAAATGGCGTGCCGGAATAATACTGTTTCACAAAATTTACCAGAATATCTCCCGTGCTTTCTTCCGATCCCACGCGCACATGAAAATGATCCCTTCCGATAATCTTTCCACTGCGGATAAAAAACACCTGAACCACCGCATCCCGGTCATCACTCGCCAGTGCAATGATATCTTTGTCTTCTCCGTCCGTATTGGTAATTTTCTGTTTCTGGGCAATCTGGCTGACACTGTTTAACAGCTCACGGTATTCGATCGCCCGCTCAAACTCCATCTCCTCGGAGGCTTCCTGCATTTTTTCTTTTAATTCACACAGCACCGGCGCATAATTTCCATTTAAAAATTCCAGTGCTTTGCTGACCTGTTTTCCATAGGTTTCTTTATCCACATATCCCTGACACGGTGCACCGCACTGATGAATATGATAATTCAGGCAGGCACGGTCCAGCCCGATGTCCCGCGGAAGCTTTCGGCTGCAGGTGCGTAGTTTATAAAGTTTATTGATCAGTTCAATCGTATCTTTCACCGCACCGGCACTCGTATACGGTCCAAAATAACGGGACTTGTCTTTTTTCACCTGCCGGGAAAAAAGAACCCGGGGAAAATCCTCCTGCACGGTTACCCGGATATACGGATACGTCTTATCATCCCGCAGCATGGTATTGTATTTCGGTGTATGTTCCTTGATCAGATTGCACTCAAGCACCAGTGCCTCCAGTTCGGAGTCCGTGATAATATACTCAAAGCGTGCAATATGCTCCACCATCTGTTTTTTCTTGATTCCCTCATCATGGCTAGGCTGAAAATACTGCCGTACCCTTTTGCGCAGACTGACTGCTTTTCCTATATATATGATTGCATCTGTTTTGTCATGCATAATATAAACTCCCGGTTGATCCGGGAGTTTACGCAATTCTTCCTGAAAGTCGAACATGATTTAATCCTCAAACATATCATCACTCACAAATGCGGCTTTGGAATCCTTTTTATCCTTCTCTGTGTCATCCGGCATCAGGGCTTCTTTATCCTCTTCTTGCGGAAGTCCTTTCATCTCGCGGAAAATCTTCATGAATTCCTTGCCGGTAATGGTTTCTTTTTCATACAGGTATTCACTGATATGATCAAGAATTTCACGATTTTCCGTCAGCATCTGCATTGCTTCATTGTAACTGTTATTAATAATGGAAAGTACTTCCTTATCAATCTGTCCTGCCGTGTCTTCTCCGCAGATCAGACCGGCTCTTCCATCCAGATACTGGTTTTCCACCGTAGCAAGACACATCATGCCAAACGTATCTGACATACCATACATCGTAACCATTGCACGCGCAATCTTTGTTGCATTCTCAATATCATTTGCTGCACCGCTGGTCGCTGAGTGGAATACAAGTACCTCCGCTGCACGTCCTGCCATAAAGGTCGTAATCTTTGCAAGAAGTTCATCTTTGGTCTCTAAATACTTTTCTTCTTCCGGTGTCTGTAACGTGTATCCCAATGCTCCCATGGTACGCGGTACGATAGTAATCTTTTGAACCGGCTCTGTATTTTTCTGAAGTGCCGAAACAAGTGCATGCCCTACCTCGTGATAAGAGACAATCTTACGCTCCTTATCACTCATGACACGATCCTTTTTCTCTTTTCCACCGACAGCCACAAGTTCAAATGCTTCAAACAGATCCGACTGATTGACAAACTTTCGTCCATTCTTTACCGCATTGATGGCAGCCTCGTTAATCATATTGGCAAGATCCGATCCCACCAGACCGGCAGTAGCCAGTGCCAGTGCATCCAGATCCACCGTTTCATCCATGTGTACATCCTTGGAATGTACTTTTAAAGTTTCCAGACGGCCTTTCAGATCCGGCTTGTCAACAATGATCCGACGGTCAAAACGTCCCGGACGAAGCAGTGCCTTATCCAGAACTTCCGGACGGTTCGTTGCCGCAAGAATTAAAATACCTTTGGATGCATCAAATCCATCCATCTCCGCAAGCAGCTGGTTTAAGGTCTGTTCACGCTCATCATTGCCACCGCCATACCGGCTGTCACGGCTTTTACCGATTGCATCGATCTCATCAATAAAAATAATACACGGTGCCATCTTCTGCGCTTCCTTGAACAGATCACGCACACGGGAAGCACCCACGCCGACGAACATCTCCACAAAATCAGAACCTGCCAGGGAGAAAAACGGAACCTTTGCCTCTCCGGCAACTGCTTTTGCCAGCAATGTCTTACCGGTTCCAGGAGGTCCGACAAGAAGTGCCCCCTTCGGGAGCTTTGCCCCGATATCGCTGTATTTCTTCGGATTGTGCAGAAAATCCACCACTTCCTGCAGGGATTCCTTTGCCTCGTCCTGTCCGGCAACATCTTTAAATGTCACACCGGTTGTTTTCTCCACATATACTTTGGCGGTTGATTTTCCAACCCCCATGGCTCCTCCGCCCATCCGGCGCATCAGGAATCCAAAAAGAATCCAGATCAGTACCAGAGGAATAACAAAGCTTAAAATGTTTACCAGCCATGCCGAAGTATTGTCCGGCACGGATGCCGAAATTTCAATTGCTTTCCCCTCTGATGTCTTTGCACTCTTGAGTGTCGTGATCAGATCCGGATCATTGACAATTCCGGTGTAATATGTTATCTCATATGGTTTTTTATCGTCCACCAGTGTGTAATCCATCTCATAATTGCTGAATTCCACCGTTTTGACATTATTCTTTTCCAGCTGTTTTAGGAATTCGGAGTATGTAGTTTCCTTCGAACTCATCTGTGAAAACCGGTTGGCAAAAAATGACAGGAAAAAGAGTGCCACCAGAGTGACCATGATAAATCCCAGGATCATCTGTCCGTTATGGTTGTCTTTCTTTCCTCCGTTGTTGCCACCGTTGTTTCCGTTATTACCATTGTTTCCGTTGTTTCCGTTATTATAATTATTGCCACCGTTATAGTTTCCGTTGTTATAATTATTCGGTGCCTGATTGTCCATAAGCCCTCCACTTGTATATCTCTTGTAATCAATACCCTTATTATATGTAATAAGAAACGCAAAATCAACATTTTGTTCGAGAACTTTTCCTATCCTTTCTAAACTTTTTATAAAAAAGTGTGGAATATTTTCGTTGTCCGCTGTATAATATTAAACTATGGTAGTTTAGATAAAAACTTAGGAGGAAAATTATGCCTGTAAAATACGTCTTTGTCACTGGCGGTGTCGTATCTGGTCTTGGAAAAGGTATCACTGCTGCATCTTTAGGACGTCTGCTCAAAGCGCGTGGCTACAAAGTCACCATGCAGAAGTTCGATCCATATATCAACATTGATCCGGGAACCATGAACCCGATTCAGCACGGTGAAGTGTTCGTAACGGATGATGGAGCGGAAACCGATCTGGATCTCGGTCACTACGAGCGCTTCATCGACGAAAGTCTGACAAAGAATTCCAATGTGACAACCGGTAAGGTTTACTGGTCCGTTCTGCAGAAAGAACGTCGTGGAGATTATGGCGGAGGAACCGTACAGGTAATCCCGCATATTACCAACGAGATCAAGAGCCGTTTTTACCGTAATTTCACATCCGATGATATGCATATTGCAATTATAGAAGTCGGCGGAACCGTCGGAGATATCGAAAGCCAGCCTTTCCTTGAAGCAATCCGTCAGTTCCAGCACGAAGTGGGACATGAGAATGCGATTCTCTGTCACGTTACCCTGATTCCGTACCTGCGCGCCTCACAGGAATTAAAGACCAAGCCTACCCAGGCAAGTGTCAAGGAACTACAGGGTATGGGTATCCAGCCGGATATCATCGTCTGCCGTTCCGAGCAGCCGTTAGATCAGGGATTAAAGGACAAGATCGCACTGTTTTGTAATGTTCCGAACACACATGTACTGCAGAATCTGGATGTTGAGTATTTATATGAAGCTCCACTGGCGATGGAAAAAGAAAATCTTGCGAAAATTGCCTGTGAGTGTTTAAATCTTGACTGTCCGGAACCGGATTTAAGTGACTGGAAGTCCATGGTCAATGATCTGCGTCATCCGGACAAGGAAGTCCGGATTGCACTGGTCGGAAAATATACCGCATTACACGATGCTTACATTTCCGTTGTGGAAGCTTTAAAGCACGGTGGTATTCCAGAGCATGCAACCATCGACATTAAATGGGTAGACTCCGAAGAATTAAATGTAGACAATGTAGATGAGGTGCTGGGTGATGTAAACGGTATCCTTGTTCCCGGCGGATTCGGTCTGCGCGGTGTCGAGGGAATGATCCTTGCCGCACGCTATGCCCGCGAGAACAAGATTCCGTACCTTGGTCTCTGCCTCGGCATGCAGGTATCCATCATTGAATTTGCACGTCACGTATGCGGATTCAACGATGCACACAGTATCGAACTTGACCCGAACACAACACATCCGGTCATTGCACTGATGCCGGATCAGGACGGTGTAGAAGATATCGGCGGTACCTTAAGACTCGGCGCTTATCCTTGTGTACTGGACAAGGATTCCAAAGCATATGAAGTATACGGAACCACTGAGATTTCCGAGCGTCATCGTCATCGTTATGAAGTAAACAATGATTATCGTGCCACTCTCACCGAGCATGGCATGAAACTTTGCGGAACTTCTCCGGACGGAAGAATTGTAGAAATGATCGAACTCCCGGATCACCCATGGTTTATTGCCACACAGGCACATCCGGAATTAAAATCCAGACCAAACCGTCCACATCCACTGTTCCGTGGTTTTGTGGAAGCAGCAACCAAGTGTAAACGATAATGTAATTCCCGGCGGTTTTTCCGCCGGGTTTTCACTTTATTTGAAAGAGGAGAACTGTCATGCCCAAATCTGTGAATCAAAAACAAAAGCTGTTATTCCTTCTGGATTATCTGCGTCAGAACACGGATGAAACCCATACCGTCACTACCCCACAGATCATCGACCATCTCGCGGCAAACGGCATCCGGGCGGAGCGTAAAAGCATCTATAACGATATCCAGACGCTTTGTGATTATGGTTATGACATCATCCGGACCGAAGGCGCGCATGCCGGTTACCGCATAGCAGACCGCACATTTGAGCTGCCGGAAGTCAAACTGCTTGTTGACCTGGTACAGTCTTCCAAATTTATTACCACAAAGAAATCACGGCAGCTGATTGGCAAACTGGAACAGCTTGTCAGTAAAAACGATGCGAAAAAACTACAGCGTCAGGTTGTCGTTGCAGACCGCAACAAAACCAGCAATGAAAAAATCTATTACAGCGTGGATGTCATCCATTCTGCCATTGCAGAAAACCGGCAGATCCGTTTCCACTACTTCGACTGGAATGTCAGAAAAGAAATGCAGCTGCGCAAAGACGGCAGATTCTATCAGGTCAGCCCCTGGCTTCTTACCTGGGATGACGAAAACTATTATCTTGTTGCCTATGACGCGGATGCCGGGAAAATGAAACATTACCGTGTCGACAAGATGCTTGATCTCTCCGCTGTGAATCAGGCGCGGTGCGGACGGACCGATTACGAACAGATGGATATCGCCTCTTATTCCCGCAAAAATTTCGGCATGTTTGCCGGGGAAGAGACAACCGTACAGCTTCTGTGCGATACTTCCATGACCGGTGTCATCATTGACCGCTTTGGTGCCAGTGTAGCCATGCGCCCCTACGATGATACCCACATTCTCGCACGGGCACAGGTTGCTGTCAGTCCACAGTTTTTCGGCTGGCTTGCCGGCTTATCCACACATATCCGTGTGATTTCCCCGGATTCCGTTGTCAATGAATACCAAATTTTTCTGCAGGAAATCCTGCGCAGTTATACCGATATGCAATAATCGTTTCCAAAGGAGGAATATACTATGAATTTACCGAAAGATCCTGTCATGCTTCTGTCTGTTGTCAACACACAGCTGCGTGATCATTACCCGACACTTACCGAACTTGCTGCCGCATATATGACAGATGCAGATGCAATTACAGAAACCCTTGCAGCCATCAATTATCATTACGATGAGGGGCAGAATCAGTTTATTTAACAGGCAATCGCCTGATTCACTTCATAAAAGGAGGGGAACTTTTGTATGGCCAGTTGTGATTTTTGTGCATACAATGAATATGATGAAGAGGACGAAGCATACTACTGCTCCGTCAATATGGATGAAGACGACATGGCTCGTTTTGTCCAGAGTAATTACAAAGAATGTCCTTTTTACCGTTCCGGGGACGAATACAAAGTTGTACGGCACCAGATGTAACCTGGTGCCGTTTTCGTAAAATACTAATTATATTATGTTTCTGCCCACACATCCATGGATTTCTTTCCATGCTTTCTTCCCCAGAGATACAACAGCACGCAGGCAGCCAGAAGTACAATATCGGCAAAAACCGTTCCCTCAATGCCAAAACCAACATTATATGCAAAACTGTCTCTTGCTGTCGCTGCATTCAGTTTAAATACCGAATACGGTACGTTGATTCCGCTGTTTGGCAGCCCAAAGAGAATGTTCTGTGTGAAATTCCACGCAGTATGTACGGCAAATGCGCACCAGAGACTGTCCATATAATATACCATGAGAGAAAACAAAATTCCCACAAGGAAAATATTCAGGACAGAAAGAATCGTGACCCCATGATTTGCCAAATGCAATAATGCAAACAACAGCGAATTTCCGACAATTGCAACAACCGGATTTTTATAACTTCTGCGCAGTTTCTGATATAGAAATCCCCTGCACAGCAGTTCCTCTGCCGACGACTGGATAAACACGGTCAGAAACACAACCACAAACCACAGCGGATGAATTGCATCGTAAGTCAATGCGATATCGTGGTGCAGCCATGCCACAAGAATACAGACGCCATTTAATGCAAATCCCAAAACCAGTCCGAGCAACAGGTATTTTCCGTTATTTCCCTGCGGTTTTGTTCCAACTGCCTGCAGGATCGGACGGTTTCTCTTTTTGATCAGAATCCAGAACAGTGCCACTGCCCAGATTCCCAAAAAGATCACATACATCAACGCCGTATTCAAAAATGCGGATTTCTGCAGCTGTGGATGCGCCACAATGGCAATCCCTACCGGAATTCCAAGAATAAAACTTCCCAGAAATTGTCCTAAAACCATGAGAATTACCGTTTCAAGGTAAAGCATCGGAAGCGTATCAACAATTTTGTTTTTCAGCAATTTTTTCTTTTCCATTTGACTGAAACTCCTTTTCTTTTATCTGTTTCTTATTATATCTTTGTACGCTTAATGTTTTACCTGTTGTACCTTAACGCTTCCTTAAACTGCCGTTTAACGGAGCTGGAAGCCTGTTGTTTTCTTAAAAGGGAGTGGAAAATACCATTGTGGTACCTGTGCCAATAAAATTCATGCAAAAGATACCATCGCGGTATCTATACACTGAAAATTTAACATTTAGATACCGGAAAGTCTCTATGAATCAAAAATTGCTTCTCCAGATACC
>OLFV01003073.1_pt1 | contig 11025 bp, 5 predicted proteins | sample 1605551 | NCBI WGS metagenome assembly OLFV01 (sample SAMEA3888922, study PRJEB22519) | human gut metagenome | biome: human gut; feature: human-associated habitat; material: faeces | place: Denmark | collected 2011
CGAAACTTCAGCAAACGAAATTTCAATCTAATGGGTTTAATCATTTTATATTTTTTAGGTGCACTGTCACTTTCTTTTCTATGCTCCGTCCTTGAAGCGGTGCTTCTCTCCACTCCTATGTCGTATATTTCGATGAAGGAAAACCAAGGCAACAAGACTGCCACACTGATGAAACGATACAAGAACAACGTTGATCGACCGGTCGGCGCTATTCTTTCGCTCAATACCATTGCCCACACCATCGGTTCTGCCGGCGTAGGAGCGGAGTCTATCAAGCTTTTCGGCGAGCAATACTTCGGCATTATCTCCGCTATTCTGACATTATTGATACTTGTGCTTTCGGAAATCATACCAAAGACCATCGGAGCATCCTACTGGCGTTCGCTCGCTTTGCCGTCCACCAAAATCATAAAGGTTCTCATCCTTATCACATATCCGCTGGTGCTACTCTCAGAACTCATCACTAAGGTGTTCACACCCAAAAACAATCATGCCTCCATGAGTCGTGAAGAGGTGTCTGCCATGGTGGATGTAGGCACCACGGAAGGCGTTTTCCGCGAGTCGGAAAGCAAGATAATCAAGAGTTGCATACTCCTTTCCAGCGTGAAAGCGAGAAAGATAATGACTCCGTCCGTAGTAGTGGAATCGGCATATCAAGGCTTGACCATAAAGGAATTCTACGAACAGCAGGAGTGGAACTTCTCACGCATACCGGTCTATGACAAGGAAAAGGATTACATCACCGGCTACGTGCTGAAGGACATGATACTCAAAGCATTGTCGGAGGATAGATTCCAGACTCGCTTGTCAGACCTGATGCGTCCTATTCTCTCATTCCAAGAGGACGAATCCGTCTATAAGATATGGGAAAAGATGCTGGCAAAACGCGAGCACATTTCCATTATCATTGATGAATACGGCAGTCTGCGTGGCGTCGTCTCCATGGAAGACATCATCGAGACGATGACTGGAGTGGAGATAGTGGATGAGGATGACGTCGCTGTGGACATGCAGGCTTTTGCCAAAGAGAAGTCTATCAGGATGATGGAAAACAGAAAATAATGGGATAGTTCTTTACTTTTCCAAACAAGGAAAAATGGAACAAAAAGTCGATGAGATAGCTATCATTTTGCGATAGCTAAGTTTTTACAGTCTAAAAGCATAGATATTACCTTGCAATAACTATGCTTTTAGGCTGTAATATCTATGCTTTTACACTGCAATAATTATGCTTTTGTAAGCTGTTGGCTTTCAGCAAATTACAAAAGTGCTTTCTTGCTGTACTGCCAATACAGGAAAATCGAACAATTATTTTCCAAATAACAGTCTGTTGGATGCTTGTAAATGTTCTTTATTTAAAAGCAGCCCACTATATATTTGCAAGAATGAACATCCTAATTTGTAAGGAGGAACATCCTGATTACAGAGGAAAACTGCGCCAGATATCTGTCTCTGGCAATGGAGCATCACAGGAAATAGGCTCCTTGGAGACAGGATGCACAAACTCTACGTGGCGTGAAATCAGACTGATACTGCCGTCTGGATTGCTACGTGGCGCACCATATTTGAGGTCGCCCTTGATAGGACAACCTATCTTAGCAAGCTGGCATCGTATCTGATGATGGCGACCAGTGAATAATTGCACGGCTATCAGATGATAATTGGTGGAAGAAGAGATGAGACGATAATGGAGAACAGCCTTCTTCGAGTTCTTCACCTCCTTGTCATAAGCGTAAGATTTGTTTTGTTTCTCATTGCGCACAATCCAGTGGGTCAGAGTATCCTCCTCCACAGCTGGGCGATTTTTCACGATAGCCCAATACGTCTTGTGCACGTCGCCCACACGAAACATCTCGTTGAGGCGCGCAAGTGCCTTACTCGTCTTGGCGAAAACGACGAGTCCGCTCACAGGACGGTCGAGGCGATGCACCACTCCGAGGAACACATTTCCTGGCTTCTGATACTTCTCCTTGATGTATAGTTTGACGGTGTCAGAGAGCGGAGTGTCGCCCGTCTTATCGCCTTGTACTATCTCGCCAGTTGCTTTGCTGACGATGATGATATGATTGTCTTCGTATATTACTTGCATATTAGGGGACAAAATTAACTTATTTACATGGATTTTCAAAGAAAATTAGCACTATTTTCTTTGCAATGTGCATTTTTTGCCGTATCTTTGTTGCCTGAATATGTCGTTTCCGTGCTTTAACATCTCTGCCAAAGACTACAAATCAGATAAATCTCTCACGAAAATCATAATCTAATTCGAGCCGAAACGATTATAATTTTACTATATGAGCAAAACGCAAAAGTGGGCGACAGGCATCTTTCTCGCTCCTATCATTATCATATTGCTACTCGCCGTAGCCATTTACTTGCCGCCTATACAAAACTGGGCGGTACAGAAAGTCACGGCTTATGCTTCCGAAGAGATGGGGATGGAAATCTCTGTGGAGCACGTATGCCTCGTATTTCCGCTCGACCTTGGCGTGGATGGCGTGAAAATCATCCAGCCCAACGACTCCATTCCACAAAAAAAAGACACCATAGCCGACCTGAAACGCGCCGTGGTGGATGTGCGCCTGCTTCCACTTTTTGCACAAAAAGTGGAGATAGACCGACTCGACATCTATGATCTGAAGATGAATACTGCCAATCTGGTGCATGAAGCAAGGGTCAAAGGCACGCTCGCAATGCTCTCACTGGAGAGTCATGGCATCGACCTGGGTAAGGAGACGCTGCGCCTTGACATGGCGATGATTGACGGTGCGCATCTCGATGTGGCGTTGTCAGACACCGTTCCCGAGGATACTACAGAGAGTAAAAACTATTGGAAGATAAATCTCGACAATCTCGACGTAAGAAATTCTGATGTGACTCTCCACATGCCAGGCGACACTCTGCAGATAAATGCGGTGCTGGCTGACGTGAAAGCTAATCAAGGATTCTTCGATTTATACAAGGGACAATATGACCTTGCATCTATCGACTGGAAAAAGGGTGAAATAAAATACGACAATAACTTCGAGCCAAGGCTGAAAGGTCTTGACCCTAACCATATTGCATTGTCGGATATACATATCGGCATCGATTCTCTGCACTTCTGTTCGCCAGACCTTAGAGCCGTAATACGCCAGTGTTCTATGAAGGAAAAGAGCGGTATCACATTGGCTTCACTTACTGGTAAGGCGGTGATGGACTCCACTTGTCTGAGGCTTGACAAGATAGCGATGAAGACACCAACGTCGGAATTGAATGCTGAAGTAAGCATTGACCTCAACATAATGGACGAGAAAGCGCCTGGACAGATGAACGCAGACATAGAGGCAGCGCTCTCTAAAGAGGACATTCTGCTCGCTATGGGCGATATGCCTCCTTCTTTTCGTAAGCAATGGCCTGCTCATCCGCTTGCCATAAAGGCGAAAATGAAGGGCAATCTCAATCATGTAGAAATACCAGAGGCTATGATGGAACTCCCTGGCGCACTGAAAATTGTGGCTAAGGGCAAGGCTGACTATCCTGCAAATGAGGACAAAAGGAAAGCTGACGTCCATCTGGATGCAAGAACCTACGACCTTGCGTTCGTCAAAGCCCTGCTCAGCAGCGACCTGCAGAGGATGATAGCCATCCCTTCTACTCATGCCGTAGCCGACTTGAAGGTGGACGGCAAGGCTTTTGGTGCATTGTTTGACGTAACTGAAGGCAAGGGAAAAGTGACGGGAAAAGGCTCTTTCAACACTGCTACTGAGGCATATTATGCTAATATTGACGCTAAAAGTTTCCAGATTCAGCATTATGTCAGAGGCATGAATCTCGGTGGTTTCACTGGAAAAGCGGAGATAAAAGGCAATGGAACGAACGTCTTTTCTCCACGCTCCGCTATGACCGCCAAGGCGGAAATCAGTGATTTCAAGTATGATAAATGGAACCTAAACCATATTTCCCTAACTGCATTGCTCGATAAGGGCAGAGCAAGGGCGCATCTTTCTTCTAAAAATGAGATGCTTGACGGCACTATCATGCTCGATGCTCTGATGAGTCGCAACCCGATACGTGCCACTTTAGTCACCGAACTCAATGATGCTGACCTATATCGTCTGCAGATAGCCGAGGCTCCACTGAGCATTGCTGGTTGTGCCCACATCGACATTGCATCCGATTTGAATGATTATTACAAATTGCAAGGCATCGTAGGAGATGTCACCATCAAGAGTAAGGAGCAGACTTATCGCCCTGATGACATGGTGATTGACTTGCTGACGCGCCGCGACACCACTCATGCCGTGGCTGACTGTGGAGATTTCCATCTCAAAGCTGACGTTAGCGGTGGCTATAAGTATATCATCGGACTTGCTGACAGCATGGTAAAGGAGATGGAAAGACAATGGAACGAGCGCGAAATCAATAGTGATGCACTGCGTAAAATCCTGCCAAAGTCACAGGTGTACTTCTCTATGGGACAGGATAATCCTGTGGCGAGAGGTCTCAAACGCTATGATTTTGCCGTAGCGAATATGCATGCCGACTTTGTCACATCGCCTGAGTCGGGCATAAACGGTGAACTACGTATCGACACTCTCAGGGCTGAAGGAATGGAATTAGACCGCTTTGTGGCTAAGGTCACTTCCGATGAGACCGACATGAGATACCGCATAGACATAGAAAACGACACTGACAAGCCGAAATATGGTTTCCGCGCTACAGCGCTTGGAATGTTTATGCCTAATGCTGTCAGTTCCGATGTAGTAATGACCGACCTTAAAGGCAGAAAGATAATCAGTCTTAGTTCGGTGGCTGAAATGGAAAAGGAAGGCATACGTCTCTCTTTCGCCAAGCAAAAGCAAATCATCGGCTATAAGGATTTCACCGTCAATGACGATAACTACGTATTCCTATCCAAGGATATGCGCGTATCGGCAGACATGGTGCTGCGTGCTGACGACGGCACTGGTATGCAAATCTATACCGATGACAATAATCTCGAAGCCCTGCAGGACATCACCTTCTCGCTCCACCGCATTGATTTGGGAGCGATACTCTCGGTAATCCCGTATATGCCTAAGGTTTCGGGCATCATGGACGGTGACTTCCACGTCATTCAGACTACTGACGATGTGTCTGTATCCAGCAGTGTGGAATTTCAGAAACTCATCTATGAGGACTGCCTTATTGGCAATATCTCGTCAGAATTTGTGTATATCCCAATGGAGGACGGCACACATCACATCGACGGAATCATGACTAAGAACGACGTTGAGGTGGCTAACATCAGCGGTGGATATAATCCTGAAAACGAAGGAACTATCGACCTCGTCATGAATCTGCAGCAATTTCCGCTCGATCTGGCTAATGGCTTCATCCCAGACCAGATCGTTGGTCTGAAGGGAACTGGCGAAGGTGCCATTACTGTCAAGGGTTCATTGGCAAAACCTGATGTCAATGGTGAGATTTTCCTGCAGGATGCCTCACTGATATCCGTGCCTTACGGAGTCACAATGAAGTTTGATGACGACCCTGTGCGTATTGTTGACTCCAAACTTCTGCTCGAAAACTTCCAGATGTATGCCAACAACAATCAGCCACTTCTCATAATGGGCGACATAGACTTTGGCAACACCGATCATATCACTGCCAATCTGCGAATGCGTGGCAAGAACTTGCTCGTCATTGACGCTAAGGAGACACGACAGTCTGAGGCCTATGGCAAGGCTTATGTCAATTTCTATGGTATGATGACTGGCGAATTAGCACAACTGCGAATGCGTGGTAAACTGGAAGTATTGCCTACCACAGACCTCTATTACATACTCCGCGACTCGCCTATCACTACTGATAACCGTCTGAAAGAGTTGGTTACATTCACTGATATCGACGTGGAAGAGCATCATTCTGCCACACCTCCTCCTCTCGATGGTCTCAATATGGATCTCTCGGTGGATGTGAATGATGGTGCGCACATCACTTGTTGGCTCAACACCAACCATACCAACTACCTCGATATCCTCGGTGGAGGCGAACTGCGTATGCGCTATATCTCTGACGAGATACGTCTTACGGGCAGATATACCATCTATTCTGGCGAGATGAAGTATTCGCTTCCAGTCATTCCGCTCAAGACATTCTCTATTTCTGATGGCAGTTATCTGGAGTTTACGGGCGACATGATGAACCCACGACTTAACATTACCGCCCTTGAGGAGAATCGCGCTACGGTGGATATCAATGGAGTCAATCAGGTGGTGCTGTTCAAGTGTGGCGTAGCAATAACCAAGACGCTGCAGGATATGGGACTCGAATTCCTCATTGATGCGCCTGAAAACCAGACTATCAGCGACGAACTGCAGGCGAAGTCTATCGAAGAACGTGGCAAACTCGCTGTTACTATGCTCACTACGGGAATGTATCTCTCTGAGAATAATACGTCCGCATTTACTATGAACTCCGCTCTCAGCGCCTTCCTGCAGTCGGAAATCAATAGCATTGCAGGTTCGGCACTGCGCACTCTCGACCTCTCTGTAGGTCTGGAAAACAGCACAGACGAGACCGGACACATGCACACCGACTATGCCTTCAAGTTTGCGAAGCGATTCTGGAACAATCGTCTCTCCATCTCTGTAGGCGGAAAGATAAGCACCGGACCGGATGTCAGCGGACAGAACAATTCCTTCTTTGATAATGTCGAACTGCAATATCGCACTTCCGACACGTCTAACCAGTATCTGCGACTATTCTATAAGCGTGCCGTATATGACTTCCTCGAAGGCTATGTAGGACAATATGGAGGAGGATATATGTGGAAACGCAAGTTACAGCACTTCAAAGACATCTTCAGAATTAAGGTACCTGAAACTCTTCCGATGCGTTCCGCTGTTAAAGTTCCTGTGCGCACCGACTCTATCATGAGCAATCCTAATCCTGTCAATATCGACTCAATATTCCAGAAATAATGATTTCTATACCTTATTATATATATAAAAGAAAAATAGACCGACGATTCTTTCGCCATTCTTTCATGCTTGCGGTGGCTTACATCGTTGGTCTGATGCTATGTGCTTGCTCCACTACCTCTTCTCTTGAGCCTGGAGAGCAGCTCTATACCGGACTGAAACCGATAGAATACACCAACTATGAGAGCGGTTCCCACTTCAATGCGACGCAGGAAGAGATAGAGGCTTCGCTCGCCACAGCACCTAATGGTGCACTCTTCGGGTCGTCATATTATCGCACTCCCTTCCCTTATGCCCTCTGGATTTACAATGCCTGCAACGGAAAGGAGAACGCATTAGCACGTTGGCTTAATGGTACATTCGGCAAAGCACCCGTACTGATGAGTAATGTCAATCCCGAATTGCGCACCAGTGTGGCTCAGACAGTGCTGCAAAACCATGGCTATTTCCGTGGAAACATCGATTATAGCGTGATAGAAGGCAAGCCTAAGACCACCAAGAACGATACTATCGCACGTCCAAGGACGGCAAAGATTGCATATAAAGTGGACCTCGGACCTGTATTCCGTATTGACACCGTCACGTTCCTGCATTTCCCAAAGAAGGAATATGAGGCTGTTGCTGCCACAAAGTCGCTGATAAAGCAGGGTAATCCCTTTGATATCAGCGTCCTTGATGCCGAGCGCACACGCATCTACAAGTATTTCCGTAATAATGGTTACTACTTCTACAAGCAGTCTTACACCACCTTCCGTGCCGACACTCTCAAGGTGCCGGAGCATGTACGTCTGCAAATCCATCTCGCTGACTCGCTTCCCGAGGAGGCGATGCGCAAGTGGACGGTGGGAAAAATTGATGTGAAAATCCAGCGAACAGCCACCGAAGAACTTACCGACACCATCAAGCGACGCATCCTTACTGTGCATTTCGGAGGCAAGAAGCCGCCTATCCGCCCGAAGGTAATCCTATCGGATGTTCGTCTCTTCCCCGGTCAACTCTTCTCCGAGGAGTCATATCAGGAGTCTATCAATAATCTTCTGGCTAAGGGAATCTACGCTTCGTCAGCTATGGAGTTTACTCCACGCACCGATGCGGCAGGGCATTACATCAGCATTCCCGACACATTAGTCATTACACGCGACGGCAAGGAGTGTGCCGGAGCAGGCATTCTCGACATGAGCATCAACTGCGTGCTGGACAAACCCTATGATTTCTCCATCCAGGCAAACTATACCGGCAAGACGTCCGGCAGGCAGGGACCGGGCGTGGAGATGGGATTTGCCAAGCGAAATGCCTTCCGTGGCGGCGAACTGTTGAGCCTCAATCTCGGTGCCAGTTATGAGTTTGAGCCAGACCATCTGTTCAGTAAGGACAATGCCAACTATGAAATATCGGGCGATCTCTCTCTGACCATCCCGAAACTGTTTCTCCCTAATTTCATCAAGCCTAAGAGAAGACTATGGCAGACCACGCCTTCCACCGTCATCACCCTCTCGCGTGAGACGATAAACAGGAGCAACTATTTCCGTAGGCATATCCTTTCCTCCGAACTGACCTATATCTTCCAGCCCACAAAGCAGTCTGTCCACAAGATTTCGCCTATCATTGTGGAGTACGACCGCCTTGCTCACATGACGGATAAGTACCTGGACAAAGTGCTGGAATCACCGATATTGACCGCGAGCGCAAAGGATTATTTCATCACGAAGATGAGATACAACTATCGCTTCACGTCTCCTATGTCCTATCGTCATCCGATATATTTTTCCACCACGCTGACCGAAGCCTCCAATATCCTTGCTCTCGGCTATCTCGCCGCAGGCAAATCATGGAATGACAAGGATAAAGTCACATTCAAGGCACCGTTCTCTCAGTTTGTCAAAGCAGAGGTGGATTGGCGCAAGACGTGGAGTATCGGTGACCATTCTTCCCTCGTAGCCCATGCCCAGGCAGGTGTATTGAAGGTCTATGGCAATTCCGACAGCGCACCTTACTCCGAGTATTTCTATGTAGGCGGAGCCAATAATGTGCGTGCCTTTTCGGCAAGAAGCATCGGACCAGGTCGTTCCCATGTCACCGACAGTGACCTCGCCTACCTCACCAACGTGGGCGATATGAAGTTTGTCATGAATCTGGAATATCGTCCTCACCTCTTTGGCTCGCTCTATGGAGCCTTGTTTATAGATGCCGGCAATGTGTGGACATTCGATAGTGACGTAGAGTTCAAGCCGACTGGCAATCAGCAAACCGACAATCTCATGAAGAGTATGAACGGAGGTGACTTCAAAGCAAGCAAATTCCTGAACGACCTTGCCTTGGGAATAGGCATCGGCATACGTTATGACCTCGACTTCTTCGTCTTGCGACTCGACTGGGGCTACGCTCTCCATGCGCCTTACGAGACATCAAAGGGTGGTTACTTCAATATTCCAAGCTTCAGCAAGGCGCATTGCCTTAATTTTGCCATCGGCTATCCATTCTAATAAATGCCGCTTTTCCCCTAAAAAAGCGCCAAATATCTACGAAAATGTACCAAAAACCGCAAAATGTATCATCTGCGAAAGTTTTTTGGTACATTTCCTGACTTCGACAATTAGTCATTGACAAAAAAACATTAGCATTGATTTTGAGCGAGTTAGCCAAAAAACATGTTGAAAATGGGTGACGCAAACGGATTTTTTAGTACCTTTGCACCATGTTTGTGCATAAGAAGAAGCACCGTAGCGGTCGCACCAGTGTGGTCGTGGTGGATAAGAGTCACGACAAGTTCCGTGAGATAAAAAACTTCTGAGTGGCAAGTAGCGATTCCGAGATAGCGGATTTATGCCGTCAAGCCAGCGAGTGGCTTCGCCGTTATGGTGGCCAGCTTGAAATGGATTTCATTGACGAGAGCGAAAAGCGGCAAGATAACAAAGTCACAAGTAAACAAGCGTGGATACAACAAGTTTCTTGAGATAAGCAAGGATGTGGAAGTCATCATCAGCGAAGAGAAGATTGCAGAGGCTGCCGCATGGGATGGGCTGAAAGGGTATATCACGAACACAGATCTGAAACCAGCAGAAGTCGTAGAGCAATACCATGGACTTTGGGTCGTGGAACGAGCTTTCCGTATTACAAAGGGCAATCTTGAAGCGAGACCCATATTCCATTTTACAGAGAAACGCATAGAAGCCCACATCTGCATCTGCTTCATGGCATACAAGGTTTACAAAGAACTGGAGCGCATCATCAAGATAGCAAAAATCAAGAGGAGCGTAGATTCCGTTTTGAAGATTGCAAAGACCATAGTGACGATAAGAGTAAGGCTACCAAAGAGTGGAGCTACCAAACAGCAAGTATTGCTGCTTATTCTCAACATCACGTGATTGAACCACTTTTCGACATAAACACGCTAATCACAAAATCGTAACCACCTAAAAATCAAGGCTCGTGTACATGCGCGTACGAGAAGGGTGACGCATTGTCGAAGTCAGGAGAATAGCAAACAGTTAGATACAAATAGTCTTTAATGACCTTTTAGACTTTACAGACTACTAGAAATTATATTTGCAATATTTATTAAAATTTTTATGAAAACAAATGTCATTAATTACAATCAGTATATAATAACAACTAAATTTGTTGTTAATGAAGGTTCTCTGATTACAAGAGTTATTCATGATGATGATGGAGATTGGCAATTTTTAGGAACAGAACAGGAATTGTGTGATTCTGATGCAATTGTTCTTTCTTTATCAGAAATATTAGCACATGATCCAACACTTGATACCATAATAAATCTGCCCATTGGTAAACAAGCATTTAGACTAGCGTTAAACGCCCCATGGGAAATATGTGATTACGATGAAGGTTAATATTATTGGAAATATAATTCAGCAGACACTAAATAAAGGTGACAAAATTCAAGTCAAAGAATACCGACGTGAAAACAAATACAATTAGAATCAAATAAAAGAAATTTTACTTATGAAGTATTGTTTAAAAAATAACTTCCGCAATTTCCATATTGCGTTCTTTAGTCGATGTTATTACCAAATGCCTCAATAATGAGGATTGCAAAAGCGTTGTTTTTATGCTC
>OLFV01003096.1_pt1 | contig 10947 bp, 17 predicted proteins | sample 1605551 | NCBI WGS metagenome assembly OLFV01 (sample SAMEA3888922, study PRJEB22519) | human gut metagenome | biome: human gut; feature: human-associated habitat; material: faeces | place: Denmark | collected 2011
CAGACGGTAGACTGCTCTAAGGTAGCCCCAAGGGGCTGAATTATTTGTGCGGTGTGGGCTATCGCCCTCCGCTTAGCTACCAACTATCCCCCACTTCGTTTTCCTTCGGGGAGGGGGCTTGCAGCTCCCCTCCACTCAGGAAAAACGATGGACGAATACCCCCTGAGCAATCTTGCTGCCATGTATTGTGGCTTGCAGCCACAAAAGACGAATACCCCCTATAGCTTGCTGCACTCCAGGCACAAATGGCGCGATATGCGTTTATGATTATCGTAAGCGATAATCACGCATATCGCTCGTTAACCCCCTTCAGCCCCGTAATTCGGGGCTACATATGCCTCGCCTCCTCCCTGTCCACCACTTCGGGGCTTGTCGGCTCAGCACCGCCCGATGGGCGCAGCTTCGCCAACAAGCCCCTACCCCGACCACCACCCCTAAAAGCGGTTAGGTCCTTTTTTGTCGGCTAGCGCATTACTCGGGGGCTTTCCACCCCCGAACCCTCCCCATAATCACCCACCGCCCCTTTGCGTTTCTGATGTCCCTTTGCTAGAGTTTAGCGGATAAACCGCTAAACCCTAGCAAGCCCACCCCCCACCCCCTAAAGGGGGCTTCCTCTAAATATGCCACCGCCCCCTTATGTTCCAGATGTCCCTTTGCGAGAGCGCAGCGGATAAACCACTGCGCACTCGCAAGCCCACCCCCCACCCCCTAAAGGGGGCTATCTCTAATAAATGCCAAGCCTTCTACAGCTTGCGCCCCTCTTGCGCCCAATCTTGCGCCCGACTGGGGCTATCCATAGCGAGAGCGCAGCGGATAAACCACTGCGCACTCGCTTGCCCACCCCCCACCCCCTAAAGGGGGCTTTTTCTTTCAATTCTAGAAGATTACTAAGGCTCGTTTGCGCCAATGAGAAAGAGGATATGAAAAGAAAAAATTTAATTAAATAGGTAGGGACCGTTTTTAATTTTTTCTTTTCATGATATATGGGAGAGAAAAATCTGAAAAACCATAGTAACAAAAAATTGTTTATGAATGTGTCCGGGCTGCAAAGAAGATGGGTACCTGGAGCCATGAAGGTTGGTCGATAGGTGCGAGCAGGAACCTAGCCCGGACAGGGCTAGAACCCTACTCGCCCCTCTCGCCCTAGATGCAGCCCTCATGCTGAAGCAGAAGCTACTACAATAAGTATATACTTTTTAACTAAAGTGTTAAAGAAAAGTATATACTTTTAACTTAAAATACTTGCATTTATCCCGAAAAAGTCGTACCTTTGCATCAGAGGAAGGGGGATGGCGGTCATCCCTTAACTCTTAAACTATCGTGTTATGACATATAATCAATTATTTAAACTCGAGGATTTCTTAGCTAGTAATCTTTGCTCGTACATTCATCTGTATATCGAAAAAGAAACGACATTCAAAGATGCTTTTGGCTCATCTTATACAGCCTTTTTCAATGATACTATCGTTGAAGGTTTATATATTATAATTTCCCCCGAAAGCAATGAGGATGGTATCACAATATATAATAATATGATATTATCAATACCCGACATTATTAAAAATGCTACATGTTTCCTAGATTTAGATGAAAGTGGCAATCTTAGGCTGATAATAGGAGTAAGTGAAACTAAAGAATAAAGGTAACGAGGGGCTAACCACCCCTCATATAAAATCTCTGCTATCATGATTAATCAATATATTCAGTATCTAGTTTTGACGAAGGGCTATTCGGAGAATACCGCTAGACAATATGAAACAAGTCTTCGCACCTTTGCTCGGGCTCATAATGGACGTAGGTGGAGCGAAATAAGTCAAGATGATATAACTCTCTATCTCGCTCAGAGAAAGGCAGCAGGCGCAAGCAATAATACCATTATTGCTAATATCTCAGCTATAAGGGGCTTGTTTAATTGGATGCAGCGAAACTTTAATCTCGAAGTCAATCCGGCAAAGTACATCGAAAGCCCTAAGAAGGAGAAGACGATACCTCATGTTATCAACTCGCTTGATATAGCTAGAGCAATCGAGCATGAAAAGAATGAGGATATAAAGCTAGCTATCATGCTGATGACCTCTTGCGGTTTAAGGGTATCCGAATGCAGGAACCTTAGATATGAAGATATTGATATGAAGGCAGCTTCTGCAATCATCATTGGCAAAGGCAAGAAAGAAAGAAATATCTATCTCCCATCTATCCTTATTACAGCAATCGAGTGTAGAGGTAAGAAAGAGGGAGCCATCTTCGAGAAATGGGAAGATAGAGGATTTCGTTATGCAATCTATCTCGCTTTCGAGCGTATCGGGGTAAGGGTTAGCCCTCATCTACTTCGACATACCTTTGCTAGCCGAGCAATCAATAATGGCATGAGATTAGATGTGTTGCGTGAATTGATGGGTCATACATCAATCTCAACAACTCAGATATATCTGCATACAAACTCAACCATTATGCAGAAGGAGTATAATAATACAATACAATAGTTAAACCATATAAGCCCTAGCGCAGCACGGTTAAGCGCAAAGAATATGATAACTGAAAAATTAGCTAAGCAACTCATTGAGCAAGCAGAATATAATTGCTCTAGAGAAAGAGTGAATTATGAAATTGATAAAATAATACCGCTTAGTGAAGAGGGAGCATATCTCATTAAAGCATCATCAAAGTTTTGTTATACATCTTTTGTCGCTTACGAGGATAGCACCGCCTATTTCCTTGATGATTGGCAAGGCAGTTTCCCTAATAATGAAGACGAGATTTGTGATTACACTAATTGGGTTACAATAGACTGGCAGAGAACTCCAGTGATATTCCTCGGGCTCCCAAGAGTATTATAAAATTAGTAAGTATATATAAAAGGTAACGAGGGGCTAACCACCCCTCACAAATGCTATCGTGATATGAAAAAGAACAACCTCGACCACTCTGATTTGGTCTTCCTCACATTTCTCGACAAAATGTGTGTACATTTCGCTTATTGGGCAATAATTACCCTCGTCTATGTTTTATGTAGTAAGTAGCCTATGAACAGAATGACATTCAGGTATTATCGAGCGCTGAAAGCAACGCTCGATATGCTTACAAACAAGTATAACAAAGGTATCCTCATGTATGGTATCAATACCATCGAGCAGACATCCTTTTGCAAACTCATCGACCTTCGCAAGGCAGCTAAAAGGCTACTCAGTTGTACGAGTATAGAGATACGAGGTATCGGACATTATCTCGCAGCTGAGAAAGCCTTCGCAGCCTGGCTCCAAGGGCATGTGACATTACCAGGTAACCCCTCATGGGGTTATCTCTCATCCCCTCATAATTGGTTCCGCAACAACTTTGCAGAAGATTTGAATATCTTGAAGTTGTCAATAGCGCATACCGAATATTTTATGATCCTCAGAGAGGAACATCTACTTTATATAAGGAAACAATTATTCAGCCCTCGCCATCACGGATAAGGCATTTATATATGAACAATAACAATTTATCACCCTACAAAATTGTGTGGATAGAATATATCCCTAGTAAGGGTTATGTAACAAAGCATGACCAAAAGGTATTGGGAGCCTTAGATGCAATCGATAAGCTAAAGTCTTTTAAAATGTGCTATCCGAGCAAAGAGGCAGCTATGATTTTTTTGCGTAACTTTCGTAAAAGGCTAGATAAAAATTATCGGTGCCTTATTTCAACTGATAAGCAATTCGGCATGGCAAAAGAAGAGAATGACTACAAAATCCCATACACAGAAAAGCAATTGAAAGAGGTATTTATACTTTATGGGAACCCAGCCGTAGCGATATGGGTAGAAATAAAAAATAACGGTGGTTTTGACAATTTCAATCACTGGAACCAAAAAGAGGTAGCCGAATGGGTAAAGACAAATTATCATTGCACCATGAAAATTGCCTTGGAGGTTGCAGAAGTAATAATGTAGCCACATGGATAACCCTTTTTCAAGGCAGCACCTTTGGTACTGCCTTATCCTCATCATCATATATATATTAATCTCAAAAATCATACAGTTATGGCAGTAAATCAAAAAGCAATCGGGTGCAAACTCGAAATAAGAGTACTAGAAAAATTAGAGGATTATTGCGCAAAGAATAACCTCAAAAAGAACGCAGTAATCAATCTAGCTATTGAATATTACATCGACCACGACAAAATATAGCCGTGGTATCCCTCTCAAAGGCTGCCTATCGGCAGCCTTTTTTCGGTCCACCACGCCCCCGACCACCACCCCTATCGGGGTGTTGCAATCCGTAAGCAAAGTTAACCGCCTTTAAATAGAGTTAAAACCTAATTGTTAAAATGTAAAATAAAACTAAAGAAAAGCAGGAAATCCGCCAAAACCTTGCAGATAACTCGGGAGTAACTTGCGTTCAAAAACTTTTTGTACCTTTGCGCACGGTGAGGAACACCCCATATCCGGGCAGCATGTTACAGCCATGGCACGCACACCCCCTGGGGTACCGCACCGCATTTAATTCAATTTATGTATAACTAAAAGTAATGTATTATGGCACAATCTAAAGGATTTTTTGGCCTTCGTAAAGGCTCAACCAAAAGTTTAACGTTCAGTACTCTTGATGGTAAGCAGATTACTAAAGACAGAGTATACGATGTCAAGAACCCACGCACCGAAAGCCAAATGCGTCAGCGTATGCTGATGACAACCGTAGGCGCAGCATACAAGATGCTGAAATCTATCGCAGACCACAGTTTTGAGGGCTATTCTAGCGGTATGCAGTGTATGCGTCAGTTCAACTCTCGCAACCTCAACCGCTTCAAACAAGCTGCTGCTGCTAAGGGTTCAGTAGCTTTCAACGAGTATAAGGATGGCGATATTAATCCACTTCCTTTCATCCTTGCTAGCGGTTCACTGCCAGGCTTCATTTTCAGTTTCGAGGGAGAATCTAATCTCCAAATCGTTGGCAAAAAAGAGAACGCAGACTTTGCAACTGCTGAGGGTATCTACGCTGCTCTTGGTGTTCAGCGCAACGACCTCATTACTTTCTGCACTGTCATCGGTGAGGGTTCAACCTCTAATGGTGTATACTCTTACAAAGCTGAGCGTTTCAATATCGTTCGCCTTTATTGTGATAAAAGTGGCGCAGTTTCAAAGCCTGCTGATGCCTTCACTATTAGCACCAACAACGACCAAGCATCGATTTCGATGAGCACTGCTGCAAATGCTATCACTATCAAGACGGGTGCTGCTGATTTCGGAGCCGTTATACAGAGCCGTAAAAACGATAGCGGTTGGTTACGCTCTGATGCAGTGATGATTGTCGCAGAAGATGTAATCAGCGGTGTTAAGACTGCAAATCAGCTTGCTACTTACCCGGTCGGCACTGAGCTCATTTTGAATAATGGTCCAATGGCTAATCAAGGAAATGCAGGTGCTGCAGAACCTAAGCCAGGTGTCAACCCTTTGAGTTACACCATCGATTCCGGATTAACCGCTCAGATTGGTATCAATAACCCAAATAGCGAAGCAGTTACTTGCACTGTGAAAACCGGACAGTCATTCTGCTCGGTAACTAATGCCGGAAAGATTACATCTACAAACACTGGCAGTACTACTGAACATGCAACTATTGAGGTTGCAATCGGTTCCGCTAAGTTTACAGTAAATGTAACACTCCTGGGCATAACATCCGTGGATGGAGGTGGCGACGGTATTGAATAGTCGCTAGACTTTCTTATCATATAAATTAGGCTGATTCCTTCTTATTAGGTATCAGCCTTTTTCATACAAAAACCTATGTAACATGAATCAAGACACAAAAGACAAGATAGAATTTTCTTCTGCCGTGATGTGTATCGCTGCTGCAATCGCTATCGGTATTACAAGTATTGTTGTTAGTCAAACGCACGATATAGAAGCAGGTGTATTAATCTTTATCGCTCAGCTTCTAATCTTTGCTGCGTCAGTTTATCAGATAAACTATAAAATTTATCAATATGGTGAAAGTAAATCAAAAGACGATAAAAAGTGACTTCTTTACACTCGAAGAATTCACACGCTCCTCAACCGCCAAAAGGTTGAAGATAGATAACACTCCCGATGATGTGGTTATCCGCAATATTCAATATGGTGTGCAAATGGTTCTTGACCCTTTACGAAGAATTCTCCAAGCACCTATTATTATCACTAGTGGCTATCGGTGTGCAGCTTTGAACAAAGCCGTAGGAGGTGTGGCCAACAGTTGGCACACGAAGGGAAATGCAGCAGACCTCAGAATCAAGGATGAGGAAGAAGCAAAAGCAATATTCCGAATCTTGAAAACACTGCCATCTGTCGATACGGTTCTATTTGAACACTCTGCAACTGCAATTTGGATCCACGTCCAATGGGACATGGAGCGAACACCAAGACATCATTACAACTTTAATTATCAAGCAAAATGAAGAAACTCCTATTTATAATATTGCTGATTGCTCTGATAGGATGCAAAACTAAACAGACTATCGAGCAAGAAAAGGTTCAAACTACATCATCTATGCAAAAAATGACTGTTACTGATGATAGCAGTATTATCACAATCGTATATGATATGCTAGATGGATTTGACACTACCAGGTACAACACAAGTCCAGGAAAAAATGATACGGCCAACTCTCCAAAACCGCCAAACTTTCAACGACATCGAAAAGGTAAAATAGTGATTTCAAAGATGGCCAAGAATACAATATCTGAGAAAAAAGATAGTACTGCAATGAGAAAAAACCAAAAATCACCGAAAAAAGTAGATAAACACGTTAACAATTACACCCTCTTGAAATGGGCGATAATTACAATAGTGATACTAATTGTAGTTGTATATGTTAAAAAACGGTGTTGGCTTAAAAAAGCCCGATAAAATTTGGCACGAAACTGAATAAAATCGTATCTTTGCACCGTCTACTGAGGATAGAAGCAACGCTGAGGAGCGACTTTGAACGGCAGTAGATGCACGATAGCAGATAGCCGTGGAACGAGAATAAACCCTCGTTTCACGGCTTCTTTCTTTTATGAATCTGATGCTAGATTTTAAGAAAATCTGCTTACCTTAATCACCCTTATGGTTTTCGTGTTGTTCGGTAGTCTCCTCAAACTGCTAAATAATGAAATATGATAAATAGACAAATTTTCGAGAATCAAGTGATGCACTTGTTTGAACAAGATACCTACTTGAGGGTATCTTACGTATCAAGCAAGCTGATGGTGAGTAAGCCAACAACAAGAAGATTGCTGAATAGGATGGTTAGAGAACATATTCTAAAGAAGGAACTCAAACTCTATTCAGGAAACGCTTATGAATATCTCTACTCTCGATTTTGATACGGCATCTGCTTCGTTGCTAACGAAGTAAACCTAAGTAATAGACAACAAACATTAATTCTTAAACTGCATGATAATGAAAGTATTAAACATTGGAACAATAGTCAAATTTCATGGCATACGATTGCAAGTCGTAAAAGCCATTGATGGTTGCCGAGGATGCTATTTCAAGCATCAGAAATTGTGCCATGCTTCGATTGTCGGTGCGTGCTCACCTCCTTTTAGACCGGATGAAGTAATTTTTAGAAAATATGATATAAACAAAAAAGAAAATCTCCATGCACGAAAATGATAAAACAATAGTTGAAGTTTCTGATGAAGGGGTCATATATATTGACTATCTTACAGCAGATTACGAGTTTTTATTCAACCTTATAATAAACAAATCTTGCCACCTTGATATAGCTTCTATGAGGGCATATCTTAATTTAACTATGGGTATGCAGGATTGGATGAAAGAAAATAAAACAATCGAAGAATATAATGAAGTAAGTAACTTTATAAGTAATGAATATAAAGCTAGTATTGAACAAATAAATTTATAGAATTATGATTAGACTAGAAATTGTCGGCAACCTAGGAGCCGATGCTGAAATTAAGGATTACAATGGAAACAAATTCGTTTCCTTCCGAGTAGCTCACAGTGAAAAATGGGTAGACCGTCAGACCGGTACTATCACAACACAAACAACTTGGGTATCATGCTCATTAAACGGAGACGGTAAAGGCTTGACTGAATATCTGAAGAAGGGAACTAAAGTCTTCCTTCGAGGTACACCTAATTTTGTCACCTACTCATCACCGACAACCCACAAGATAGAGACCGGAGTAAACCTCTTTGTGAAAGAGATTGAACTTTGTGGTGGGCGCCAGGAACAATCACAAAATAATAATGATGACGTAAAAGGCCATCCGGAACTCAATGGTGTGAAACCTTTATAAGATTTGAATATGGGCGAGAACAAAATTGAAAGAGTGGCGAATGCCACCGCCAAAAATTATGCTCTCGATGGATATAGGCTGCTAGATTACGAGTTTAACGAAAACTCGCAACTAGCAGTCTACCAAATGAGACATGATAACGGCAACGAACTGAGAATAATAGGAGATTTAATCACAAAAAAGATTAATATCTTCCTCAACAAAAAATTGAATAAGACGATAAATTTATAAATTAAAAATATAACTTATGCAGCAACTCATAACGACACCCAACAAGGTCAAGTGCATCAACTTGGATTGGCTTTCGGTTTATTGCCTGGAGCCAAAAGGTGTTGTCATGAATGCTGCTTACTTCAAGGCACTAGGGTGGACTGTTGAAGAACGTGAATACGGTACACCTCAGTACAGAGAAAAATTCACATTAATGAATGGCAGACACCCATTTCTCGAAATAGAGCGAAATCCCTACTCCTTAAAGCAGAATGGTGGAATCTTCGAGCCCGAATCATGCCACATCAGATTAGCCAACAGAACACTCTATCAGCCCCAACCAGTGCAACAACTTACCAACTTTATAGTGAAATATGGATATGAATATAAAGGCATATCCCGAGTTGACGTATGCTGTGACCTCACCATCTTCGACAACGGAATGAAACCCCAAGACTTAGCCAACAAGTATATGAAGGACAAGATTTGGAAGGTACACCAAAGCCACATGACCCCTAATACAGACGATGGCGATGATACCTGGCGAATCAAAGTACATTTGGGCGCCCATGGTAAAGAGACCAAGACTGGCCGTACCTGGAACTCCCTAAAATGGGGTAGCCCGAAATCTGCCCTCAGCACCAAACTCTACAACAAGACCCTCGAACTTGAAACAAACACAGGTAAATTTTATATCAAAGACACCTGGGTGAAGGCTGGCTTATGCGACCTCCAAAAGGTTAGATACGAATACAAAAACCCAAAGACAAAAGAAACTGAAATCCGCACGAAACAAATTTGTGTGGTACCGGGTACCGCAGTTGAACAAGAGATACCAATCGAGGGTGCAAAAAAGATAGATGTTTGGAGAGTAGAATTTTCAATGAATAGTGAAGGCAGAAAATGGATAGACCTTGGCGATAACCATGTAGTCGATTTGTCCCTCAATGCCTTCGACAACTTGGATAGCTTGGCAGCTACCTTCTTCACTTGTTCAGAGTGGCTTTTCTGCTTCATCTATGCGAAATGGATAACCAAGGAACCAACAAGGCTGAAGGAGAGAACAAACAGATGCAAGAAACTTCAACTGTTCAATACCAAGTTCCTTCACTCCCACTACAAGCCACAGAGACAGACTGAGACCGAAGACCCAAGCAGAACTGAAAAAATAATGATGAATAGATTAATAGCCAAGAGCAAAGATAAAAATCTATCTGAAGAATATCGGGAAGCATGTTGGCAAGTAGCATGTGAAATCTCGAAAGAGCATGGCGATTGGTGGGTTCCCGATGATATGTATGCAAACCGTTTGGTTAATCGTCAACTAGAGAAAAAGAGAATAGAAGAATATAAAGAAGACCACCCACAGACAGTAGAACAATTCAGAAAATGGGCAGAATATCAATCTGAAATCACTGCCGAATTTAGCAAAGCTAAAATCGATAAATATTTAGATGTTAGAAGGAAATTGAATAATCAGATTGAGAAACAGATAAATCGATATAAAGATGAAATAAGAAAATTATATGAGAGAATAAAACGGAATGAGATACAGACAGAAAAAGATGTGAATGAACTTCACAACATTTTTGGAGACCCATTCTAGACAAGATAATGAGTAAAAGATGAATGCAAATTCTCAGATATGAGTTAAAGTCATAAGTTTTTAAGTTTCTAAGTTTTAGCGAAAACTAACGATAGGCTGGCACGTGATGTGTCAGCCTTTTTGGGTTCCTATATTTTGACACGGCTCCTGCTTCGTTGCCACCGAAGTAAACCTAAGTCTTAGAGTGCAGAGATTAAATAAAAACTGAGGAAGAAAGTTGTAATCAGAATGCGCTTTCGGCGGTGCAGTAGTACCGCCGTTAGGGTGCCAAAGAAATTTCTTATAAATAATTGATTGTCAACACTTAAAGCCCAGTTTTGGGGTATACCCAAAACTGGAACCCACAAAACAGACCCCTAACCCCCTTGCAAACACCCTGCTACAGACCCACACATGACCCACAAGAGCAGATAATAAGAAAATGAAGAAAAATGACAACAGAGACTAGAATGGTAACGCTTGCGGTTGCTAGCGCAACCGCAGGCTCTCTGCTCGCTCCGCTCGCACCAGACAAAGCGGTTAGGTCCGTATTTGTCGGCTAGCGCATTGATCGGGGGCTTTCCACCCCCGAACCCTCCCCAGAATTAGCTGAACTTGCTTGCGTTTCTTGCTTGCAAATCCCCCCTCTGCCCCACCCATATATAGGTATAGGCGGTAGCCCCCTCTTTAGGTTTATGGCGCATTGTCGGGGGCTATCGCCTATACTTATATCCCGATGCGCCCTCCCCCCAAGGGGTGGGCTCCCACTCGCTTAACCGCAGCCTACCGTCTGCTGAAGGTGGGATCCATGGCTTCGCCACCCACCTTCAGCAGACGGTAGACTGCTCTAAGGTAGCCCCAAGGGGCTGAATTATTTGTGCGGTGT
>OLFV01003097.1_pt1 | contig 10938 bp, 9 predicted proteins | sample 1605551 | NCBI WGS metagenome assembly OLFV01 (sample SAMEA3888922, study PRJEB22519) | human gut metagenome | biome: human gut; feature: human-associated habitat; material: faeces | place: Denmark | collected 2011
AACCAGGAATGACAGGACCAGAATCTGTAGTGTTACCATTACACCATATCCCAATATCAGCAAACGAGATGTTCTTTTCTCAATTGCGAGTGCAAAGGTACTAGTTTTTTTTGAACCTACAAAATTTTTCGGCACTTTTTTCTAAAAAAAGCGCAATTTCTTTAATTTTCCACATTTTTTTTGCCTTTTAAGTCGATTTTCCATTATAATAATGTATCTTTGCAGAAAAATAGAGAATATAAATTAAGTAAGAAAGAAAAGATAAATGAACACAGTTAAACAACTCGTAGAGACTATTAAAGAAGGTATACAAGAAAAGAAAGGTCAAGACATTGTTATCGCCGACCTGACAGAAATCGATGGAAGCATTGCCAAGTACTTCATCATCTGCCAGGGAGGAAGCCCTACTCAGGTTGAAGCTATCGCAGGTTCTGTGGGAGACATCGTGCGCAAGAACCTGAAAGAAAAACCTGTAAATGTAGCAGGTCTCGGCAACGACCAGTGGGTGGCAATGGACTTTGTCGACGTATTAGTACACATCTTCCTTCCGGAAGTACGTGCTTATTACGACCTCGAACATTTATGGGAGGATGCAAAGCTTACCCATATACCTGATCTCGACTAGTCAGTCTCTCCCATCCTACATGATGGATCAGACATTGTTTTTCGACTAAAAGTTATACATATAAAATAAAATGGAACAAAGCAATAATATGAAGCCTCGTGGCAATGGCGGACCAAAGATGCCACGATTTAATATGACCTGGCTTTTCACCATCTGCCTCATCACCATGATCATCCTCTTCTTTACAGGAGGAGGCGATGCGATTGGAGGCAGCGCTGCCAAGGAAGCCACGTACACCCAGTTCAAACAGTATGTAGACAAGGGTTATGTGCTCAGTGTTGTGGCCAATAAAACAGAAAGCACCCTCAAGATATACATCAACCCGAAATATACGCGCGATGTATACAATATGCCGGCAAAGTCTGTAGGTCCTAACCCATACGTAAAAGTACAGTTCGGCTCGGTTGACGAAGTGGAACGCTATGCCAACCAGATGTTGAAGGAAAAGAAGATACGCTCCTTCAGCTACGACAACCAGAAGGATAACGACTTCTTAAGCACGCTCTTCAATCTGGCACCTCTGCTCTTCTTCGTATTCTTCATCCTTTGGATGTCTGGAAGATTCAGCGGCGGTATGGGCAGCGGCGGTATGGGCGGCGGCATCTTCAGCGTGGGCAAAAGCAAAGCTAAGATGTACGAAAAGGGAAATGCCATCGGCATCACCTTTAAGGATGTGGCCGGACAGGAAGGTGCCAAGCAGGAAGTGAAGGAAATTGTAGACTTCCTGAAAAACCCACAAAAATATACCGACTTGGGTGGTAAAATTCCAAAGGGAGCTCTTCTCGTAGGCCCTCCGGGAACTGGTAAGACCCTCTTGGCTAAGGCTGTTGCCGGCGAGGCTGGCGTACCTTTCTTCTCCATGAGCGGTTCCGACTTCGTTGAAATGTTCGTAGGTGTAGGTGCCTCACGTGTACGCGACCTGTTCCGCCAGGCTAAAGAGAAATCACCTTGTATCATCTTTATCGATGAGATTGATGCTGTAGGCCGTGCCCGCAGCAAGAACCCAGCCATGGGTGGTAATGATGAGCGCGAGAACACCTTGAACGCTCTCCTTACAGAGATGGATGGTTTCGGTACCAACAGTGGTGTCATCATCCTTGCAGCTACCAACCGTGTAGACATGCTTGACAGCGCCTTGCTCCGTGCCGGACGTTTCGACCGCGAAATTCACGTAGATCTCCCTGGTTTGAACGAACGTAAGGCTATCTTCCTGGTTCATCTCAAACCTATCAAGATAGACGAAACAGTAGATGTTGATCTACTGGCACGCCAGACTCCAGGGTTCTCGGGTGCAGATATTGCCAACGTTTGTAACGAGGCAGCCCTCATTGCTGCACGCCACGACAAGAAGGCTGTGTGCAAACAGGATTTCCTCGATGCAGTAGACCGTATTGTAGGCGGTCTGGAGAAGAAGACTAAGGTGATGACTGCCGACGAGAAGCGTAGCATCGCTCTCCACGAAGCAGGCCACGCAACCATCTCATGGTTCTGCCAGTATGCCAACCCTCTCATCAAGGTTACCATCGTGCCTCGTGGTCAGGCTCTCGGTGCAGCATGGTATCTGCCAGAAGAGCGCCAGATAACCACAAAGGAACAGATGCTCGACGAGATGTGTTCATTAATGGGTGGACGTGCCGCAGAAGAACTCTTCACCGGTCATATTTCGTCAGGAGCCATGAACGACCTGGAGCGCGCCACAAAGAGTGCTTATGGTATGGTAGCTTATCTCGGTATGAGCAAGACGTTGCCAAACATCTGCTTTTACAACCGGAACGAATATGCATTCCAGCGTCCGTACTCTGAGTCTACAGCCCGCGAGATAGACCAGGAAGTTCTGAAGATTGTCAACGAGCAGTATACCCGTGCCAAGAACATTCTGATGGAGCACAAGGAAGGCCACAATGCCTTAGCAGAACTTCTGATCAAGAAAGAGGTGATTATGGCAGAAGACGTAGAACATATCTTTGGCAAGCGCCCTTGGTTGAGCCGTTCGCAGGAAATCATGGAAGACGAACAGCCTAAGATTGACGATGACGCCGTAAAGGAACTTCCTGAAGTTCAGGCTGCCATCAAGGAGCATGAAGAGAGCCAGAAGAAGAATGCAGATTCTGAAGAGACTTCCAAGAAGGATGAAGGTTCGGAAGAAAACAAGAACGAATAAAACAAACCGATATGACTGACAAACAGAAGAATCTAGTGATAAGATCCATCACAGGCGTATTTTTCGTGGTGTGCATGGTATCTTGCTTTCTCAATCCCAGGGCAATGGTTATCCTGTTCGCCCTCATTACCGGATTGAGCATATGGGAGTATTGCGGATTAGTTAACCAGAAGGAGAATGTTACGGTAAACCGTTTCATCAGCACCGTGGCGGGTGTTTACTTCTTCCTTGCCGTGGCTGGTTTCCGCATGGGCATTGTGGGCAATTTCGTGGTTTTCGTACCTTATCTGCTCACCATTCTCTATCTCTTCATCAGCGAACTGTATACAGGCAACAAGGATGCCATCAACGATTGGGCTTACACTATGCTCTCTCAGTTGTACATCGCCTTGCCTTTCTCGATGATCAATGTATTGAGTTTCGAGACATCAGCTTTCGATGGCCAGATACATTACGACATGCTGCTGCCTTTGAGCATTTTCATTTTCCTCTGGACCAATGATACCGGTGCCTATTGCAGCGGTTCGCTTTTCGGCAAGCATAAGCTCTTTCCTCGCATCAGTCCAGCCAAAAGTTGGGAAGGCAGCATAGGCGGAGGCATATTCGTACTGATAGCAGCAGGCATCATGGGCTATATCGCCAACGATGGCGAAGCCCACCGTCTCAGCATTCTCGGTTGGGAAGGTTTAGGTCTGGTTGTGGTATTCTTCGGCACATGGGGCGATCTGGTAGAAAGCCTCTTCAAGCGTACCCTCGGAGTAAAGGATAGCGGCAACATCCTGCCAGGACATGGAGGCATGCTCGACCGCTTCGACTCTTCGCTCATGGCGATACCGGCAGCAGTAATCTACCTATACACCATCCAGTTGTTTGGATAATACATCTTTTATGAGATAAAGGCCAAACTTTAGTTTGACCAAGCACAAAGAAAGGCAGGGATTCCTCAAAGAACCCCTGCCTTTTTTTCATATCACCATACAAAACATAAGTAGCTCCGTTGGCTCACGAAAGTACTTGCGATAAACTATGCTGTTATCTGTTATATTTCTTCAGTGCCTGCTTCACCATCTTGCCCCATGGCTTGATGAGATCATCTGTCCAGTTGCCGGTAGCCTTGGCACGTGGCAAAAGCATGGAACAGGTTTCATCCTTATCCGAAACCGACCAGTTTACCCAACTCACCTTGTTTTTCTCCATTACATCGAGCCATTTCTGATACTCTTCAGGAGCCAGAGGACCATTACCCGAAGCCTCCATACCAGCACATTCTGATACAAAGACCGGCAAACCGCTCTTCACGGCAGCCTCCAGTTTATCACGCAGATAATCTTTATGGGTGGCTGCATAGAAATGAAGGGTATACATCACATTCTCCACACCCTCGATAGGGCTCTTTGCCACGATATCAATATCCTGGTCCCAATGCGGACAGCCCATCAGGATGATATTATCCGGATCATACTTTCTGATTTCCGTGATGATGGTTTTAGCGTATACCTTCAAGTCTTCCCATTTATCCTCAACAGGTTCATTGTAGAGTTCGTAAAGCACATGAGGATATTTACCATACTTCTGCGCCATCTTTCCGAAGAAGGCCTTAGCCTCGGCTGTATGCATCTTGTGTGCATGCCAGTCGATAATCACGTAGGTATCATTCTTGATGGCGGCATCTACCACCTGGGTAATGCATTTCAGAGCAAAGTCTGGATTTTCCAGATAGTTGTCGTCTATCTGAATTCCCATGGCAGCTCTGATGATGTTGGCATACCAGTCTTGCACAAGCCATTTCACCGCTTTTTTGTTGTAGAACCGAGGCCAGATGTTGTGCCATCCCAGACTCACGCCTCTCAACACTACAGGGTTACCACTCTGGTCGCAAAGCTGCGCACCTTTTACCTGCAACTGTCCCCATTGCTTTACAAGGTTTGCTGCATACACTTGTGCCATACAAAAGAGTGCACAAATGAGGGTCATTAGTTTTTTCATTTTTTTTAGGGTTTAAAATTAAATATATATTTTTGGGTTTGTTTTTTTAGGATAGCTAATACTCCTACATAGGTAGCAGATTACAAATCTGCCTTAGTCAGCAGTTCTGCAGCGGATTGATATCCGCCACAGAACTGAAAGAGATTACTTTTTATTAAAACTTTTCACCTTTTTCCTGTTCTTCTTCAAAGTGTTCACCCTTCTGGGCTTCCTGCGCCTCATACTGTGCCTGGGCTGCACGCTGCTGAGCCTCACGTGCTTTAGCCTCAGCCGCCAATCGGGCTTTTTCTGCTCTTATTCTTGCCAGTTCAGCCTCTTCTTCTGCTCGCTTCTGCGCCGCCAAAGCTTCCTCTTCGGCACGTTTCTTAGCAGCCTCGGCTTCAGCTATCGCCTTCTGTCGCGCACGTTCTGCAGCCTCAGCTGCGGCTTTGGCTTCAGCTTCAGCACGTTCACGAGCCATACGGAGAAGCATTTCCCTACGCTTAACCAGAAGATCAAACATGATGCCCGCAGCCTCATCCGGCGCAACCTTATCGCCTAACTGAGTTCGAACTTCCTGATATTCTGCCAACATCTTATCCCTGCCAGGTTCTCCCGGAAGAATCTGATAAAGTTCGTTGGCAATACCATCAACCGAAAAGCGGTCGGCAAGCATCTCCGGCACAATCTCCTTATTGGCGATAAGATTCACCAGCGAGATAAACTTCACCTTGATGATATGTTTGAAACCGAAACGGATGAGATGAGGTACAGGTGTTTCATAACATACCACCTGAGGCACATCGAAAAGAGCCGTCTCTAAGGTTGCAGTACCACTGGTAACAAGAGCTGCCGTAGCATGCGACAAGAGCGGATAAGTCTTGTTATGCACCAGTTTTACAGGTGTACCTTTGATAAACTTCTCATAGTAAGCATCGTCTATCGAAGGAGCACCGGCAAGCACCATCTGATAATCTTCAAAACGCTCAGCCACCTCTATCATCGCTGGCAGATTGTCTTTGATTTCCTGCAGACGGCTTCCTGCCAGCAAAGCGATAACAGGACGATAGGTGTCAAGATTATTCTCCTGACAGAATTCCGTAAAACTCTGATGATATCCCGACCTGAACTCCCCTACTTCCTGAGCCGTAGGATTACCTACATAGTGAATAGGATAACGGTGTTTCTTTTCGAAGAACGGCACCTCGAATGGCAAGATTGAGAAGAGTTCAGCGATATCACGTTTAATGCTGCGGATTCGCCACTCCTTCCATGCCCATATCTTAGGAGAAATGTAATAATAGGCAGGGATATTGGTGTTCTTTTTCAAGAACTTAGCTATCTTGAGATTAAATCCCGGATAATCTACCAGTATCACTACATCCGGCTTCCATTTCACAATATCTTCCTTGCATCTCTTCAGGTTCGAAAAGATGGTACCCAAATGTAGCAGTACTGGCACAAAACCCATATAAGCCAACTCCTTAAAATGCTTGACGCGAGTGCCACCTTCAGCAGCCATCAAATCACCGCCGAAGAAACGGAATTCAGCAAACTCGTCTATTTTTTTCAACGAGCGCATCAATCTGCTGGCATGCAAATCTCCACTAGCCTCGCCTACTATCAGGTAATACTTCATAATTCAAAATTATTTAACCAATCATAATCCGTTACATCAATCTTAGTTGGGGTAATAGCGATGTAACCATGATTCACAGCCCATTGGTCGGTATCCGTTGCCTCTGGTTCGTCATTACGGTATTCACCCACCATCCAATAATAATCATATCCATGCGGATGAGTGCGATGATCCACCTCATTGATCCAGGAGCCATGAGTCATCCGGCAACCCTTGAAACCCTTGAACGGAGGCAAAGCCGGGAAGTTGACATTCAGACAGGTATATTCTGGCAATCCCTTCTCCAGCACCATCTTAACAACCTTCAGTACCCCATCGCGCAAAGGAGTGAGATCAGCATTTTCATCATAATTGCAACTGCTGAAGGCTATGCTTGGAATATGCTGCATACAGCCCTCCTTAGCTACACCCATAGTTCCCGAATAATGATTATTCACGCTAGAATTGTCACCATGATTGATACCGCCAATAATCAGATCAGGCTTGCGATCAGCAAGAAACTGATCCAACGCCAGTTTCACACAGTCAACCGGTGTGCCGCTACATGACCAAACCTCCACATCATTCCCCATATTGTGGCGACGCTTCAGGCGCAAGGGAGTAGTAGCCGAGAAGGCACAGGCGAATCCCGAACGGGCACTTTCCGGTGCTACAACCAGCAGGTCGCACCAGTCTTTCAGAAAGTTCACCAGGGTTTTGATTCCATTGGCATGATAGCCATCATCATTCGAAATTAATACTAACGGTTTCTTATTTTCCATAAAAATATCTTTCTTTTTGGTGCAAAAGTACGAAAAAACCTTTAAAGATAGCGACTTTCTCACAATATTTTTGTATCTTTGCCGAAAATTTACTAAGAAAATGGGAAAAATCATCGCATTAGCTAACCAAAAAGGCGGTGTAGGAAAGACTACTACCACCATTAACTTGGCAGCATCGCTTGCCACGCTAGAGAAAACGGTACTCGTAGTGGACGCCGACCCACAGGCAAACGCTTCCAGTGGATTGGGCGTGGACATCAGCGAGGTAGACTGCTCGCTCTACGAATGCATCATCGACCATGCAGACGTGCGCGATGCCATCTACACCACCGACATTGATGGACTCGACATCATACCTAGTCATATCGACCTGGTAGGTGCCGAGATAGAGATGCTGAATCTCAAAAATCGCGAAAAGGTGATTAAGACATTGCTGCAGCCTATCCGTGACGAATACGACTACATCCTGATAGACTGTTCGCCTTCGCTCGGCCTCATCACCGTCAATTCGTTGACGGCAGCCGACAGTGTCATCATCCCAGTTCAATGTGAATATTTCGCTCTTGAAGGTATCAGCAAATTGCTCAACACCATCAAGATCATCAAGAGCAAGCTGAATCCGAAACTCGAGATAGAAGGTTTCCTGCTCACCATGTATGATAGTCGTCTACGCCTTGCCAACCAGATATACGACGAGGTGAAACGCCACTTCCAGGAATTGGTGTTCAAGACCGTAATCCAGCGCAACGTGAAGCTGAGCGAGAGTCCGAGCCATGGTCTCCCAGTTATCCTTTACGATGCAGAAAGCAATGGAGCCAAAAACCATCTGGCCTTGGCAAAGGAGATTATCAACAAGAATAGTTAAGATTTGGAAATTGAACTCTTTTAGAAAGTTCAATGTTCAAAATTAAAAGTAAAAAAATGGCAGTACACAAGAAATACAACAACGGTACAAAGAGCAACGCTTTAGGACGCGGACTCGATGCCCTCATCTCTACCGAGGGAGTGCGCACCCAGGGCAGCAGTACCATCAATGAAATTCCTCTCGACCAGATTGAGGCGAATCCCAATCAGCCACGCCGGGAGTTTGACGACGAAGCCCTACATGAGCTCGCCGAAAGCATCAAGGCCATAGGCATCATCCAGCCTATCACCTTAAGACAGGTTTCAGAAAACAGATTCCAGATTATCGCCGGTGAACGCCGCTGGCGCGCTTCACAACTTGCGGGGCTGACAGCTATCCCTGCATACATCCGCACCATCAGCGATGAGAACGTAATGGAAATGGCGCTCGTAGAGAATATCCAGCGCCAAGACCTCAACGCCATAGAAATAGCACTCGCCTACGAACACCTTCTGGAAAACGAGGGTATGACACAGGAGAAAATTTCAGAACGTGTGGGCAAGAGCCGTGCAGCTATCGCCAACTATCTGCGACTGCTCAAACTTCCTGCCCAGGTGCAGATGGCACTACAGAAGAAAGAAATCGACATGGGTCATTGCCGTGCCCTACTGGCCCTCGACTCACCTTCGCTGCAAATCAAGTTGTTCAAGGAGATACAGAAGAACGGCTACTCAGTAAGAAAGGTTGAAGAGATGGTACAGCGACTCAAGAGCGGAGAAGACATCGAGAGCGGTAAGAAAACCATCACGGCTAAGGCTCAGATGCCTGAGGAATTTACACAACTCAAAAACCGCCTGTCACAGTTTCTCAATACCAAAGTGCAGTTCACCTGCTCTGCTAAGGGCAAGGGAAAAATCAGCATTCCATTCGCCAACGAAGAGGAGCTGGAGCACATCATGAATGTTTTCGATCAGTTAAAGCAAGAATAAAAGTGAAACTCAGTATATCACAAATCTGTTTGGCAACCCTGCTGCTTCTGGCACCGATGGGCGCACAGGCACAGAAGTCGAAACAAAAAAAACAAGTGACCGATGTGCCAACCATTGCATCAGCCGACTCGGCAAAAATAGCCATCGACTCGATGCTTACCGCACAAGACAGCAGCAAACTGGCAAGCCTCACCCAACCAGCAAAGCCTGTACGCAAAAAGCGCAACTGGGCAACCTGGCGACCTGATACCAAGCGTGCCATGTGGTTGGCACTTGTATTACCTGGTGCCGGACAGATATACAATCGCAAATATTGGAAACTGCCTTTCATCTATGGCGGTTTCGTAGGCTGTACATACGCCATCACCTGGAACAACCAGATGTATCACGACTATTCGCAAGCCTACATGGATATTATGGACGATGACCCCAACACCCAGAGCTACAATCAATTTCTGCACTTGGGTGCCCAGATCAACGAATCGAACATAGAACGCTATAAGGAAATCTTCCGCAAGCGAAAAGATAAATATCGCCGTTGGAGAGACTTGGGAACCTTCGTCATGATAGGCATCTATGCCTTCTCAGTGATTGATGCCTACGTAGATGCATCGCTCTCGGAATTTGACATCTCCGATGATCTCTCGCTCAGAATAGAGCCTACCATGCTGAATAACGGCAACAAGACTGCCAATCCGTTGCGGTCTGGAAGCCTCGGCGTAAGTTGCTCACTCACATTTTAATGCGTGAGGAGTTAGAATACACCTATATATATATTATAACGCAAAATAGAAATTAGAAACATAGACGAGATAAAACATCAATATGAAGAAAATACTAGTCATGGCAGCAGCGATGCTGTTCAGCTTACAAGGCATTCATGCCCAAACCGACGTTACAGAAGAAACAGATAACGATGATATCATCACCGTTACCGACAAAGACGGAAAGCAGGAGGAAATCGAAGTACCTGAGGGAATGGAAGATAACCTTGACAGCCTGCTCCACCTTTACAATGCACAGACTTACATGATGGCAGATACAACCTGCAAATACCGCGATGTAAACCCTGTCTTCGAGAAGGAAGTGTATATCGACCGTCTGAAGAGAATGCCTACCATCATCGAAATGCCATACAATGAGGTAGTACAGAAATTCATAGACCGTTACAGCGGTAAACTACGCCGTTCGGTAAGTTTTATGTTGGGAGCAAGTAACTTCTACATGCCTATCTTCGAAGAGGCATTAGAGGCTTACAACCTGCCACTGGAACTGAAATATCTGCCAGTTATCGAATCGGCACTCAACCCTAAAGCTGTATCACGCGTTGGTGCCACAGGTTTATGGCAGTTTATGCTGCCTACCGGCAAGCGATATGGTCTGGAGGTAAACTCACTCATCGACGAGCGCCGCGACCCGGTAAAAGCATCCTATGCAGCCGCTCACTATCTGAGCGACCTGTACAAGATATTCGACGATTGGAGCCTCGTGATTGCAGCTTACAACTGCGGTCCTACCAATGTCAACAAGGCCATCCATCGTGCAAAAGGCAACGCCGACTACTGGAACATCTATCCATATCTGCCAAAGGAAACACGTGGATATGTACCAGCTTTCATCGCTGCCAACTACATCATGAACTACTACTGCGATCATAACATCTGCCCTATGGTAAGCGAACTGCCAGTAAAGACAGACACTATCGTAGTATCAAAAGATATCCACCTGGAGCAGATTTCCAAAGTGCTGAACATCGACATCGAGCACCTCCGCAATCTGAATCCACAATATCGTCATGATATCATCAACGGTTTGAACCATCCGATGGCATTGCGTCTTCCATCTACCCTTATCGGTAGTTTCATCGACCAGCAGGACAGCATCTGTGCTTACAGAGCTGATGAACTCTTCCTGAAGCGCGCTACCGTAGATGTCAATGATGCACAGCCAACCT
>OLFV01003101.1_pt1 | contig 10914 bp, 12 predicted proteins | sample 1605551 | NCBI WGS metagenome assembly OLFV01 (sample SAMEA3888922, study PRJEB22519) | human gut metagenome | biome: human gut; feature: human-associated habitat; material: faeces | place: Denmark | collected 2011
ACGAACGTTGCCGCCCATGCCGGAGCAAAGGAACACGTCACGCACAGAGCCATCAGCATAATTCTGCAACAGAGCGTTTCCCCCTGAGGGGGGAGGTCTCAAACCACAAGGGAATTTTTGATGAGAGGACTCCTGCCGCAGTGAAAAGAAGCCGCCGCGTCGGATGTATTCGGATACGTCCGGCGCGGCGGCCAGGAGGGGGCGAGGTTGCAGTGCGGCCGGGGCCGGGCGTGAAACCCGCGAGCCGGTACACGGGGCTGGCCGGCAGATATTTTCAAACGTGAAACATTCTATTGCAGCGGGGCCGGGCATCGCGCGGAATCCTGCCCGAACAGGGGAGACATGCCGGGCATCGCTCCGGCAGAAGCTGTCAGGGGCAGTTCTTCCAGTGCCTCCACCTGTTCGGCCAGCGCACGCAGGTTGTCGCAGGCCAGGCGCAGAAGGGAGGCCTGTCGTTCATCCTGGGAAGCCATCGCCGGTGAGCCGAGCATGGCCTGAACACTGCGCAGATCTTCGCTGATAGCCATATGGTTATCCTCCGGGGGAAATATGAGGCTTGGTCAGGTTCGTGCCGACGGATTGCCTGGGCGTCCGCGGGCTTGAACTTCATGAGGTTGACATGAATCAAAACTTGAAATTTCAATTTGCTGAGAGCAAAATGAAACAAAAAAATAAAATAGTCAAGAAAATATTTAGAAAAATAAATTTAAAATTGACTTTTCCCGTCACGCATGTTTAGAGTGGTTTCACGTTGAAATTGCTCCGGGAGCCGGGCGGAGCGCATGACCGGCGCGGCGGCATCTCCACGGTACTGCCGTCAAGCCTTCAACCATAACATAAAAACATATTCCGGGGCTGAATCGTCATGAGAGACATATCTTCTTCCGATGCCGTTCCGGCAGGCGGGTCCGGCTCCGGTCAGGTGCTGGACAGGCTGCTTCAGGGCGCAGGGCTGCGCCGGGACAGCCAGCTTGCGGATTTGCTGGGGGTCACGCCGCAGGCGGTGAGCCAGGCCCGACGCAAGGGGCGGGTTCCGGATGGCTGGGTGCTGCGTCTGGCGTCACGCTTCGGCCTGTCCACAGACTGGATATATTTCGGACGCGGCCCGGCGCAGCCTGCGCCTTTTTCCTCTTCATCATCCACGCTGTATGGAGAGGCCGAGCTGCCGCATGCGGCGGGGAGCATGGATATGGCATTCGTGCCGCTTGTGGGCGCGCGTCTCGCCGCAGGCATGGGCAGTCTGGAAAACGGCGGCGAGGTTGAAGGGTATTTTGCCTTCCGGCAGGAATGGCTGTGCCGCAAGGGAGATCCGGATCGGATGGTGCTGATGAAGGTGTTCGGGGACAGCATGGAACCGGATATCCGGCATGGCGACATGGTGCTGGTGAACCAGGCCCAGACGCGCATTTTCGGACATGCCATCTACGCGGTCGGTGTGAACGAGGAAATCTATATCAAGCAGATCGAGACATTGCCCGGAGGGAGGCTGGTGCTGCGCAGCCTGAACCGGAACTACGCTCCCATTGAAGTGAACTTGCAGGAGGATCTGGCTGATTCCGTCCGGGTTATCGGAAGGGTGATCTGGTGGTGCAGGGAAGCATGACGGGAGATGCCGGAGCATCGTTTCATCAGGCATTCCCTTGTGGTGCGGAACCTCCCCTCCTTTCGGGAGGAAAGGACTCTGTTGACAAAGCGGTGCAGCCGCTGAAATCCTTTTCCGCAATTCCGCCACTCGGGGAGGGGCAATCCGCGCGGCCCCCGCGGGCCTCCATGCCGTGCTGCCATGCCGCGGGCGCCGCCGCTCAAAACCCGCTGCGCCCGCGCCTCCGGCGGTCAAGGCTGGTCTCAGCTCCACACTGAAACGGAGCCTTGCCGGATATGTCTGACAGATGCCGCTTTTCTCCATTCGCAGGCGGATCATAAGATTCTCTTAAGAATTGTATGGTCAGGGTACAGACAGACGCGTCTCCAACATCCAGTATTCAGTGATGAAAGGAACCATGCCGCGATTGATGGAGGTTATCATGAAAAATTGTCTTCTGCGCAGAGTCCGCCTGAGCGGGCTGACTGTCTCGTTTCTTCTGCCGCTTGCGCTGATGTCCGCCTTTCTTCCGGATGCCGCCTTCGCCGGGAAGCCTCCCCTTCCTCCGCATGCTGAAGGCGGTTATGAAGGACCGGGACAGGACAGGGGAGGTTATTCCGGGCCGGGTCCGGAACTGATCTCGGCGCAGGAAGCCGCGCAGCGTGAGGACGGCGCCTGGGTCGCGCTGAAGGGAGTCATAACGCGCAGTCTGGGAGACAGGGATTACATGTTCGAGGATTCCTCCGGCAGCGTCGAGGTTGCCATAGGCCCCCGGGAGTGGAAGGGGCAGCGCGTCAGCGCCGCCGACACGGTGGAAATTCATGGCAGAGTCCACAAGGACCCGGCGCGTGTCCATGTTCATGTAAAGAGGCTCATCAAGCGGCAGGGCGGGGCGATCTGATGCCGCGCCGGGAGTCGGGCGCGCCGCAGGCGAACTGCGGCGCAGTGTTTCCGGGGAGATATGCATGATGCTCCTGCCCGGATTTCAGGGCAGCCGGCTCCGGACGTTCACGTTTCCTCTTCCGCCGCATGTCGGCGGAAGAGGCGGAACAGCCCCTTCCTGCGGGAACAGGCAGACGTCATGCGAATCCTTTTTGTTGAAGATGATCGTATTATTGGTGAAGGCGTCAAGACGGGTCTTGAAAGGCGAAATTTTGCCGTGGACTGGTTTCAGGACGGCATGGCAGGCCGGGATGCCCCGGAGACGGCGCAATATGACGCCGCCATTCTTGATCTGTCTCTTCCGGGTATGGACGGGCTTGATATACTGCGCCACTGGAGGCGGGGCGGCCGGGAGCTTCCCGTGCTTGTTCTGACGGCCCGGGGAACTCTGGAGCAGCGGGTGGAAGGGCTTAATCTCGGGGCGGATGACTACCTGGGCAAGCCCTTTGCCCTGGAAGAACTCATAGCCAGACTTTACGCCCTTGCGCGCCGCGGCCGCGGATATGCCGCGCCTGTGCTGTCGCACGGGAAAGTCAGCATGGACACCGTGACGCGCACGGTTTTTCTCGCGGGCAATCCGGTCGCCATGAGCGGCAGGGCTGTCAGCCTTGTCGAGCTTTTTCTGCGAAACAGGCGGCAGGTGCTCTCAAAGAGTTTCATTGAGGAAAAACTGTACCCCTGGGGGGAAGAGATAAGCAGCAACGCGGTGGAAGTGCATGTCCACAACATACGGCGCAAGCTTGGGGCTTCCTTCATTAAAACCGTCTATGGCGTGGGGTATGTGCTGGGAGATGAGGCATGAGTTCGGATTCCCCTGTTGCCCGGCTGCGGGAGCCCCTCTTTTCCGCGCTGAGGCAGATGACCGGCGAGCCGTTCAGCGACTGGAGCCTGCGCCTGCGGCTGAGTGTTTGCTTCACCCTTTTTCTGGCCTGCGCGTGGGTGCTGATAGCCCTGTTCTCCTGGCACGAAAACCGAAAGTATATCAACAGGTTTTTTGATACTCAGCAGATGATTTTCGCCAAGACGCTGCTGGCGATGGAGCCGGGCGGACAGATGGCCGGCTTCCCGCCCGGCATCCCGAAGGACGGGGAAATCCTGCGCGGCGTTCTCAGGGAAGCCAGGGGAAATCAGGACAAGAATGCCCTCGGCTTTGCGGTATTCGACGGTTCCGGCCGCAGGCTGCTGGACGATGGGGAGAGAGGGAGGCTTTTCGCGTTCGAGGGAAGGACGGAGGGATTTGTCGATGCCGCGCTTGAACGTCACCCGGAACCCTGGCGTCTGGTATGGCTGAAGTCGCGGGACGGGACCCGGGTGGTTGCCGTGGGGCAGGAGTTGAAGTACCGCGACAGAATGACCATGGATATGTTGAACAAGCAGCTCCTGCCATGGCTGCTGCTGTTGCCCGTTCCCCTGGCGGGTCTGTTCTGGCTGCTCAACCGTGAACTTGCCCCCGTCAGAAAGGCGACGGCCAGCCTGGAGGCCCGTTCCCCTTCGGACATTCGTCCTCTGAATGCAAAGGAGGTTCCGCCGGAAGTGCGTCCGCTGCTGCGGGCCATGAATTCGCTGTTCGCGCGCATGGCAGCCATGCTGGAACGGGAACGCGCGTTTGTGGCGGACGCGGCGCATGAGCTGCGGACTCCGCTGGCGGGATTGCGGGTGCAGGCGGAAGTGTTCGCACTGACCGGGAGTGCCGAGGAGCGCGACCGGGCCGCCGGAAATATGCTTGGGAGCATTGACCGCTGCGGGCGGCTGGTCGAACAGCTTCTGACCCTGTCCCAACTGGAGCGGATCGCCGGAGAAAGGAAAGAGGGAGCAGCCGTCCGGTTTGCGCGCGATGCGCCGCTCAACTGGGAAACTCTTCTGCGGGAGGCGGTGGATGCGGCTCTTCCTTCCGCGGGACGGAAAAACATATCCATATGTATGACTGCCGAAGTCTACCCTGACAACATGCGGGGAAATGAGCATCTGATTGAAATAATGTTAAGAAATATTCTTGATAATGCGGTAAAGTATTGTATGGATGACGGAAACATACATATATCGCTTGATCGGCGTGGACTGGTTGTTGAAAATGATGGAAAAGGTATAGAGCCTCAATATCTGCCCCGGATCGGCGAACGTTTTTTCCGTCCTCCGGGGCAGGAACAGGGCGGGTGCGGACTGGGGTTTTCCATTATCCGCAATATCGCGGAAATTCATGGATTTTCTGTCCTTCTTGATAACAGGTATTCCATGAGGGACAACAGGCCGGACGGGTTCAGGGTATCAGTCCTGTTTTGCGGAGAGTAGGCTTGGGAGCGGTTCGGCGGACTTTTTCTGTCGGCTCTGTTCCAGAATAGTGTTGAACAGATCCTTGACTGCCGGAGGCGGGGGCGAGGCGCGGAAGCAGAGCATTTCAATGGCGAAATGCTCTGCGGAGTCGAGCAGGGCGAGACTCCGCCGCGGCGCCGGAGCAAAACCATGCGCTCCGCGCAACGCTACCAACACGGTTTTATGGCAGAGCCTTTCCATTCATGGAAGGGACTTGCAGTATTGCATGAGGAGCATATATGCCGATACATGATGTGATGCATATTGTTTTTTGGTGTTCATGTCTTGCCGTTCTCATGACAGGGTGTCTGATGCTTCTTGGCGACGCGCCGCGGCATATATCCGCATGGCACAGAAAGGCGACAGTCCTGTTCCTCATCATTGGCGGCATCTATGTCGTATCCCATGGTCATTTGAAATTGCCGAAACTCGGGCCGCATGTTCTTGTTGTTGTTCTGCTTGTTATTGCAGTTATTTTTCTTCTGATTTTTCGCGCAATACAGCGCGATGGAAAAAATCCGGCAGAAAAGGAGAGGGGGGACGGGCAGATGTGACAAGGGCGGTCAGGGCAGGCACTGCTGCGGAACCATGTTGCGACGGCGCTGCGCGGGGCGTACGGTTTTGCTCCGGCAGCGAGACGGCAGCCCGTGTTCCCTGCGGGCCGGAGGCAACTGTTCAATGCCGGAGCCTGCGCCTGCACTCCGAGCCTCCCCCGTCATGGCGGCTCCGGCCGGCGGGGCGTCATCCCTGCACCCGATGCCCGTGCGCCCCATTCTGACCGGCAGCGGAACGGCCCTGCTGGACGCCTCCAGTCGGTCCCAGGGATCGTTGCGTCCCTGTCTCCGGAGCAAGGATATTTTCAGAGCATCCCTGAAGGGCCTCAGGGCATTGCCCCTGATATCGCACAGCATTTCATGCCGCGGAGTGGCAGAGTGTTCTGCGGTTGGAGATATCCCGACGGTCGGCCCCGCATTCCGCGCCCCGCAGGTTCCACATCAGAGCATTTTGCCACTGAAAGCGCCTGTCAGCCAGGACCCTGTGCTCTGTCTCGCGGGTTTCATGCCTGAAGCCGGAGCTTGACCCCGCAAGTGATCGCGGCGACGCCGGGGGGGGGCGTCGCGGCTTCCCCGGCCGTCAGCGCGAAGCGCTTTACGGATTAAGGAGAGCGGAGACGAGTCTCGCTTTGTTCGACTCCGGGAGCATTTTCAAAACAGGAATGCTCTACTCCCGATCCCCGGGGCACAGGCCCCATTGCGCAGCCTGCGGCCCGTCTTCCAGTTCCCATACCTGCACATGCAGACGGTGCAGGCTTTCCGGATCGGAGAGCAGAGCGCATTTTGCCTTGCGATCCAGAGCATGGGGGCCTTTTGCCAGAGCTTCGGCTTCCAGCTTCCGCATCCGTTCCACATGGGCGGGGCTGCGCCGGCGGCGATGCCTGGTCAGAGCGATGTGCAGCGCGTGAACGCTGGGAATGACCACGGCCCGGATGAAGCCCTGCCTGCGGGAAAGGAGAAAGGGAGAATAGGGGGTGGGACGGCGCAGGTTTTCGTCCAGCGCCGCAATTTCCTTCGGCGCGCATATTTCAGGAGGCGTGAGAAAAAGTCCCAGATTTTTTGCCGCCTTCCCCCAACTGGTGCGGCTGGTCCAGACGGAAAGGGGGACGGACAGCGCCAGACCGGCTACAATGGGGGAAAGCCACCAGAAAAAGCCGGGGTTGACGATCCAGATCATTCCTCCCCAGGCGAGGCCCAGCAGCGTGCCCCACCAGTGAAAGCGCAGGGCATCCGCCCAACTGGTGCCGGTGTCGCCCCGGTTCTGGGCATTCCATGTCACACGCCAGCCGAGCAGCGTCGTGATGACGAACAGGCTGTGAAACAGCATCCGGACGGGCGCGAGAAAGGTGGAGACCACAATTTCTCCCAGCACGCCGCAGGTCATGGCCCACACGCCGCCGAAGCCCCGGGCCGCGCCCTTGGCGGCGACCAGCAGAAGCGCAAGCAGCTTGGGCAGGAACAGCAGCACCGCCGTACTGCTGAGCAGCGTCAGCGCCCACTGGGGATACCATGTGGGCCACACGGGGAAGAGCGTGCGTGTGCTGGTGAAGTAGGTGGGCGGCACCAGAATTTCCACCACGGCCTGAAGCGAGCTGGCAATCAGGAACAGTCCCCAGAGCAGGGCCGAACCGTACGACATGATGCCGTTGACGAACAGAGCCCGGTGTGTGGGGAAAAAGCCATGCGCGAAAATGAGACGGCTGTGCTGAAGATTGCCCTGACACCAGCGGCGATCCCGGATAAGTTCGTCAATCAGGGTAGGGGGCGTCTCTTCCCACGAGCCGTCAAGCTCATACGCCAGCCATACGCCGTATCCGGCCTTGCGCATCAGCGCGGACTCGACAAAGTCATGGCTGAGGATTTCCCCGCTCAGGGGGCCTCTGCCGGGCAGTCTGGGCAGTTGACAGTGCGCCATGAACGGCTCCACGCGTATGATGGCGTTGTGGCCCCAGTACTGTGCCTCTCCGAGCTGCCAGTAGTGCAGACCCGCCGCGAAGATCGGCCCGTAGAGATGGTTGGCGAACTGCTGGACGCGGGAAATGAGGGAACGGCTGTTTACCGCCTTGGGCGGCGTCTGGAGGATGCCGACCGAGGGGTGCGTCTCCATGGCCTGCACCATGCGGATCATGGTGGAACCGCGCATCAGGCTGTCCGCGTCGTACACGATCATGTACCGGTAGTTTGCGCCCCAGCGGCGGCAGAAGTCGGCGATATTCCCGCTCTTGCGGCTGAGATTGCTCCGCCTCCGCCGGTAGAAGACCTGGCCGAAGGCTTCCTCATCCTTGCAGAACTCGTGCCAGGCCTCCTCTTCCGCCACCCAGGATTCGGGATTGGTGGAATCGCTGAGGATGAAGATATCAAAGCGGGAGGCCTGCCCCGTTTCACGCAGCGAGTGCAGCACGGTCCTGATGCCGGCCATGAAGCTCTTCACGTCTTCATTGTAGACGGGGAAGAGGATGGCTGTGCGTACTTCCGGATCGGGCAGCGTCAGAGATTCCGGGCAGGACAGGGTGACCGTGAAACGGTCATGGCCGCGGAGCGTGACCCACACGCCGGCCACGGCGGTCCAGAAGCCCACGGAAATCCACGCGAACAGCACGCCGAACAGACCGACCATGAACAGTTCGAGATTCTCGTCGCCCTTGTGGGGAAGCATCAGATACATGGTGCGCGCGGCCAGCAGAGAGGGCAGGATGATCAGCGCAAGCAGGCAGAAGCGCCGCCGCAGAGCGGTTCCTCCCCAGCGCAGCTTGTCAGTCATGAGATTTTTCTCCCTGTGCGGAACGCTCCCGCCGCTGACGCAGGGGCGCGCCGTTTTCCGGATCGGCAGGACGGCCGGAGAACAGACGTCCGAGAGCGGTGAGCCACGGCCTGCGATCCAGTTTTTCTGCAATCATGGGGCGCCGGTTCATGGGCGGAGCGGAGTCGAGCTTTCCCTCCTCTCCGTCTTCCAGCCCGTATCTCCGCCCTTCCAGACGGCCTTCCTCGCGCAGCACTTCGCGCAGGCTGCGCATGGCTTCCGCCTGCGAAGCCGTGGGGCCGGAACGGCCCAGACTCTCCGCGGCAAAGGCGAGACTGCGCAGAGGCGGGATATCCATCCCGCGCACATAGAGCAGCACGCGGTCGCGGGTACGCTGCCCGCGTTCGTCGGGCAGGGATTCACTGGCGCTGTGCGGGCCGGAGGCATCGCGGGAAAGGCCCGCCTGAATGGAAGAAGTGTCCGGGGGAAGGGATTCCGGTTTTTCTGACTTCATCGGGGATTCCTTGTATGGTCTGCCGCCGCGCGCAGATCAGAGCTGAAGATCGTAGACCCACGTTTCCGTCAGCGGATCCGGCAGATTCTCCCCTTTCTTGAGCACCGCCTTGAAGCGCAGGCTCGGCGCGCCTTCCCGGGCCGCCCGTATACTTTGCAGCACGCCTTCCTCCTTGGGCAGGCGAACCAGAAACACCAGCCGCCAGCCTCCTGTCACAGGGTTCTTGATCAACTGTTTTTCGAGCATCTGCGCCGATTCCGGGACTTCCAGAACCGAACTCATGCCGGTGTCGCCGGACAGGAAATCCAGCATGCCGCCTTCAAAATCAATGATGAAGCGCAGCCTGTCATCCTGCCGGGATATCCGGGTGGCGGCCGCCCAGCCCAGCCCGTGCGGATTGGCGCCGGGAGGCATCCAGATCATGCGGTAGGCGTAGGACATGGTTTCAGGGTAGATTTTGGGCGCGGGATTCTGGCCTTCCGGAACATCGCCCGCGTCGGCTGTCTTGTCAGGTACCCAGAAGGCCACCATGTTGTCGTGAATTTCCTCTTCCGAGGGAATCTCGATGAGTTCCAGTCTGCCCGCTCCCCAGTCCCCCCTGGGCTCCACCCACAGGGAAGGGCGCATCTCGTAGCGCGCTTCAAGATCCTGATAGTGATCGAACAGCGCGTCCCGCTGCATCAGGCCGAAGCCGCGCGGATTGTCCAGACGGAATTCATTGACGGCCAGACGCCGGGGGTTGGCAAGCGGACTCCAGAACCAGTTGAGATCCGCATCCAGAAAGAGGAGCCCGTCGGAGTCATGCACTTCCGGCCGATAGTCGCCGGAGCGTCCGTTTTCCGTTTCACCGAACAGAAACATGCTTGTCAGCGCGCCCAGCCCGATTTTCTGCACGGGCTTCGCGCCCTTGCGGGTGAACAGCGTGCAGGCGGTATCCATGACCGTGAACTCGCCGGGCGTGATCTCGAAGCGGTAGGCTCCGGTCATGCTGGGGGTATCCATGAGGGCATACACGGTCATGCTCCGCGCGCCGCTCTCGGGCCTCACCAGCCAGAATTCCCGAAAATAGGGGAATTCCTCACCGCTGGCCAGGGCGGTGTCAATGGCCAGGCCGCGCCCGGAAAGCCCGTACTGGGAATCGCGGGTCACCGCCCGAAAATAGGTCGCGCCGAGAAAAACCGCGACTTCGTCCTTGTAGTCCGCATTCTTGATCGGAAAATGGAGGCGGAATCCGGCGAAGTCCAGGGGGGCTTCCCGCACCCTGTCGGCCAGAGCCTTGTCGCCGTATTCAAACATGTCGGGAGAAAAGGCGAGTTTTTCCGCCTTGCCGTCTTTCACCACATTGATGGCGACCAGCCGGTTATAGAACAGGCCGGGGTGGAAAAACTGGACTTCAAACAGCGGGTCCTCGTCCCTCCACAGGGAACTTTCCGGACGGAAACGAAGCTTTCTCCACTGATCATAACTGATGTCGAGCAGAAAGGCGGGGACCTTGCCGTCCGGGTTTTCAAACGGGGCATCGGCCAGAGCGCGGGCCCTGGCCTCCACGTCCGCCATGCCGAAGGCGGGCGGGGACGGAGGAAGCTGCGGAGAAGCAGTCTGGCTTTCCGCCGGGGCGGGCGACTGAGGTTCGGGCCGGGCCGGAGCCGTCGGCGTATCCGGCCGTTCCGCCGCGGGGCTTGTGCCGGGAGCCGCCCATCCGTTTTGCGGCCACGCCGCAGCCGCGGCGAACGCAAGGCCGCAGGCCAGCATTGCGGCCAGCGCAGGGCGGAGAACAGAGAAAGGGTGTCTGAAAAGATGAGGGAAGCAGAAAAGTTCGAGCATGTCGATTGCCGTCCGGAAAGGGAAGTGGAAGATGTTCCATATAGCGCGGCCCACTGTCCCTGTCCAGAGGGGGATTATGCCCGGGAATGTCAGACCTGTTTCATCCACGTCCGCAGGATGCGCAGCGTGTTTTCCATGTTGCGCAGACTCAGTTCGGCAATGCGGATTTTCAGCTGATCGATGCGTTGATGGTAGGTATTGCGCGGCGCGGCGGACTGGCCGGCATTCGCCGCGTCGTCCGCGGAAGGAGGGGCGCTGTCCTGCCGAACGCCGGAAGTGCCCAGAAACCGGGGGAGAGGAGAGCGCTTTTCCATGGCAGTGTCTCGGGTGCATTCATCTGTACTGACCGTATCCGCGGGCCGGACCCCGTGTCCGGCCCGCGGCGTTTATCAACAAAAATTCCCTTGCGGTTTGAAAGCTCCCCCTTCAGGGGGAAAAGAGCGGCTGA
>OLFV01003104.1_pt1 | contig 10896 bp, 7 predicted proteins | sample 1605551 | NCBI WGS metagenome assembly OLFV01 (sample SAMEA3888922, study PRJEB22519) | human gut metagenome | biome: human gut; feature: human-associated habitat; material: faeces | place: Denmark | collected 2011
TGGGGAGGGTTAGGGAGGGGCTTACAATCAGCTGTTTTTTTACCGCCAACGGCGGCCTTTTTTTACGGCCAAAGGCCGCTTTTTGAACCGTGGCGGCTGTTGTCGTCATGCAAAGCATGGCGTTGGGGATGGTGGCGACGACAAAGAGGAAAACTTGTTTTCCGACTGGCGTCACCGCCACCCCCAAAAAGGCGAAGCCGACAACATCCGCCATGGCTTTTTGTGTTTATATCAACCACAAATAGAAGCAGCTAATTATAGATTAGCCAAGCGATTGACCCCTTGTTTCCTGCCATGGTAACGCCTTCGGCTAATCGCAACTCCTACAGAGTTGCTGCTGCTTGCGGGCCATAACTCATCGTTGATGATGCGCCCCCCCCAGGGCTATGCATGGTTGCCAGGGGAATGGAAAACGATTGCAAGGGCCCGTCTATGCCATCCGCAAGATGATGGAGATAATGACAAAGCACATAATATATAATTGGTCTGCGTTCTCTCCCCTTGAGGAGAGCCAGAGAGGGGCTTCCTATGATGGTCGTTGCGCCTCCATGCTTGCCTATAATTGTGCGCGATGCCATTATTTCGGCGATTTTAACAACTATTACACGTTTAATGTTGGTGGAGTCCCGTTTTTTCACGAATTTTGTAGTTGTTACAACCATTACAGACAGCAGAATTTCAACTCTACGCACCGGTGCTACGCCCGTTGCCACTCTAACTTTATACACGCGCACTATGAAATGCGTCATTATTGCCACCCCTGCCCATCGCCCTGCTGCGGCGCACAGCCACACCGCTACAGCGTTGCAGGCAGTCATCACCCGTAGACTCTTGCCCGTAGTCATGCTGCTCCTGACAGTCATGACAGCCTCGGCGCAAACCGTCAAGGACGAAGAAACCCTGCATGTGGACTTCGACGGCTGGTTCAGCACCCTGGTCAACAACCGCAAGTTGTACAACCGCTACAACGACAGCATCTTCCTCATTCATGACCACGACCGCTGGGTGGAGTTTTTCCATACGCGCGCTGCCCTGAACCACGATATCTATCAGAGCAACAAGCTCTGCCTGGACAGTCTGCGCCAGGTCATCACCCTGCCACAAGCCAAGAACGACGCGAGGCTCTATTCGGATTTTATCAAGAGCTTCTTCAGCAAGTATATCAACCAGAACCGCTCCGACCCCTTCCTCATGCTCGAGCTCTGTGACCTCATCGACACCCTGCAGGTCAACCGCCCCGACTCGCTGAGGTTTACCAACTATCTGAACACATGGCGTGGCTCTGCCTACTACCATATCTGGAACATGACCCATGACGACGAACTCCTGCAGAAGTCGTATGCTTGCTACCAGCGATGCGCCGCCGACGACGCCAAGCGCTATCCCGCCTATCAGTCAAACTATCTCAACGCGATGCTGCAACTGTGTGCGTATGTATGGGCACAGAAGAAGGTGGAGACGGTCGACGACCTGCGCGGGCGCATCAAACTGGCAAGACGATATGTCGCCAAGCACGGCAACGAGCTCAGCAGCAAGGGCTACAGGATGACCGAGCTCAAGAGGCGGCTCAACAATGCCGACGAGTCCATGGTGCGCAACATTTTCCTGGTGGACCGCACCACCATCAAGAAGAAGAGCATTGACAAACTCATGTATAACCTCGTGCAAAGAAACCTGCGGAAGCCCTCACTGGACAATTCCTCGTATCTGCGCACGCTGATCATGCAGACAAACCTGAAGCAGATAACTGCCAAGGAGGCTCTCAACAGATACCGCCCGCGCTACAGGGAGGGCACTGAAAAAGTCCCCTTTTTTTATGACCAAAACGGAAAATGCTTACGATTTGTAACTTCTCTTTCTGCAAATCGCCTAAATAAGGCTAAAATAGACAGAAAATAAAGGGTAAAACAGCTATATCTCCGTCATCAACTTTCAATTTGATAGTGGGTTTTAGTTTTTCAGTGCCCTCTACAGGGCGTCTATGGAGAGTCTGCGCAATCGTAGGCTCGACCCTCAAGAGTTCTCGTTGCATCTTATGCCCTACTATTCGTTGTTCTATCTCAACGACTTGGCCGACATCCCCTACAGCGCCAAGCGCCGCAACGTGCTCCGCATGTGCCGCGACATCGAGATGGCTTTCCGCCATCGCAGCGACCGCCAGTCGGTGACCACCTTTGTCAACAACCTCAATGTCTTCGTCACCTACGACCGCATACTGTCGTATCTGAAGCCCCGCGAGCGCCTTGCCTTCCTCAACAAGCTGTCGGTATCGACCCATGTGGCCACCTACGCCCACTCCGTACACGTGAGCGAGATAGCCATGGTGCTCATGGAGAGTCTTGTAGACAATCATCCCCAGTTGCTGGTGGGCTATTTGGGTTGCAAGACCGAAGGCAGCGTAAAGCATCACAAGCGTAGGTTTGTCGAGTTTGTGCGCGAAGCCGCCCTCTACCACGATCTGGGCAAGAACACCATCATCCCCGTGGTAGACAACGACTACCGTCCGCTCACCGATCAGGAATTCAAGATCGTGAAGCGCCACCCGGAGATGGGACTCAAATACCTCGCCCTCGACCCCAAGCTGGCGAAGTATCACGACACCACCCTGGGTCACCACAAGTGGTACAACGGCAAGGGAGGCTATCCCGCCGACTTTGACAATACCCGCTCGCCTTACCGCATCATGATAGACATCATCACCCTGAGCGACTGCATGCAGGCCGCTACCGAGCGCGTGGGCCGCAACTACAAGGACGGCAAGACCTTTGATGCCGTGATGGGCGAGATGCGTCGCGACGCCGGCACCCGCTACAATCCTGACCTCGTGAGCCATATCGACGCCCATCCCGGGCTGGCACAGAAACTCAACCACCTGCTCGACGAGGGCTGGATGGACATCTATTATAACATCTACAGCCAGTATTTTGTCAACCAACGATAGCACCGTCGCCATCATCGCGATGCCCCTGTCGACTATGGACGCTGTCATCTCGTCAGAGATGGTGATAGGGATGGTATGCGCCCTGAAAATATTAAAAATGACGGGCGTGGTGAAAAATAATTGCATATTTTGGCAGAAAGAAGCCGAGAAATGATGTATCTTTGCATGTTGGAGAATTATCCCATAGTTGCATCACACTTAAACAATCGTCAAATGAACAGAAACAGTACCCCGGGGTTCAACCCCACCGTTGCCCGACAGATAGTCTGGGCTCTCGTCGCCATCTTTGTCTTTGTGATAGGCATGGCATTCATCCGTCCCTGGTACAACGTATGGTCGCAGGAGATGGAAGGCAAGGCTGAGTTTGCCAAAGCCGAACAGAACCGCAAGATTAAGATAGAGGAAGCCCGTGCGAACCTCGAGGCCGAGAAGCTCAACGCCCAGGCCGAAGTGGCACGCGCCAAGGGTGCCGCCGAAGCCATCAAGATAGAGAACGGCAGCATCACCCCCACCTATATCCAGTATCTCTGGGTGCGCCAGCAGAGCGACCTGAGCGACAAGACCGTCATCTATATCCCCACAGAGACCAATCTGCCCATCCTCGAGTCGACGCGGATGAACAAAATCAAGTCGCAGCACGCCCCAACGGCTACACACGAATAACCAAGTAAACAATTATAATCAAGTATGAAGAAAAGAATTACTCTCTTGACATTGTTCCTGCTCGCAGTGATGACAATGTCAGCCATCCCCGCACGCCCTAATCTGTGGCGCATGATTACCCTTGCCGACGGCAGTCAAGTCAAGGCCCGCCTTGTGGGCGACGAACACGGCCACTGGTATCGTGATGCCGACGGAAAGAGCTATGTATCAGCAGGCAATGGTATGTACAAGCAGGAAGATGCCACCAAGGTGGCTGCCCGTGCCAAGCAGCGTCGTGCCCGTGCCAACCAGCACTACGCCAGCCGTCGCAAGGCCGACATCTCGGGCAACCGCGGCAACTATCGGGGCACCAAGAAGGGACTCATCATCCTCGCCAACTTCAAGGACAAGAAGTTTTCTGCCAGCCATACCCTCGACCTGTACAAGAAGATAGCCAATGCCGAGAACTACAAGGACAATGGCTTCAACGGCAGTATCAAGGACTACTTCAGCGCACAGAGCGATGGCAAGTTTACCATCGACTTTGACGTGGTAGGGCCTGTAACCCTGTCGCAGAATATGGCTTACTATGGTGGAAATGACTCAGAAGGCAACGACAAGCATCCCGAGCAGATGATTAAGGAAGCCTGTGAGCTTGCCGACGGTTGGGTAGACTTCTCTGACTACGACTGGACCGGTAACGGCGAGGTGGATCAGGTCTATGTCATCTACGCCGGTCAGGGCGAGGCCAACGGTGGTAGCGATGACACTATCTGGCCCCACGCTTATGAACTGGCTGCCGCCAAAATAACACTCTCCCTCGATGGTGTCAAAATCAATTCTTACGCCTGCTCTGCCGAGATGGGCTACTCTGGTATCGATGGTATCGGTACCATCTGCCACGAGTTCTCTCACTGTCTGGGCTATCCCGACCTCTATGACATCTTCTATGAGGGACATTTCGGTATGTCGAGCTTTGACCTCATGGACTCTGCCGGCTACAACGACGACGGCTTCTGCCCCGCCGGCTATACTGCCTATGAGAAATGGATTGCCGGATGGATAGACTACGAGGTGCTCGAAGACGAGAACGTGACCGTCACTGACCTCAAGCCCACCAGCGAGGGTGGCAAGGCATACGTAATATATAATAAAGGCAACCGCAACGAATACTTCATCCTCGAAAACCGTCAGCAGACCAAGTGGGACAAATATATCGAGGCTACAGGTCTGCAGGTTATCCATGTAGACTATGACCCCACCTGCTGGATTAACAATGTGGTCAACTCTACGGGTGAATTCCGTCAGAAAGATGGCTGGACAGCCGACTTCAAGAACGACCACCAGCGCCTCACGCTCGTACATGCCGACAACATTGACGACAGCAAGTACTGGGACAAATACGAGCAGTATTATACCAAGACTACACTCACAGGCGACCTGTTTCCCTACAAGTCAAACAATGAGTTGAGCGACACATCGATACCTTCGTTCGGTCTCTACAACGACAACGAGGACGGTACACGCAACATGGGCCGTCAGGTCAAGGACATTACCGAGAATGACAACGGTACTGTGAACTTCCAGTACAATGCAGCTATCGTGGTAGAACCCACTCCAGAGGGTCAGGTGTTCTATGAGAGCTTTGACAAGTGTGCTGGAACGGGCGGAAACGACGGTACATGGAGTTCTGGCAGCAATGCGCTGGTAACAGACAACGCAGGTTGGGAGTCAGTCTCCCGTGCTGGTGGCTTCAAGTGCGGCAAGTTTGGCTCCTCCAAGAAGAGCGGCTACGCCACCACACCTTCCTTTACCCTCAACGGCAAGGCCAAGCTCACCTTCAAGGCTGCGCCTTACGGTAGTGACGGCACCTCGCTCAAGGTGACTTACAACGGCGTCGAGGTAGCTACACTCACCATGAAGAATGAGGAATGGACCGAGTACAGCATCGACATTACCGGCACTGGTACTGGCAAGATTACCTTCACCCCTGCCAAACGTATGTTCCTCGATGAGGTGCGCATCGTGGCAGATGGCGTAGGCACCGGCATCGATACTGTCGAGACCACTGGCAAGCCCGTAGACAACCGCGTCTACAACATCCAGGGTCAGTATCTGGGCACCAGCCTCGACAATCTCCCTGCAGGCATCTACATCGTAGGTGGAAAGAAAGTGGTGAAGTAACCACGACACATACAGACATAAAAAAATCCCTTCCGTCACTTATGGCGGAAGGGATTTTTTTAATGGTAAATTAGTTGCTGAACACGATGTGGTCGTCGGCAACATCGACTGTGATGGGCTTGTCCTTGCTTACGCGCTCAGCCAGCAGCATACGGCTCAGGTCGTTGAGCACGTAGTCCTGGATGGCACGCTTGACGGGGCGGGCGCCAAAGGTGGGGTCGAAGCCTACACGCGACAGATAGTCTATTGCCGCCTTGGTCCAGGTGAGTGTCACGCCCTGCTCGGCAGTCATCTTCTGCAACTTCTGCATCTGCAGTTCCACAATCTTGGAGATTTCCTCCTGCGTGAGCGGATGGAAGGTGATGATGTCGTCGATACGGTTGAGGAACTCAGGACGCATAATCTTGCCCAGCATCTCACGCGTGGCGTTGGAGGTCATGATGATGATGGTGTTCTTGAAGTTGACCACGCGGCCCTTGTTATCCGTGAGTCGGCCGTCGTCCAATACCTGCAAGAGGGTGTTGAACACGTCGGGATGGGCCTTCTCTATCTCGTCGAAGAGCACCACAGAGTAAGGTTTGCGTCTTACTGCCTCGGTCAGCTGGCCACCCTCGTCGTAGCCCACATATCCTGGAGGCGCGCCGATGAGCCTTGTCACGCTGAACTTCTCCTGATACTCGCTCATATCGATACGCGTCATCATGTTCTCGTCGTTGAAGAGATATTCGGCGAGCGCCTTGGCAAGTTCAGTCTTACCCACACCTGTCGTACCGAGGAAGATAAACGAGGCGATAGGTCTCTTGGGGTCCTGCAGTCCGGCTCGTGAGCGGCGTACGGCATCGGCGACAGCCTTGATGGCCTCGTCCTGACCCACCACTCTGTGATGGAGTTCGTCTTCGAGATGCAGCAGTTTCTCGCGCTCACTCTGCATCATCTTCGACACGGGGATGCCCGTCCAGCGGCTAACCACCTCGGCGATATCGTCGGCAGTGACCTCTTCGCGCACCATAGCGTCGCCGTCCTGGGTACCACGCAGCTGCTGCTGGATATGGTCTATGTCGTCCTGGATGCTCTTCAGGCGGCCGTAGCGTATCTCAGCCACACGGCCATAATTGCCCTCGCGCTCGGCCTTGTCGGCCTCAAACTTCAGGTTCTCCATCTCCTGCTTGTCCTGCTGGATCTTGTTGACCAGAGCCTTCTCGGACTCCCACTTAGCCCTGTACTGGCGCTCCTGCTCACCCAACTGGGCAATCTCCTTGTCCAGTTTGTCGAGCGAGTCGTGTAGATTGGCAGCCGCATCGTCCTCGGCGCCGCTGCCTTGGCGGTGCTTGATCTCGCTGCGTATTGCCTCGCGCTCTATCTCAAGCTGTTTCAGATGGCGGTCTATCTCGTCGAGCTCCTCGGGCACCGAGTCGCGCTCCATGCGCAACTTGGCGGCAGCCTCGTCCATCAGGTCTATCGCCTTGTCGGGCAGGAACCGGTCAGAGATATATCTCTCGGAGAGCTTGACGGCTGCGATGCACGCATCGTCCTGGATACGCACCTTGTGGTGGTTCTCATAGCGCTCCTTCAGGCCACGCAGGATGCTGATGGCATCTATCTCGTCGGGCTCGTCGACCATAACCGTCTGGAAACGGCGTTCGAGCGCCTTGTCCTTCTCAAAATACTTCTGATACTCATTGAGGGTGGTGGCACCGATAGCCCGCAGTTCGCCACGTGCCAAGGCAGGCTTGAGGATGTTGGCGGCATCCATGGCACCTTCACCACCGCCGGCACCCACGAGCGTGTGGATTTCGTCGATGAAAAGGATGATGTTGCCGTCGGCCTGGGTGACCTCCTTGATGACACTCTTGAGTCGCTCCTCAAACTCACCCTTGTACTTGGCACCAGCCACGAGCGCGCCCATGTCAAGCGAGAAGAGCTGCTTGTTCTTCAGGTTCTCCGGCACGTCGCCCCGCACGATACGCTGGGCGAGTCCCTCGACGATGGCGGTCTTGCCCGTACCCGGCTCACCTATCAGGATAGGGTTGTTCTTGGTTCGGCGCGAGAGAATCTGCAGCACGCGGCGTATCTCTTCATCCCGGCCTATCACAGGGTCGAGCTTGCCGTTGCGCGCCTTGTCTATGAGGTTCTGCGCATACTTGGCGAGCGCCTGGTAGTTTTCGTCGGCCTGAGCATCGTCGACCTTCTTGCCCTGTCTGAGGGCAGCGATGGCCTTCTCTACCTCGTCCTTGGTCATACCGGCATCGCGGAGTATGCGTCCTGCCGTGTTCTGGGTCTGCATGATAGCCATGAGTATGGGTTCGATGGCCACATACTCGTCGCCCATGCGCGCAGCCTCAGCCATAGCCTTCTGCAGTATCTCGTTGGTGGCATTGGTGAAGTAGGGTTCGCCTCCCTGCACCTTGGGCAGATGGGCTATCTCGCTCTCGACGAGCGTTTCAATCTGCTGTGGGTTGACGCCCAGCTTCTGGAAGATGAACTGGGTCACATCCTTACCCTTGTCCATGATACCTGCCAGCAGGTGTACCGGCTCTATGGCTTGATTCTGCGCCATCTGCGCCTTGTTGACCGCGCTCTGCACGGCCTCCTGCGCCTTGATAGTAAATTTGTCAAATGTCATATCGCTTGTTGTTTTAATTATTATCTTTGTTATTGTCACTCATCATGATACAAACTATGTACCTATGCCCGGAAACTGACAAAATGTCAGTCTCGGTCTGCCTTTTTGTCATTTTGGCGACAAAAATCATCGCCGTGGGCAACATTTTCGATGATTTGTTGGGCGATACACCTTATTATTATTATCTTTGTAAGGAATAAAACTTATATCACAACAATAATGAGACGCAATCTACTTATCATTACCATCATCATGGTTGCCATGACCCTGCTGCCAGGCTTCACCGCCACAGCCCGAGCTAAGGCCAAGCATACCTTCAAGATAGAGGGAGGCAACTTCGTCTACGACGGCAAGCCCATACAGATCCACTCGGGCGAGATGCACTATTCGCGCGTGCCCGCAGCCTACTGGCATCACCGTCTGCGCATGATGAAAGCCCTCGGACTCAACGCCGTGGCCACCTACGTCTTCTGGAACTACCATGAGACCGCTCCCGGCGTGTGGGACTGGACCACTGGTAACCGCAACATACGCGCCTTCCTCAAGGCTGCTGCCGACGAGGACATGATGGTCATCCTGCGTCCCGGTCCCTATGCCTGTGGCGAGTGGGAGTACGGCGGCTATCCCTGGTGGCTCAGCACCGTGCCCGAGATGAAGATACGCACACAGAACAAGGCTTTCCTTGACTCGTGCCGCACCTACATCGACCAGCTCGCAGCCCAGGTGCGCGACTTCCAGATAACCAAGGGCGGTCCCATCGTCATGGTACAGGCTGAAAACGAGTTCGGCTCGTACGTCAGCCAGCGCAAGGACATCCCCCTCGATGTACACAGACAGTATAGTGCCGCCATCCGTCAGCAGCTTATCGACGCCGGCTTCGACATACCTATGTTCACCAGCGACGGCAGCTGGCTCTTTGAGGGCGGATCCATCGAGGGCGCACTGCCCACATGCAACGGCGAGAACAATGTCAACACCATCAAGAAAAAGGTAGACGCCTATCACGGCGGAGTGGGCCCCTACATGGTGGCAGAGTTCTATACCGGATGGCTCGACCACTGGAACGAGCCTTTCCAGAATGTCAGCTCCGATGCCTTTACCAAGCAGATGCAGAAGTATCTCGATGCCGGCATCAGCTTCAACTTCTACATGGTGCACGGTGGCACCAACTTCGGCTTCACCTCGGGTGCCAACTATACCAAGGACATCCGTCTGCAGCCCGACCTCACCAGCTACGACTACGATGCCCCCATCAGTGAGGCAGGCTGGACTACACCCAAGTATGAGGCCATCAGAAAGATACTGATGCAGTATAATAAGGATGTGCCGGCAGTGCCCGAGCGTATACCTGTCATCACGCTGCCCCAAATACGTCTCACCCAGACCCAGAACCTCTTCGACCGCATCGAGGGGATGACGCCTGTGGAGTGTGACACCATGCCTACATTCGAGGCGCTCGGCCAGGGCCACGGATACGTGCTCTACCGCCGTCACTTCAACCAGCCCATCGCCGGAGTGCTCAAGGCCGACGGCATTGCCGACTATGGTATAGTCTATGTCAACGGCGAGAAGGTGGGCGAGCTCAACGCCGTCACTGGCGTAGACAGTCTGGAGGTCGAGGTACCCTTCAACAGCACCCTCGACATCCTGGTCGAGAATATGGGACGCATCAATTATGGTGCCCGCATCTCCGAGAGTTTCAAGGGCTTTGTGCGCCCCATCACCATCAACGACAACCCCATCGAGGGCGAGTGGAAAATGTATTGTCTGCCCATGAGCGAGGCTCCCGTGCTGGCTGCTGGCGACCACGGCTATGCCAAGGGGCTGCCGGTAATCTATCAGGGGCAGTTTGATGTAGCCAGCCCCGGCGACACCTTCCTCGATATGGAAGAGTGGGGCAAGGGTATCGTCTTTGTCAACGGTGTCAATCTGGGCCGTTACTGGAAGGTGGGTCCCCAGCAGACCCTCTATCTGCCTGGTTGCTTCCTGAAGAAGGGCAAGAACGATATCGTAATCTTTGAGCAGCAGAACGATGTGCGCCACGACCATGTGAGCGGCATCGATACTCCCAAGCTCGATATTCTCAAGAAATAGAAGATATTCGGATAGATTAAAGTTTTCATAATTTGTGCCTTCTCCCGTTGTGAAACGCGAGAAGGTTTTTTTGTGTACGCTCGGCAGGAGGGTGTGTAGGATTGTGCGCACGGCCACGTATAGATTAGCCCCGCGATTGCCCCCTTGTTTCCTGCTGCGGGTAACGCCTTCGGCTAATCGCAACTCTTACAGAGTAACTACACCTTATTATATATATACCCAGGGTAGAGGTGCTGCACCCCTCAACCCTGGGCTATGAAATCGCAACTCCTTCAGAGTTGCCAGGGGTGCGTCCCGTCCACCATAAGTCCCATCCTAACCTTCCCCACGGGGAAGGAAAAAAGCCCAAATGATCTCCATATTCCAATCTTTTTCAAGGAACGGAGCGCAATCATAACCCCCTAAAGCACAG
>OLFV01003109.1_pt1 | contig 10889 bp, 10 predicted proteins | sample 1605551 | NCBI WGS metagenome assembly OLFV01 (sample SAMEA3888922, study PRJEB22519) | human gut metagenome | biome: human gut; feature: human-associated habitat; material: faeces | place: Denmark | collected 2011
ATTTTTTTCAAAAGGTAAAAGAGCCAGTACGCAATCGCATGCTTTACGGATCTTTTTCATACGGCCTTCACGCCATGCCCATACCGAAGGACTTACATAATGAACTGTAGGGATACCTGCATTACGCACGCGCATCTCTACGCTCAAATTAAAATCAGGAGCATCAATGCCAATTAAAACACATGGACGCATAGATATGATCTTACGGGTGATTTTAGTTCTAATATTTAGAATCTTAGGTAAATGGACTAAAACCTCGACTAGTCCCATTACCGCCAAATCATTCATATTAGCTTGGGATTGAAGGCCTAGAGCAATCATCTTAGGTCCTCCAATACCAATAAATTGAGCCTTTGAATCATGACGACGCAGAGCTTTCATAAGCCCCGCGCCTAAAGTATCACCGGAATTCTCTCCGGCGATCAAAGCATATAGATGAGGATGATTTTTTTTGGTCATCATTATCGGATAATTCCGCGACCGCTTTCTTTTAAGAAATCAACTAAAGGGACAACTTCAGGGAATTGCTCTGCAATCGGCTCAATTTGCTCTATAGCTTCCTCAATAGTTAAATGATGCTTATAGAGAATAACGTAAGCCTTGAAAATTGCACTAATGGCCTCCTTTGAAAAGCCTCGTCTCTGCAAGCCGACTTTGTTAATACCAAATGGCTTAGCATAATGGCCTGCAGCCATAACATAAGGAGGAACATCCATATTTAAAGCGGCCATACCGCCGATCATAGCATGACAGCCGACGCGTCCAAACTGATGGATGGCTGCCAATCCCCCAAAAATTACGTAATCGCCAATGGTAACATGACCTGCTAAAGTTGCATTATTTGAAAAGATACAATGATCTCCAATTAAGCAGTCATGAGCTACATGAGTATTTACCATAAATAAATTATGGTTTCCAACAGTAGTAGTACCACGTCCCTGAACAGTACCGCGATGCATAGTGCAATGCTCGCAGATTACATTATCATCTCCTATAGTAAGAGTAGTCGGCTCCCCTTTATATTTAAGATCCTGACATCCCTCTCCTATGGAGCAAAACTGATAAATATGGTTGCGTTTACCAATTTCAGTAGGTCCGCGGATCACCACAAAAGGTTCAATTACGCAATCATCGCCGATGCTAACCTCACCTTCAATAATCACATTTTCACGGATCACAACCCGCTCGCCTAATCGAACTTTTTCTCCGATACGGGCAGACGGATCAACCTTAAGGCTTGTATTGTTCACAAACGGCTCCTCTTTTTTTTGAGGTTTATATCAGTGCTTAGCACACATCAAATCGGCATGGCATACAACCTTACCGTCTACAGTGGCTACTCCCTTGAAAGAAGCAATACCGCGTCTTTCCTTTAAATTATAAGCTGATCTCCAGGGACAACTGGACGCTTAAAGCGAGCATTATCAATAGCTGCAAAATAGTAAAGCTCACCTGGATTTGGTTTTCCTACCATTGTAAAGGCAAGTACGCCTGTTGCTTGAGCCATGGCCTCTAAAATCAGCACTCCTGGCAAAACCGGCTTACCAGGAAAATGTCCCTGGAAAAACGGCTCATTAAAAGTCACGTTTTTAATTGCTTTTAGAGTTTTATGCTCTTCACTTATAGTATAGTCAATAACGCGATCAATCATTAAAAAAGGATAACGATGAGGGAGTAAATCCATAATCCCTTCTATATCGATGGTATTAGCTGTCTTTATAGTGTCAGTCACTGATTGCCCCCTTTTAATCTTTATTATTTTCTTCTAATCTATTTTGCAAGCCAGCAACTTGTTCTTCTAAATTGCAAAGCTTGTGATACATTTCATTGATATGTAAGGTTCTAGCTGCAGTTAAACGCCACTCTTTATTAGTTTGAGCAGGAATACCTGATGAATAAATACCCGGCTTATCAATTGAGCGCATTACCATACACATACCACTTATAGTAGTACCATCGCAAATAGAGATATGTCCATTAAATACTGAGGTGCCGCCAATAATACAATATTTGCCTATAGTTACAGAACCGGCAAATGTGGTTCCGCCGGCAACAGCAGTACCAAAGCCTATATGAACATTATGTGCAATTTGACATAAGTTATCGATAATAACATTATCTTCAATAACTGTATCATCTAGAGCGCCGCGGTCAATGCAAGTACAAGCTCCGATCTCAACATGAGAACCTATTACTACTCTGCCAGTCTGCGGAATCTTAATCCAAACACCACGCTCATTAGCATAGCCAAAGCCGTCACCGCCAATAACTGTACCTGATTGAATTAAGCAATTATCCCCTATCACACAATCGTGATAAACGCTGACATTTGGATAAAGCTTAGTGTTATTACCAATCTTAGCATTAGGACCAATTACTACATTAGCTCCTAATTGCACATTATCACCAATAACAGCTCCCTTTTGCACATATACATGTGGAGCTAAGCTCACATTTTTACCTAAAACAGCCCCTTCCTCTACTATAGCAGTAGGATGAATATCAGAACAGATTCTAGGTGTAGTGTCCAAAAGCTGAGCAACCTTTGCAAAACCTACATAAGGATCTTTCATTACAAGTACATTACCCTTGCAATGCTCAAGATCACTTTCTTTTACAATTACGGCTGAAGCATGTGAGCTTGCAAGCAGATGACGATACTTAGGATCAGTTAAAAAGCTAATTTCTCCTTCACTGGCTGTTTTTAAATTAGCTACTGCTCTAATCTCAACTTCACCATCGCCATAGAGCTTTGCATCAAGCTTGGAGGCAATCTCTTTTAATAGCATTATTTCTTGTCCTGACCTTTAGTCTTCATAGCCTTAACTCTAGAAATAACTTCCTGAGAAATATCGGCAGCATTTGTAGCATAGGCAACAGCTTCGCCGCGTAATACAATCTGCAGGCCTCTTTCCTTAGCTACTGTATCGATTGCGCTTTGAACTAAACGACCTAATTTAATATTTTCCTCTTGAATACGCTTGCGCTGATCCTCCTGCAGAGCTTGAGCTTTCAATCGATAGTCAGAACGTAATTGAGCAAGTTTTCTTTGGGCATCAATCTGTTTTTGTCCTTGAAGCTTGGATATTTCAGCTTCAAGTTTATGACCTTCCTTCTCAATATTCAAAATTTCCTGCTGACGAGGAGCAAATTCTTTCTGCAACTTAGCATTAGCATCCTTTGACTGCGGGATCTCATTCATTACAAACGGGATATTAACAGCAGCTATGCTTAAAGATGAAGCTTTAGCGTCCTCAGCCATAACACTACTATTCACGCTGACTAAAGCAGTAATAACCGAAGCTAAAACTAATTTTTTTAACATTTTATTATCCCCAACTTAACTAAAAGGTACTACCGATATTGAAATTAAAGACCTGAGTACTATCTCCATCGCGATCTTTTATCGCTTTAGATAAAGAGAAAGACATAGGACCAATCGGTGAAATCCAAACTAATGAAACACCTGCTGAAGCTCGATATTCACTAGCATCTGAGTAATCGACTGAGTAGTCTCCTCCATTAGTATCCCAAAGACTACCTGCATCTAAAAATATTGAAGTTCTAACCTGATTTTTATAAGCTTCAGAAACAAGAGGGGCCGGCATAAAGAATTCAATAGAGCCTGTCCAGAACGCATTACCACCTACAGATTCATCTGAAGCATATGAGCCAGAGCTGCTGTAATAAATAGCGCGCGGACCGATGGAATTATGATCAAAGCCTCGCAACCACTCGCTGCTGCCCAAATAAAAGTTCTCAAAGAAAGGTAAAATCTGATCTGTACCGTTCTTAGTACCGTAACCATCACCATAACCTAGCTTACCACGGAATGAAAAAATATAATTGTGGAAAGTATCAAGAGGGAAATAATGATAGGTCTCAGCAGTTAACTTATAAAACTGTAAATCAGAACCTGGCAATGAAGCATCTATTTTGAGAACCTGACGATTGCCATCTGTCGGGAATACAGAACGATCTAAGCTATTATGAGTTAAAGTTATACCTGCTTTATAATTGATATATTCGCCGCTGCGGCCACTATCTCCATATTGAGCCCAGAATCTGTCTGCCTGCTCAAAAGGATGTCCGTAACTTTCAATGTCATTACGCTCAATACCCAATGAGTAATTGACCGACCAAGTCTCACTGATAGGATAGCCAGAATTTACATAAAATCCTATGGTATCGTTATTATAATCAACAACGTCACCATCTTCATCGGCTTCATATTTATCATAAAATACGCGGCCGCCTAAACTTATATTATCAACAGTAAAATATGGATCTGTATAGCCTAATTCCATATGCTTACGATAATCATTCTCATAAGCTGAAACAATACCGCGAGTACCCCAACCAAAAAGATTGCTTTGAGAAATACTTGCCTGTAATAATAAACCAGAATCTGATCCAAAGCCGATGCCACCGGCAATAGCTCCTGTAGGCTGCTCTTTCACATTAACATTAAGATTTACAGTATCAGCCGCTCCAGCTTGCTGCTGCTGAATATCAACACTTTCAAAATAACCTGTACGATTAAGACGGGCTTTAGATAAATCCACAGCCTCAGAAGATAGCCAGCTGCCGTCCATCTGGCGAATTTCACGACGAATTACAGTATCATTAGTTGTAGTATTGCCTGATACTAGTACCTGCGATACATAAACACGGGCACCTGGATCGACGTTGAACTGTACGTCAACGGTTTTATCTTTGTCATTAAAGACAGGGAAGGCTTTTACGCTTGAATTTGCGTAGCCAAATTTGCCCAAAACATCTTTTAAGGAATTTTCTGTATCAGTAATGTTTCTTTGGTTATAAATTTGACCTTCCTCTATATCAATAGCTTGCTTTAACTCATTTTCATATTTAAGAGTATTTCCTATCAATTCAGCTTTATTGATACGATATTGCTCACCTTCTTTAATAGCAATAGTTAAATATATGCCCTTGCGATCAGGAGTCATTTCTACCGAAGTAGAGTCAATCTTAAAATTGACATATCCTCTATCCATATAATAAGAGCGCAAAGACTCCAAATCAGCGCGAAATTTAGTGGAATCATACTTTTGCGATGACATAAAATTCCACCATGGCACATTATCCCGCAATTGCATTTGAGCAAGAAGCACATCTTCATCAAAGGCTTTATTGCCAACGATATTGATCTGCTTAATTTCTGCTGCTACACCCTCAGTGAACTCAAATTTAACGTTAGCGCGGTTTCTTGGCAAATTAGTAATAACTACATTAACTTTAGCCTGATACATGCCAGCGCTATGGTAAAAATCCTCTAATGATTGCTTAATTTGCGACAAAAGCTCTACATTTAAAGGCTCACCTGCACGCAATCCCTGATCTTCAACAACTTTTCTCAAATTGTCATCAGCCATTTGAGAATTACCGGAAAAATCAACTTCTCCAATAGTTGGCCTTTCAACAACATCTACAATAAACGTATTGCCATCCATTGATAAAGACACACTATCAAAATCACCGGTCGCATATAGTTGCTTCATGGCTTTCGCTGTAGCTTCTGGAGTTACAACATCTCCTTCTCTAATAGGAAGAGCTAATAGCACTGCACCTTTAGCAATACGGTTTAAGCCACGGATCTGTATATTATCTACTATAGGACCAGAGGCCGCCTGAGCATTTGCCGATAATGCCAAGCTCATACTTAAAAATAAAGCACTAAATACCGCCTTGTTTTTCTTTAAGCTTAGATGTTTCATAACTGATTATTCCAAAACACAAAATCCGTTTTTATAAACCTTTAATATCATTGAAAACAGCAAACATCATCAATGCTATTAAAATAGCAAAACCTACTGAGGTTAAAAAATATTGTACCCGTGCTGAAGGCGGATGATGCATTATAGCTTCATAACATAAAAATAATAGCTGTCCGCCATCTAAAACAGGGATAGGTAATAAATTGAAGATACCTAAGTTTACACTAATAGCTGCTAAAAAACTTATAAAGAATATCAAGCCAATATCTGCACTCTGACCTGCCCCTTTGGCAATAGATATAGGTCCTGAAATATTATCTGCAGAAATACCGCCACTTATAAGTTTAGAGGCCGAAATAGCTACCAATTTAGACATATCATAAGTATCTTTTAACCCCTTAATTAAGGCCTCAAACGGAGCATATTTTACATTAGTTACTAAATTAGGAATACTTTCTATACCTACACCGACACCAATAAAAGGTACATTCCTATTCTGTCGCTTATCATAACGTACATCAGGAATAACCTGTGCTGCATAAATTTTACCGTCACGTTTAATAGCTAAATTTAAAATTGTTCCTGAGCTTTTAGCAATGTTATCAGAAACACGATACCAGGAATCTGTTTTAACTCCATTAACCTCTATAATGCTGTCTCCCTCACGAATACCTGACCTATAAGCAGCACCTTTAGGATCTACATAAGTTAAAACATTTATAATTTTGCCATTACATGGACGAATTCCAAGGCTTTCTAATGGATTTTGACGCTGATTGATTTCTAAATTCTGCATCGAAAGATGTAAAGAACGCTCTTCATTAGCTCCAAAATTACCGCCGACAATAAAATTTACATAACCATTAGTGCCTGCGTACGGAATAAGATTTATAACAACGTCAGCCCAAGAGTTTACAGGCTTACCATCAACGCTTTTAATTAAATCATAAGTATTTAATTTAGCTAAATCAGCTTCCGACGAAGGTATAACATCTCCAACAACAGGTCTTACAATATTAACGCCGCTTATATTTATAAAAGTATAAAGCACAACTGCTAATAAAATATTAAATAAAGGACCAGCTCCGATTACAAAAGCTCTCTGCAATACTGATTTAGCTTGAAACGACTGCTCATCATTATTTATGCCTTCCTGAACATTTTCCCCAAGCATTTTTACATATCCGCCTAAAGGGATTGCAGAGAGTGCATATTCACATCCGTCTTTACCTTTACGTCTAAATAAAACAGGACCAAATCCTATAGAAAAACGTAATACTTTGATTTTACACAGACGTGCAGCAGCATAATGACCAAACTCATGTACAAATATCAGGATGGTCAGTGCTAATAAAAAGAAAAATATATTCCAAAGCGTGCTGAACATTAAAGCTCCGCGATCATTTTACGAGCACATTGACGAGACTTTATATCTAATTCAAATACTTCTTCCAAATTCGTCACCTTTGTGCAGTCAATAGTATTTAAGACATGCTCAACTACTTTGGCAATTTGTAAATAACCAATTCTACCATTTAAGAAATTTGCTACAGCAACCTCATTAGCAGCATTTAAGACAATGGTTGCACTCTGACCTTCCTTACAAGCCTGCATAGCCAAGGCTAAGCAAGGATAGCGCTTAAAATCAGGAACCTCAAAACTTAAATTGCCGTTCTTGATAAAATCAAAATCAGCTGTCCCCGAAATAATACGCTCAGGAAAAGCTAACGCTACTGCTATTGGGGTCTTCATATCAGGATTTCCTAATTGCGCTAAAACTGCACCATCACAATAGCTGACCATTGAATGCACTACAGATTGGGGATGAATTAAAACCTCAATTTCATCAAAAGAGGCATTAAACAAATAACGAGCCTCAATAAACTCCAAGCCCTTATTCATCATAGTAGCAGAATCAACAGAAATTTTTGGCCCCATTGACCAGTTCGGATGGTTAATAGCCATACTGACGTCAACATGCGCCAGCTCATCTAGGCTCTTTAGTCTAAAAGGTCCTCCTGAACCTGTGAGCAGAATCTTTTTAACTCCATGCTTCTTTAAATTACAACTACCTAAAGATGTCTGCACATCATAAGGAAGACATTGGAAAATCGCACTATGCTCGCTATCTACCGGCAGAACCTTTGCATGATGTTTATGCAATTCTTCAAAAAATAAAGAACCTGTCATAACCAAAGATTCTTTATTAGCTAACGCTATAATACAGCCAGTTTTTACTGCAGCCATTACAGGCTTAAGCCCTGCAGCCCCCACAATAGCTGCAACTACAATAGGGGACTCTCCATCCCCTGCAATTTCAAGTATGCCTTCTTCACCTTCAAGAACTTCTGCATACAGACCTTCATCTTGTAATCGACGTTTTAATACTCTAGCCGATTCAGATTTTGCCATAGCCACGCGCTGTGGATGAAATTCTCGAACAATTTCAACCATTTTTTCTACGGAAGCTGAAGCTACTGCAGCATGTAAAGAAAATAATTCAGGATGCTGTCTTATAACTTCAAGGGTACTGCTGCCGATAGATCCGGTAGCGCCTAGCAACGTGATCTTACGCATTTAGAACAAATCTCCACTTATAAGCATACTTACAGTCAAGAACATTGGAATTGCAGCTAATTGTGAGTCAATTCTATCAAGCATTCCTCCATGACCTGGGAAAATTTTTCCTGAATCCTTAATATTTATCAAACGCTTAAACATGCTCTCGACTAAATCGCCAATTACAGAAAATACAATTGCTACCGGAGCTGCAATCAAAAGAGCTGTAAGATTATTGCCATAATTGCCAAACCAGCCTATTCTGTAAAATACGATCATTGCAATCAAAGCCGTCAATATTCCACCAGCTAATCCTTCCATAGTCTTTTTAGGGCTTACTCGAGGAAGCATGGGAGTCTTTCCCAAAAAGAATCCAGTAAAATAAGCGCCGCTATCTGCACACCAAACAAGAGCCATCACTGCTAAGACTAAATAAGCCCCTGATAACATATCACTTTGATAATTATGAGACCTTAAAACCAATAAACCTGCCAAAAAAGGTAAAAGCATCAAAATCCCAAAAACGCTATTTAAAATTTTATATTTATGCCAAGCTGTATCTTGAGGAAATTTTATTAATAAAGGTAATGACGCAACCCAAACAATAAAACCTGAAGCAATAATATATTTAACTACTGAAGGAATGGCTGTTTCTATATATAATCCTGGCGGTGCAATATAAAAAAAAGCGCTTGCAGCCAGCATCGAAATAAGCGTAAAAGGAATCTTAGACTTATAACCTAAAAGCGGCCCCATTTCATAGGCACCTACCATATAAATAAATAAAGCACCTAGGGTAAAAATCGGATAGGATGCTATAAACAACCAGGCTAAAACAGCAACAATCAAAATGATGCCGGTTATAATTCTAGTTAACATGAAGTATCCTTATTTTGAATCTGAGCTGAAGTCATACCAAATCTACGTTCACGGTGAGCATAAAATTCTAAGGCTGTATCTAAATCATGCTCATCAAAATCAGGCCATAGTTTATCTGTAACATAAATTTCGCTATAAGAAGCCTGATAAAGTAAAAAATTACTCAAGCGATACTCGCCGCCTGTACGAATTAACAAATCGACATCATCTTGAACAATTAAATATTTTTTAAAAATATTTTCATCTAATGCTCTTTTATCAAGCTTACCTGAAGAAATATCCTCATATATTGCTTGACTTGCCTGCAGAATATCCCAGCGTCCACCATAATTTGCTGCAATATTTAATAGCATTGTAGATCCTGATGCAGTTTTAGATTCTACATCTGCTATGGATCTTTGTAGACTCTCTGAGAATCGGCTAACATCGCCGACAATTCTAGTTTTTATGCCGTTTTCTTGTAAAGATTTGCATTCTTTTTTTAGGGATCTGGCAAATAAAGACATTAGTGCCTGAACCTCATATGAAGGTCTTTTCCAATTTTCGCTAGAAAAAGCAAATAGAGTCAGGACTTTTATACCGCTTACAGCCGCATGCTTTATGATGCGTTCTACAGTTACAGCACCGCGTTGATGGCCTATGACGCGATTTAGACCTTGATTTTGGGCCCAGCGACCATTTCCATCCATAATAATTGCCAGATGGCGGGGTACCTTTACGGATCCCGCCCAAGAGTTATTATCCATCAGGAGAAGATTAGATTTCCATGAGTTCTTTTTGCTTAGCAGCTAAGACTTCTTCAGTCTTTTTGACGCAAGCATCAGTCATCTTCTGGATCTGCTCTTCGCCACGACGCTGCTCATCCTCAGAGATTTCCTTGTTCTTCTGCAGCTCTTTTAGATCTGCATTAGCATCACGGCGAATATTACGGATTTCAACCTTAGTCTGCTCTACTTCGCCTTTAACGATTTTAACCAAATCCTTACGGCGCTCTTCAGTTAAAGGAGGCAAAGGAACACGAATCTCTGTACCTGCAACTACTGGATTTAAGCCTAAATCAGACTTTTGAATAGCGCGTTCAACTTCCTTGATAGCGTTACGGTCAAATACAGAGAGCTTTAAGGTACGAGCATCCTCTACATTGATAGAAGCTACCTGACGTAAAGGGGTTAAAGAACCATAATAATCAACCATAATAGGGTCTAAAAGACCTGGCTGAGCTCTGCCAGTACGAATCTTAGCTAAGCGATTATCTAAAGCAACAAGGGCTTTATTCATACGGTTTTCAGCATCTGTTTTGATTTCGTTTAACATAGGCTTTATTCCTTAATCTGCAACCACAGTACCTTCATTTTCGCCTAAAGCGGCTTTCATGAAAGCACCAGGTTTGTTCATAGAAAATACTCGGATCGGCATATGATGCTCTGAAGCAAGAGCAAAGGCAGTTAGATCCATCACCTTAAGATCTCGCTCGATAACCTCTTTAAAAGAAAGCCTATCAAAGCGAACTGCTGTAGGATCCTTCATTGGATCGGCAGTATACACACCATCAACCTTAGTGGCCTTCAAAACCTCAGTACACTGCAATTCAATAGCTCTTAAAACAGCAGCTGTATCTGTGGTAAAGAAAGGTGATCCTGTTCCACCCGCAACAATCAAGGAAGCACCTTGATCTAAAAGTTTACGGCCTTCAGAAGCAGAATACTGACATGT
>OLFV01003112.1_pt1 | contig 10883 bp, 7 predicted proteins | sample 1605551 | NCBI WGS metagenome assembly OLFV01 (sample SAMEA3888922, study PRJEB22519) | human gut metagenome | biome: human gut; feature: human-associated habitat; material: faeces | place: Denmark | collected 2011
GCTCACCTCGACCAGCGAGGAGCGCATGCAGCGCGAACTGCTGATCGGAGCCCCGATCGGCGAGACGATCGTGCAGTATGCCCGGAATGCCCGCGAGGCGGGGCTGGACGGCGTGGTCTGCTCGCCGCTCGAAGCCGGCATGGTGCACGGGGCGTGCGGCGCGGAGTTCCTGACCGTGACGCCCGGCGTGCGTTTCGCCGACGGCGACGTGGCGGACCAGGTGCGCGTCACGACGCCGGCCCGCGCCCGGGAGAGCGGCTCGGACTTCATCGTCGTGGGACGCCCGATCACCGCGGCTGCGGATCCCGTGGCGGCCTACCGCCGCTGCGTGGCCGAGTTCGTGGGGTGACGGACGCGCCGCGCGGACTGCCGGAGACGGCTGCGGCGGTGTGCACGGCATGCGGCATGTCCGGTTCGGCGTGCGGCGCGGCAGGCGAATCGGGCGGCGCCGTACGGAATTCGCGCGGCGAAGCCGGAATTGTCGTATATTTGCAGGGGCGCATCCGTGCGCGACTGCGTGAAAAAGCACCGTTTTATGAAACCCGTGAAACTGTTTTACCTGAAGAACTGCCCCTTCTGCAAGAAGGCGCTGCGGTATATCGAAGAGGCGAAAGCCGCGCATCCCGAACTGGCGGAGGTCGAGATCGAGATGATCGAGGAGTCCGAGCAGCCCGGGGTGGCCGACGGATTCGACTATTACTATGTGCCTACGTTCTATGTGGACGGCGAAAAGGTCCACGAAGGCGGAATCTATCCCGAGGAGGTGGAGCGGATTCTGCGGCGGGCGCTCGGCGCGTGCCGGACGACTGAGAACCGATAAACAAGGATAAGTATGGAGAAAGCTATTGCGAAAGACCTGCTCTCGATCGGCGCGGTGTTCCTGCGTCCCGAGCAGCCGTTCACGTGGGCGAGCGGAATCAAAAGCCCGATTTATTGCGACAACCGGTTGATTCTGACCGCCCCCGAGGTGCGGAAGAAGGTCGAGGCCGCGATTGCGGAAACGGTGAAGGCGAAATTCCCCGCGTGCGAGGTGCTGATGGGAACATCGACGGCAGGCATCGCTCATGCGGCCATCGCCGCGACGATCCTCGACCTGCCGATGGGATATGTCCGCAGCGGCTCGAAGGATCACGGTCGGGGAAACCAGATCGAGGGCAAACTCGAAAAGGGCCAGAAAGTCGTGGTAATCGAAGACTTGATTTCGACGGCGGGATCGTGCATCGAAGTGGTCGAGGTGTTGCGTGCGGCCGGTGCCGAGGTGCTGGGCGTAGTGAGCATCTTTACGTACGGCATGAAGAAAGGACTGGATCGGCTTGCCGCAGCCGACGTAATCAACCATAGCCTTTCGAATCTCGACGCGCTGGTCGAAGTGGCGGCCGAGGAGGGGTATATCAAGCCGGAGGATCGGCAGCGCCTGATCGCCTTCCGCGACAATCCTTCGGACGAAAGCTGGATCAATAAATAAACCGCTATGCGCCATTTAATCGACCCTACGGATCTGTCGGTCGCCGAGATCGGGCAGATCATCGCCTTGGCGGAGGACATCATCGCCAACCGGGCCAAATACAGCGAAGTCTGCAAGGGCAAAAAACTTGCGACGCTCTTCTACGAGCCTTCGACCCGCACGCGGCTGAGTTTCACTTCGGCCATGCTGGAGCTCGGCGGCAGCGTCATCGGCTTTTCGGACGCCGCTTCGTCGTCGGTGTCGAAGGGCGAAACGGTCGCCGATACGGTACGGGTGATTCGTTGCTTCGCCGACATCATCGCCATGCGCCATTTCAAGGAGGGGGCGCCGCTGGTCGGTTCGCAGTATGCCGGTATCCCGGTCATCAATGCCGGGGACGGCAGCCACAGCCATCCGACGCAGACACTTACCGACCTGCTGACGATCAAGCGCGAGAAGGGGCGGCTGGATCACCTGACGATCGGCTTCTGCGGCGATCTGAAATTCGGCCGCACGGTGCATTCGCTTATCAAGGCGATGTCGCGCTACGAAGGGATTCGGGTGGTGCTGATCGCCCCCGACGAGCTGCGGCTGCCCGAGTATATGCTTCATGAGATCGAAACCCAGACCGAAGGGGTGGAATTCCGCGAGGTATCGACGATGGAGGAGGTGATGCCCGAGTTGGACATTCTCTATATGACCCGCGTGCAGAAGGAACGTTTCCTCGACGAGGAGGAGTTCAACCGCGTGAAGGACAGCTTCGTGCTGGATCCGTCGAAACTCCGCACGGCCAAGCCGGATATGATCGTGCTGCATCCGCTGCCCCGCGTGAACGAAATCACGCGTGCGGTGGACAACGATCCCCGGGTAGCCTATTTCCGGCAGGTCGAGAACGGCAAATTCGTGCGTATGGCCTTGATCTATACATTGTTGAAGTGGGCCGAAGGCGAGAAGCTCGCCGCAGTCCCCGACCTGGCCGAGGGGATGTTCATAGACCGGAGTATGAAATGTCCCAACTCCCGGTGTATTTCGGCTACGGAGGATGTCGATCCGCTTTTCGTCAAAGCGGGAGACACCTGCCGTTGCGCTTATTGCGAGGCGAAAATCCGGTAGCGGATTTTGTCGATACAATGTCGAAATAAAACTGTCGGGATTGTTAGGTTGTCGTTGAAATTATTCGTACTTTTGTGCAAGTAAAAGACGATGGGCCGCAGGTCCGTCGGCGGCTACGGCTTCCGAAACGATGGAAAGGATTCAGATGCACCATACCCGGCGAAAGCGACAGCAGATGCTGTCGGCTCGATGTGCGGTCGGAGCGTGCAGTGTCGTTCCTGCATCGGATTTTATCGACGGAACTATGCAGGAGGGCACGAATCGGCTTCCCGCAGCAATATAATCTTGCCGCTATGACGAATTCTGTCGTAGCGGCTCTTTTTTGGTTGATTTAGTACGTTTCTTACTATGAAAGTTGGAGTAATCATGGGTTCGACCAGCGACTGGGACGTTATGTCCGACGCTGCGGCGACGCTCGCGCAATTCGGTGTGGAGTTCGAGAAGCGGGTGGTGAGCGCCCACCGCACCCCCGACCTGCTGGTGGAGTATGCCAAAACGGCCAAGTCGCGCGGACTGGAGGTAATCATCGCCGGAGCCGGAGGCGCTGCGCACCTGCCCGGCATGGTGGCCAGTATGACCGCACTTCCGGTGATCGGTGTGCCGGTCAAATCTCGAGCCCTGAACGGGCTGGATTCCTTGCTTTCGATCGTGCAGATGCCCGGCGGCGTGCCGGTTGCGACCGTAGCGATCAACGGGGCGAAGAATGCGGCCCTGATCGCCGTGTCGATCCTGGCGTTGAAGGACGAGGCGCTGGCAGCCCGTCTGGAGATGTTCCGTGCGAAACAGACTGAGGATGTACTTAAAGCGGAACTTTAGACCGATGAGTGCGGTGAAGACGATCGGAATTATCGGTGGCGGCCAGTTGGGGCTGATGATCATCGAGCAGGCGCATCTGCTGGGTGCGCGGACGATCTGCCTCGATCCGGCGGAGGATGCTCCGGCGTTTAAGATCAGCGACGAGCGGATCGTGGGCCGGTTCGACGATCCGGCGGCGCTCGAAGAGCTTTGCCGCCGCAGCGACGTGGTGACCTACGAGTTCGAGAACGTGCCGGGCGATCTGCTGGTGGCTCTCGAGCAAAAATACAATATCAAACAAGGGTTCAGGCCTCTGTTCGACTCGCAGGATCGCCTGCGGGAGAAGAGCAATGCCTGCGATCATGGATTGAAGACGCCCGCTTTCATGGCTGTCGATGACGAGGAGTCGCTGCATCGGGCCATTGCGCGAATCGGTTATCCGTGCGTGCTCAAGACCCGTACGCTGGGCTACGACGGACACGGTCAGGCGGTGCTTCGCGGCGAGGCCGACCTTGCGAAAGCCCGCGAACTGCTCGCGGTGCCCTGCATTCTGGAGGAGTTCGTCCCGTTCGATTTCGAGGCCAGCGTGGTGCTGGTGTCGGACGGAGAGCGCGTGATCTGCTTCCCGGTAGGGCGGAATATCCACAAGGACGGTATTCTGGATCTGTGCATCGTGCCGGCGGAGATGCCGGACCAGGTGCGGGAGCGGATGGTGTCCCAGAGCAAGCGTTTCATGCGCGACTGCGGTTACCGGGGGATTCTGGCTATCGAATATTTCGTGAAGGGAGACGAGGTCTATTTCAACGAAATGGCGCCGCGCCCGCACAACAGCGGACACTGGACCATCGAGGGTTCGACGACCAATCAGTTCCGGGAGCTGTGCCGTTACCTGCTCGATATGCCCCTCGAAGAGCCGCAGCTGAAGGCCCCTACCGTGATGAAAAACATCCTGGGACAGGATCTGGAGCGGGCCGAGGCGCTTGCCCGGGAGAATCGCCCCGGTGTGTATGTCCATATTTACGGCAAGACCGTTTCCAAGCCCAAGCGCAAGATGGGACACGTGACTTTCGTCGGTGTGACCGGCGAGGAGTATGCCGCCAAGTGGGCCGACAGATTTGTGAAATAAAGTCAAAAATAAGATAATGAAGAGTTACCGTATTTTCGTTGAGAAATACCCCGAATTCCGGGTCGAGGCCGAGAGCCTGCTCCGCGACCTGAATGCCAACCTGAATCTTTCGCTCGACGGCCTGCGGCTGCTGAACGTGTACGACCTGTTCGGTTTTTCGGACGAATTGCTGGAGAAGAGCCGTTACAGGGTCTTCGGCGAGGTGGTTACCGATGCCGTGACGGATTCGTGCGATCTGGGCGGCAACAGCTTTCTGGCTGTGGAGTGCCTGCCCGGACAGTTCGACCAGCGAGCGGCTTCGGCCGTGGACTGCGTGCGGTTGATCGATCCTTCGGCCGAGGTGAAGATCAAGAGTTCGAAGCTGCTGATCTTCCCTTCGAAACTTCCCAAGGAGACGATGGAGCGTATTCGTCGCTATTATATCAATGCCGTGGAGTCGCGCGAGAAGGATTTGCGGGTCCTGGACGATTTGGAAAGCGCCCCCGTGAAACCGGTGCCGGTATTGGACGGGTTCCGGGAGATGGAAGATGCGGAACTCGATGCCTACTGCAAGAAGAACGGTCTGGCGATGAATGCCGACGACCTGCGCGAAGTGGTCGAATATTTCCGGAGAGAGGGTCGCGATCCGTTCGAAACCGAGCTGCGGATTCTCGATACGTACTGGAGCGACCATTGCCGTCATACGACCTTCACGACCGAGCTGGAGAACATTACGGTCGAGGAGTCGTTCGTGAAAGACGAGATCGAAGGCACGCTGGCGCTTTACCTGAAAATCCGCCGCGAACTGGGGCGCGAGGGCAAGAGCATCTGCCTGATGGACCTGGCGACGATCGGTGCCCGTTACCTGCGCAGCAAGGGACTGCTCGACGACCTGGAGGTGAGCGAGGAGAACAACGCATGCAGCGTTTTCGTCGATGTGGACGTCGATGACCGGACCGAGAAATGGCTCCTGCAATTCAAGAACGAAACCCATAACCACCCGACCGAGATCGAACCTTTCGGCGGAGCTTCGACCTGCCTGGGCGGTGCCATCCGCGATCCGTTGTCGGGTCGCAGCTACGTCTATCAGGCGATGCGTGTGACGGGTGCGGGAAATATCTATCAACCCGTAAGCGAAACGCTGCCCGGCAAATTGCCCCAGCGCGTCATCAGCCTCAAGGCCGCTGCCGGTTATTCGAGCTACGGCAATCAGATCGGACTGGCCACGACCCACGTCCGCGAGGTGTATCATCCCGACTATGTGGCCAAACGCCTGGAGGTCGGTGCCGTGGTCGGTGCCGTGAAAGCCGAAAACGTGCGCCGGGAGTCCCCCGTGCCGGGCGATGTGGTCCTGCTGCTCGGCGGCCGCACGGGCCGCGACGGTGTCGGCGGTGCGACGGGTTCGTCGAAAGAGCATACCGACAAGTCGCTCGAAATGTGCGGCAGTGAGGTGCAGAAGGGCAACGCCCCCGAAGAGCGCAAGCTGGAGCGGTTGTTCCGCCGTCCGGAAGTGACGCGCCTGATCAAGAAGTCGAACGACTTCGGTGCGGGCGGTGTGAGCGTAGCCATCGGCGAGCTGACCGACGGCCTGGATATTTACCTCGATCGCGTGCCGACCAAGTACAGCGGTCTGAATGCGACGGAGCTGGCGATCAGCGAGTCGCAGGAGCGTATGGCCGTTGTGATCGAAGCGAGTGCCGAAGAGGAGTTCAAGCGCTACTGCGCCGAGGAGAATATCGAAGTGACCCATGTGGCGGACGTGACGGACTCGCGCCGTATGCGGATGTACAACAAGGGCAAATTAGTGGTCGATCTTTCGCGCGAGTTCATCGACAGCGCAGGGGCCAAGCACTATGCCCAGGCCGCGATCGGTGCGGTCGAGGAACGCGATCCTTTCCGCCGCGAGGTGAAGGGCGGTACGCTGCGCGAAAAGATGCTTGCGAACCTGGCGGACGACAATGTCCTCTCGCAGAAGGGGCTGATCGAGATGTTCGATTCTACGATCGGCGCTTCGACCGTGCTGCTGCCTTTCGGCGGTCGTACGCAACGTTCGGAAACACAAGTGTCGGTGCAGAAGTTGCCGACGGACGGATATACCGATACGGCCAGCATTATGGCCTTCGGCTACAACCCTTTCCTGGCGTCGTGGAGTCCCTACCACGGTGCGGCCTATGCCGTCGTGGACGCTGCGGCCAAAGTCGTGGCGGCGGGTGCCCGCTACGATAAGATGCGCTATTCCTATCAGGAGTATTTCGAGCGCATGACCAAGTCGCCCCGTACGTGGGGCAAGCCGCTCGGGGCGCTGCTCGGTGCCCTGAAGATGCAGGTCGAGCTGGGACTGCCCTCGATCGGCGGCAAGGACTCGATGAGCGGTACCTTCGAGCAGATCAACGTCCCGCCTATGCTGATGGCCTTCGGTATTACGACTGTCGATGCCGGACGCGTCATCTCGACCGATTTCAAGAAGGCGGGCCATTCGATTTACCTAGTGCGTCATACCCCGCTCGAAAACCATATGCCCGATACCGGGGCGTTGAAGCGGAATTTCGATTTCGTAAGTTCGGCTATCGAGTCCGGCAAGATCGTTTCGGGCTATGCCGTCGGCTTCGGCGGTGTGGCGGAAGCGCTGGCCAAGATGTCTTTCGTCAACGGCATCGGTGCCGATGTCGAGGTGGATGAAGCGACGTTGTTCGACAACTCTTACGGTTCGATCGTGGTGGAGAGCACCGAGCCGCTCGATTTCCCGGCCGCCGAGTTGCTGGGACATACCGAGGCGGAGGAATCGCTCACGATCAACGGCGAAAAAATGCCGCTCGAAGAGCTTTACCGGGCCAATACCGAACGCTTTGCGACGGTTTATCCCGATAAGGGAATCAACCATGCGCCGGTCATGGAGGCGATGCCGGCTCTCCGCAGCTTCACCTATCCGGGCGAGGCGGTCGAGCGTCCGGTGGTTTTCATCCCCGTATTCCCGGGCAGCAACTGCGACTACGACACCGCGAAGGCCTTCCGCCGGGCGGGTGCCGAAGTGCGCAGCGAGGTGTTCTGCAACCTGACGGCGGAGGCTATTTTCGACTCGATCCGCCGGATGAAGGAGGCGATCGCTGCGTGCCATATCTTCGTGCTCTGCGGCGGCTTCTCGGCGGGCGACGAGCCGGACGGCAGCGGTAAATTCATTGCCAATGTGCTGAACAACAAGGATATTTCGGAGGAAATACATCGTCTGCTCGACCGGGGCGGCCTGATTCTGGGCATCTGCAACGGCTTCCAGGCGCTGGTCAAGTCGGGCCTGCTGCCCTACGGACGGCTGGGCCTGGTGACCAAAGAGTCGCCGACGCTCTTCCGCAACGACATCAACCGTCATGTGTCGCAGATTGTTTCGACCCGCGTGGCGACGACCAACTCCCCGTGGCTGTCGAGTTTCTCGGTGGGCGATATCCATTCGATCGCCGTGAGCCACGGCGAGGGCAAGTTCGTCGTGAACGAGCCTCTGGCCCGCGAGCTGTTCGAGAACGGGCAGGTGGCGTTCCAGTATGTCGATGCCGAAGGCCGCGTGACGGCCGAAGCCCCGTACAATCCCAACGGATCGTATTATGCGATCGAGGGTATCGTGAGCCGCGACGGGCAGATACTCGGTAAGATGGGCCATACGGAGCGTTACGGGGAGAACCTCTTTAAGAACATCGCCGGAGAGAAGGTGCAGGACATCTTCACGAATGCGGTGAACTATTTCCGGAAAACAAAATAACAATTATAAAATACCAACCACTATGCAACAAGGCGAAATGCTTTACGAGGGTAAGGCCAAACAGGTTTTCCTGACGGACGATCCGGATATGATCCTGATTCACTACAAGGATGCGGCGACGGCGTTCAACAACATCAAAAAGGCCACGATCGAGAACAAGGGCGTGCTGAACAACCGGATCTCGACCCTGATCTTCGAATATCTCAACAAGCAGGGGATCAAGACTCACTACGTGAAGACCCTGAACGACCGCGACCAGTTGTGCCGCCGTGTGCGGATCATTCCGCTGGAGGTGATCGTCCGCAACGTCATCGCCGGCTCGATGGCCCAGCGTCTGGGTATCGAGGAGGGAACGAAGCCTTCGAACGTGATTTTCGACATCTGTTACAAGAACGACGAGCTGGGCGATCCGCTGATCAACGATCATCATGCGGTGGCGCTGGGTGTCGTAACCTATGACGAGTTGAAACAGATTTATGCCATGACCGCCCGGATCAACGAGGTGCTCAAGGAGCTTTTCGCCAAGATGAATATCAACCTGATCGACTTCAAGATCGAGTTCGGCCGCACGTCGGACGGCGAGATCGTTCTGGCGGACGAGGTGTCGCCCGATACCTGCCGGCTGTGGGATATGGCTACCAACGAGAAGCTCGACAAGGATCGCTTCCGTCGTGACTTGGGTAAGGTGCGCGAGGCTTACGAGGAGATCCTGGCCCGTCTGGAAAAAGTAATCAAATAAGTTCCGATGCACAAAGAGAGCATAATGCAGCCGATCTGCGACCGGGAGCTGCACGAGGAGTGCGGCGTTTTCGGCGTCGTGGGAGTGCCCGACGCAGCTAACCTGACCTACTACGGCCTTCATTCCCTGCAACATCGCGGGCAGGAAGGGTGCGGTATCGTAAGCGTTTCGAAGGAAGGGGCGATGCGGCGTGTTCGGGGCGAAGGACTTGTTACGGAGGTGTTCAACGAAGCCAAGCTGGCAAACCTTGCGGGCGATATGGCCATCGGTCATGTCCGTTATTCGACGGCCGGTGGCGGCGGGACGGAGAATATACAGCCTTTTCTGTTCCATCATAATACGGGTGATTTCGCATTGGCCCACAACGGAAATATCGTCAATGCGGATCTGCTGCGCAACTACCTGGAGAACAAGGGCAGTCTTTTCCAGTCCACTTCGGACAGCGAAGTGTTCGCCCACCTGATCAAAAAGGAGGTACGCAACCACAACCGGCCCCGTATCTATTCGATCATCGAGGCGCTCAATATGCTCGAAGGAGCGTTCGCGTTTCTGGTGATGACGGCCAACCGCATCTATGCCTGCCGTGACAAACACGGTCTGCGGCCCTTGTCGATCGGCAAGTTGGGAGGCGGCTATGTCGTCAGCAGCGAAACCTGTGCTTTCGAGGTGGTGGGTGCCGAATTCGTGCGTGACGTAGAGCCTGGCGAGATCGTTACGATCGACCGGCACGGCATCCGCAGCAGCGACTATTCGATGTTCAAGCGCCACATGATGTGTGCGATGGAGTATATCTATTTCGCCCGCCCGGACAGCGACATCGAGGGTCGTAACGTGCACGCCTTCCGCAAGGAGTCGGGACGCTTGCTCTACAAGGAGGCGCCGGCAGACGCGGACATCGTGGTCGGAGTGCCCGATTCGAGTTTGAGCGCTGCCATGGGATACGCCGAAGCGAGCGGTCTTCCCTACGAGATGGGACTTATCAAGAACAAATACATCGGCCGCACCTTCATCCAGCCGTCGCAGTCGATGCGTGAGAAGGGCGTGCGGATGAAACTTTCGTCGGTGAGCGGTATCGTTTCGGGGCAGCGTGTGGTGCTGATTGACGATTCGATCGTGCGCGGTACCACCTCCCGGCGCATTGTGCGTCTGTTGCGTGAGGCGGGGGCCACGGAAGTTCATGTCCGCATCGCCAGCCCTCCGTTCAAGAATCCCTGTTTTTACGGTGTTGATACTTCGACGTACGAGGAGCTGCTGTGCGCCCGCATGTCGGTTCCGGAGGCGTGCGAGTATATCGGAGCCGATTCGCTGGCTTACCTCTCGCCCGATGCCTTGCTGAAGGCGGGCAATCGCTGCGAGTTGTGCATGGCCTGCTTCACGGGCAATTATCCGACGTCGCTTTACGGGACGATCGAGGAGGCGAACAAAAAAGAAAAATGTTAAACAAACCGCTTCGTTTTCGATCTGCGGTGTCAGGGAAGAACCTGTCCTGCATGCGTATTTCGAAAACATCGGGTGGAAATATTCAGGAAACAGCTAAAACCAACTATTGTTATGGCGGAAAGTTATGAAAAGGCCGGTGTGAACCTCGAGGCCGGATACGAAGTGGTGCGCCGCATCAAGAAACACGTGGCTTCGACCTCGCGGTTGGGCGTGATGGGTAACATCGGCGCCTTCGGCGGAATGTTCGATCTCTCGGCGCTTAATGTCAAGGAGCCGGTGCTCGTGAGCGGTACCGACGGCGTGGGAACCAAGCTCAAGCTGGCTTTCGAGATGGATAAGCACGACACGATCGGCATCGACGCCGTGGCTATGTGCGTGAACGACGTGCTGGCGCAGGGGGCCGAGCCGCTCTTCTTCCTGGATTATGTAGCCGTGGGGCACAACGAGCCTGCGAAGATCGAAGCGATCGTGGCGGGTGTGGCCGAAGGCTGCCGTCAGG
>OLFV01003122.1_pt1 | contig 10848 bp, 13 predicted proteins | sample 1605551 | NCBI WGS metagenome assembly OLFV01 (sample SAMEA3888922, study PRJEB22519) | human gut metagenome | biome: human gut; feature: human-associated habitat; material: faeces | place: Denmark | collected 2011
AAGAAAATTTCGGAAAGGACTTGACGGAGAAAGTCCAGCAGAATTTTAAGGGATTGTCTTCGCAGATGTACCTTTCGAAGGCATGGTTCAAGAAGCGGAAAATCGTGTATAACTACAACCCAGTCCTGCTGTGGTGTCTATTGAACACAGAAGCGGTTACGGACACCCAGGGCAACGTGAAGCCTTATAAAAATCGAAATCTGAGAAAACGCATCGACGGCTACAGCAGCCTGCTGGATGCGTTTTGTGTGTATCTTGACCACAAGGATGAAATCTAGGAAGGAGGTGAGACTATGAAAGGAATCCTGAGAAGCGCTTTTGATTCTGTCTTCGGAGGCACAAAGGAGCCCAAGACCACCACACAGTTCCAGATGATCAACGGGTGGAGCAACGTCTTCGTTCCAATGGAAGACTACAGCAAGGACATTTTGATCAAGACCTGCATCGACCGGGTGGCCACTCATGTGGCGAAGCTGCACCCGAACCATGTGGTGATGAAACAGGGAAAGAAGCAACCGGCGAAAAACAGCCAGCTTCAAACGCTGCTGGCCCTTTCCCCGAACCCTTACATGAACGCCTACAGCTTCCTCTACAACCTGGCGACGAAGGCAATCGCCAACAAAAACGCCTTTGCCTACATCAAGAGAGACCGGCAGCGGAATGTTATCAGCCTGTGGCCCATGGAATATCAGAGCTGCGAAGCCCGGGAAGACGACCATGGGAACCTCTACATCATGTTCCGATACGGTGGCACTCATTCCACACGGACCATCCCGTACACGGATCTGATCCATCTCCGGAATATGTTCCAGCAAGGGGAAATTTTTGCCGACACCGACGATAACCTGGCTACACACATGGCCATGCTGACCAAACTGGAACAGAGCTTCGACAACGTGGTGGAAAACTCTGGGAGAATCCGGGGCATCGCTAAGATTGCCGGTCAGGCAGGAACCGAGGCGTGGAAGAGCAAGGCGAAGATGCTCAACGAAAATCTGAAGGACCCGGCCCAGGGCGGCATGGTGGTCACTGACGGAACCATGGAATTCACGCCGGTGGACAGTGAACCGAAGGCAGCCGATACGGCCCAGCTGGAATTCGTCCGGGACAACATCTATCGCTATTTTGGCGTATCTAAGCCAATCGCAGAAGGAGTCTACGATGAAACGTCCTGGAGCGCATTCTTCGAATCTGTCATTGAACCGTTCTCCATCCAGATGAGCCAGGAATTCACCCGAAAGCTCTTCACACCGGCAGAAATTTCTGCCGGAAACGAGATCGTGTTCGACGCCAACCGGCTGACCTATGCCAGTACGGATACCAAAGTGGAACTGATCCGGCAGCTTCGGCCCCTGGGCATCCTGACCACTAACCAGAGCCTGGAAATTATGAACCTGCCGCCCATCGCTGACGGTGACGACCGTGTCCAGACGCTGAACGTGGCGAACACGGATATCGTGAGCCAGTATCAGATGAGCCAGTCCCAGAAGGGAGGTGAGAAGGATGAACAAGGACCAACTGATGATCCGGCAGATTGATGTCAAACCATCTGATGAAGACATGGTCATCGAAGGCTATGCTGCTGTCTACGACTCTCCTACAGTCCTATGGACCGATGATGACGGGACAGAGTACAAGGAAGTCATTGAAAGAGGAGCTTTTTCCGGCGCTGACCTGTCCAATGTAGTTCTGCGGTACAACCACAGCCCGGAAGGCATGGTTCTGGCAAGGACCACAAACGGCACGCTGCAGGTGACTCCGGACCAGAATGGCTTAAAAATCCGGGCAAAACTGGCACCCACAACTGCGGGGAAGGACCTGTATGCCCTGATCAAGAGGGGCGACGTCAGCAAAATGAGCTTCGGCGGCTACAGCCAGGAGGTGGACTATGATTTCGACAATCATATGCGGCACATCAAGACGATGCGGAACCTTTTTGACGTATCCGCTGTTGACTTCCCTGCCTATGAAGCGACCTCCCTAGCGGCCGTCCAGCGAAGCTTTGAAGAAGCCAGAAAAACTGAACAAAATCTGATTGAAGAGCGCATGCGGATTCAGATCGCAGCGCTTTTTTAATGCCTGAAAAAGAAAGAGGGAATGCTTAATGACTATCACTGAAATCATCCAGAAAAAAACTGAACTGCTGGAACGCTCCAAGACTGCCACCGTAGAACAGCTGAAGAACATCCAGAAGGAAATGGAAGGACTGAACGTTGAACTGAAGAAGGCTCAGGAAGATCAGCAGGCCGAACTGCTGAGAAATCAAATTGCCGGAGCCATGGACAACGGCGACTATGCCGGGAATCCTCTGGACGGCGTTTCCAAGCCGAAGAAAGCACCCATCATCAATGCCAAAACATTCGCCAGCACCCCTGAATATCGTCAGGCCTTCATGGATTACGTCCTGGAAGGAAAGATGGACCCTATGTTCCGGGATGTGGCCACCACGTCCAACAACGGCGCTGTGATCCCTGTACCCGTGCTGAACGAAATCGTGGAAAAGATGATGAAATACGGGAACATTCTGCCCCTGGTTCGGCATCTGAACTACCCGGCTGGCATGACGGTCCCCACCTCCACCCTGGAAGCTACTGCTAAATGGATGACCGAAGGCGGCTCCATCGCTCCGGATGGAAAGAAGACCCAGTCCATCGCATTCGCTGGTTATCAGCTGGCTGCTGCCGTTGGGCTGACCTTCCAGGCGCAGATCAAATCCATGGCCATCTTCGAACAGGCCCTGGTGCAGGACGTTTCCAAGGCCATGACCATCGCTCTGGAACAAGCCATCATCTCCGGTGATGGGTCTGGAAAGCCTACCGGCATCACTAAAGCCACCACTCCTATCGACCCGCTGACCGTCAAGGAACCCGACTACAAGTTCCTGATCAAGATCCTGAAAGCTATTCCTTCCGCATACAAGAGCGGTTCCGTCCTGGTGATGAACGAATCCACCTTCCTGGATATCGCAGGAATCACCGATACTGCTGGCCAGCCCATTGCTCATGTGAACTACGGCATTGACGGAGCTCCTACCGCTAGGATCCTGGGTAAACCGGTGGCCTTCACCGATTTCCTGCCTTCCCTGGATACGGCCGAAGCCGGGAACACCGTAGCCTTTGCTTTCGACCTGAACAAATACATCCTGAACGTTGCCTATGCCATGGATCTGGTGTCTTACATCGACAACCCGACCCGGAACCGTATCTATCAGTCCGTAGGCCTGTATGACGGCAAAGTCGTTGATGCCAACGGCCTGGTGCTGATCAACAAGGCGGGGGCCTAACCCTCTCCCGCCTCTTTTGAGGAGGGAAGAGAATGGAATTAAACGATTTTAAAAACTATCTCCATATTGACTCTGATCTGACTGACGATGATGCCCTGATCCAATCCCTGATGGCTTCGGCGAAAGAATACATCGTGAACAGTACGGGAAAGGAATGGACGGAAAGCGCAGATGATCCTCTGATGCTGACGTGTGCAAAGCTCCTGGTGGCGCATTGGTATTCCGACCGAACCCTGGTGTCCAAGTCCAACGTCCAGGAGTACAACCACAGCATCACGAGTATGCTGCACTTGATTGAGATGTCTGACGCATATCCCGAAAAGGCGGTGAGGACGGAATGATCTGCAATCCTGGGCTACTGAACCGAAAGGTGACCATCTATCGGCCCACGGTAACGGCAGGGACCGACCTGGACACTCAGACGGATAGAGCGCTGTATTCCAACATCTCTGCCTGGATTGCCCCTGTGCGGGGAATCCAATACAAGGAAGACGGGACCGACCGGAACGATGCCACGGTGAAGATCACCATCCGCTATCGAAAAGGCATCACGGACGGCTGTTGGGTTGGATATAAAGATCATCACTACCTGGTGACATACATTTCTGACCCAGACATGCAGCACGAATCCCTGGAGCTGATGTGCGTGGAACGGCTTCGTGGTGATCCTCCGGAATCTGTCCAGGATGGATGGGAGCCGTGATGCTATGGCTGATTTTACGATCAAGGGCCTTGATGGGCTGAATTCAGACGTACTGGAGGCGGCTAAGAAATACCCGAAGGAAGTCGAGAAGCACCTGAAACGGACCGGCGATGCATTAAAACGCCAGGCCATCGATGCCAGCCCAGACTCCGGCAGGGAACATCCTCACAAGCTGAAGAAAAGCTGGCGCTCCAAAATCGATGGCATGTCCGTCGACCCCCTGGAATATCAGCTCAGCAACGTGGCTGGCCATTTCCCATTTGTTGAGCGTGGCCATCGGCAGGTGACGAAGAAAGGAAAAGTCGTCGGATTCGTTCCAGGCTCTCATTTTTTCGAAAAGACCTGCGATGCTTTCAGTGCATCGGATGAAGTCGGACAAGAGATGGAGAGGTTTATAGCAGAAATTCAAAGGAAGATCGCTCATGATTGACGACACAGATATCCTGAAGGCCGTCAGAGCTCAGCTGAAGTCGGCATGGCCGGACGTGGACGTGAACCTGGACGATGTTCAGAGGTCCTACCGGCTGCCGTGCTTCTTCCTTCGTTTTTTCGAGCTTGACAGCCCTCAAATGGTTTATAGCAGGAGCCTGAAAAGGTCCTGCACCCTACATATTGACTACTTTACTCAGAAAAACCGGAACTCCGCCATCGAGCTGTACAAGGTACGGAAGCGGATCCGGGAACTTTTTACATTAGGACTCCAGGTGGGCGACAGGGTCTTCAACTTCGATGGGATTTCGACGGAAACGAACGGAAAAGATGCAGATATCCTCTCTGCGACTCTCAGCTTTTCCTTCTACGACGTCATTGAGGACACAGAAGAAGATCCCCAGACCATCGGAAATCTCGAACAAGACATTGAACTTTTAAAGGAGTGAGAAAATAAATGGTTCAAAAAGCACCTAGCGTCATCGTGACGTTTAAAGAACGGGGCATCACGGCCATCCAGCGCAGTCAGCGTGGCATCCTGGCCATGATCCTGACTGAAACAAAGCCGCTGGATCCGCTGACCATCTACTCTGCGGACGATATCCCGGAATCCGGGCTGTCCGCCGACAACGTGGAACAGATCCAGCTGGCTCTCAAAGGCTATCAGACCAGCCCCAGAAAGATTCTTGTATATACCGTCAAAGACACCAGCTATACCGACATTCTGAAGACCCTGGAAAATGTCCGCTTTGATTGGCTGGTAATTCCTGGCATTTCCGCTGAAAATGCGGAAACCGTGGCCTCCTGGATTAAATCCATGCGGACGGTCAAGGACAAGGCCGTGAAGGCCGTCCTGCCCAATGAAGCTGCTGACTTCGAAGGCGTGGTTAACTTCACGAACACATCTCTGCAGACGAAGAACAAGACCTATACTGCCGCACAGTACTGCTCCCGTGTGGCTGGCATCATCTGCGGTACGCCCATGACCATCTCCTGCACCTATGCCCCGGCTCCCGAGCTGATCGCCTGCGACAGCTACACCAGCGACGAACGGGATGAAAAGGTGGGCAAGGGAGAACTGTTCTTCTTTAACGATGGAGAGAAAATCAAGATTTGCAAGGGCGTCAACTCCTACGTGACTACTGTCCAGGGCAAGCTGAACTCTTACCAGAAAATCAAGCTGGTGGATCTGATGGATATGATCCACGACGATATCAAGCAGACTGGCCACGACAGCTACATTGGAAAATACGCCAACAGTTACGACAACCGCTGCTTGCTGGTGACCGCCATCAACGGTTATTTTCATGAACTGGAAAAAGAAGGGCTCCTGGAAGTCGGCCAGAACCTGGCGGAAATCGACATTGAGGCCACAAAGAACTGGCTGGAAGCAAACGGGAAATACACCCGTGACGAGCTGGAAAGCATGACCGATCTGGCCATCAAGAAGGCCAACATCGGAGAGAATGTGTTCATTAAGTCCACTATTTCCATGCTGGATGCCATCGAACACATCGAAGTAGCTAACGTGATTCAGTAAGGAGGGATATAGATGCACGAGGTTGATACTCAGCGAGTCGTCTATGGCTCTTATGGGCAGCTCTGGCTGGATGGCGATGAAATCGCCGAAGTAATCTCCTGTAAGGCCACTCTGACCGCTCAAAAGACGGCCATTAAGCGCAGCCGCCACCTGGTTGACGGATACAAGACCACCGGCTATGAAGCCAAAGGCAGCATCAAGCTGCACAAAGTCAGCTCCTATCTGATCAAAAAGCTGGCCCCGGCCATCAAGGAAGGGAAACAGGTGAAATTCACACTGATCAGCAAGCTGGACGACCCCAACGCCCTGGGTGCTGAACGGATTGCCCTGTATGGCGTGATGTTCGATGCCGTCGACCTGATCAACTGGGAACTGGGCAAGGTAGGCGAGGAAGATCAGAACTTTACCTTTGAAGATTTTGACCTGCTTGACCTGATCGACGAAGAATAAGGAGAAAAAGCATGAGCGTACTCGCACTGCTGCTTAATGCAGACCCAAAGAAAATTGAAGAAAAGCAGACTAAAAAGATGGAAATCCCCAGGCTCTCCGCAGCCCTGGGGGCTCCTTTTGAATTGGAACTGCAACCAATCGACCCGGAGCTGTATTCCGAGATCCAGGAAAGCGCTGTAAACCTGGACAAGAAAGGCGGCCTGAAGAGCATCGACACCTATGCGCTGTCTGTTCGAACCTGCGTCGAAGGCATCAAGGACCCGTCGATGAAAGACAAAGGCTTGATGAAGAAATTCGGAGCGGCATCTCCCAATGACCTGGTGAAAAAGCTGTTTCTGGCTGGTGAAATCAGCGACATTTCTCAGGAAATCAGCAAGGTCAACGGCTACACGAGCCAGGACGATGTGGATGAAACTGTAAAAAACTGATAGAGACGGACGGGGAAGTCGAAAGGATGTACTTCCTCTTCCGGTTCCACGATATGGACCCGGCCCGGGTTGAGCGCATGCCAATCCGGGAGAAACAGGTCCTTCTTTCGTTTGCGGCATACGAAATAAACGAAAGAAATCGAGAAATCGAAGAAATAAAGAAAGGAGGAGAGAATGGCACGAGTCATTGACGCCATCATCCGGCTCCATGACCAATTCAGTCCTGTACTGAAGCAAGTCAGCAATAGCCTGACAGAGTCGGAGAAAATGACCAACCGATTCGGAAGGAACCTGAAAAGCATCGGCGGAACAATGTCTTCGGTCGGAGCGACGGTTTCCACCGCCATGGCGCCCATCATGGCTGCTGCCGCTGCCGGGCTGAAACTCCACAGCGACTTCGAACGTGGCATGGCTAAAGTCAGCACTCTGGTGGATACAAACGTGGTCAGCCTTCAGCAGCTGTCCAATGGTATCCGGCAGATCTCAGACGAAACCGGCATGAGCGTGACCGAACTGGCTGAAGCTGAATATCAGGCCATTTCCGCATCCGTTGACACCGCCCATGTGACCGACTTCGTTCGGACGGCAGCCATCGCCGCAAAGGCTGGCTTCACCGACACAACAACCGCCATCGACGGACTGACGACAGTGCTCAACTCCTACGGCATGTCCGCAGAAAACGCCGGGAAAATCACGGATCAGATGCTCATGACCCAGAACCTGGGCAAAACCACCTTCGGCGACCTGGCTCAGGGCATTGGTTCCGTGGCCACGGCAGCCAGCCTGGCCAAAGTCAGCACGGATGATCTATTCGCCAGCATGGCCATCTTGACCAAAAACGGTGTACAGACGTCCGAAGCTTTCACCGGCTTTCAGGGCATTTTGAGCGCAGTGTCCAAACAGAGTCAGCAGACGGTTAAAACAGCCGCAGCCCTGGGCCTGGACTTTACTCCGGAACACCTGGGACAAGTCGGATGGATTAAATTCCTGGAAGAGGTCAAAGCGAAGGTCGGCGATGATCAGACGGCCATCCAGCACCTGTTCGGCAGAGTCGAAGCAGCCAACGCTTTCAAGGTTCTAACCAAAGATCTAGGGCAGCTGAAGGACGCACAGGCGGCCATGGGTAACTCCATGGGAGCCACGGAGCTGGCATTCAACAAAATGCTGACCCCGGCGGAGAAAAACAAAATCGCAATGAACCAGATGAAGAACGCTCTCATGGATCTCCGTGGTGTCGTCGCTCCTGTGGTCATGGCAACCGCTCAGGCTGTCAAAGCCTTCACCAGCTGGTGGAACAGCCTCAGTGATGGACAGAAAGCCTTTGCAGTCCATGCCATCCAGGCTGTGGCAGCGTTCGGTGCCATCACTCTGGGCGTGGGAAAAGCCATCAGCGCTGTGGGACGTTTCAGCATCTTTATCAGCCGCCTGCCCCGGACATTCCGCAACATCAGGAGTGCTGCTTCCATCATCGGGAAAGGCTTTCGGGTCATTCCCGGCGCCCTTCGTCTCGTAGGCGGAGGCTTTCTTCGTTTTGCTGGCATCGTAAAAACGGCCATGAGTGGCATCGCTGCTGCCGTAGCAGCTAACCCGGTATTTTTTGCCCTGACTGCCCTGGTGATGCTTCTGATTGTGGTCTATACACACTGGGACGAGATCGTCAGCTACGTGAAGGAGAACTTCCCACAGGTCTATGCCGTCGTCACCAGCGTGGTGTCCAATGTCATGAGCAAACTGAGTGCCCTGATTGACTGGATCACTGGGACGCTGATCCCGATGTGGACCAACGGCTGGAACACCATGAAGGCCATCTTCGAGGGAGCCTTTGACGGGATCTCTGCGATCGCCCACCGGGCGCTGGATTGGATCCTGGACAAAGTGGAAAGCATCAAGAGCGCTGTGTCCGGCATCCATCTGCCGAGCTTCAGCCTAGGCGGACACGCCACAGGCACCATGGGGCTCCCTGGTGGAACGACTTTCATCCACGAGCAAGGCCCTGAAATCATGGACCTGCCAACCGGAACTAGGATCATTCCTCACTCTGAAAGCCTGAAGCAGGAATATGCGAGAGGTCGAAAGGAAGGCAGCGGAAAAGGTGGCATGAGCATCACCATCCCGAAGCTGGCTGATCAGATTGTGGTCCGGGAAGATGCGGACGTTGACCGCATCATGGAGAAGCTTGTCTTTAAGCTGAAACAATTTAGCATCAACCGCATGGAGGGGGCGATTTAATGGCGAATGAATTTTGGAGCGGTCTTATAGCCGGGCTCATTTCTGGCAATGTGAACTCCGTGATTCTGAGCGCCAACGGCGACTCCATGACGCTCCCGATCATGCCTGAAACAGTGGAAACGAGCGTCTCCCAGAACAGCGGAACGGTGACCATCAACAATGACGGCGACTACAACATGCCGGGGAAGACGGGACTCCACGAAATCAGCCTGGATGGAATTTTCCCAGCTCAGAACTACAGCTTTGTTGATGTTACTCCGGAAAGCCCGGAAGATTACGTCTACAAGCTGGAAAATTGGAGATCCACGGCCCAGGTAGTGCAGCTAACAGTTCCGGATAGCCCCATCGACCTTCCGTTCCTCATCAAATCGCTGAAATACGGCTACAAGGATGGGACTTACGATATCTATTTCAGCATCTCTTTTCGGGAATATCGGTACATCGCTGGGATTTCCAACGACAAAATTAACGAACTGACCGGGCTTAAATCCCGGCCTGATACCATGGTGGGCACGGGTGGCATCATCGGCACGACCGCAACCAGCGGCACAGATATGGCCGGGAATATTGGACGGGCTATCGGCAGTGCTGTAAGATCTGGCACGACGTCTCCCATGGGCTGCATCGAAGCCGCTATGAGAGCCTGCAAAAAAGGCGGCGTGAAGCCGGGTGACCTGATCAAGGTGGCCGCATCGGGGGTGATGGTCAATGACCGAATCATTTAATCTCCTCGACGTAACCACCGGTGTGGACATCACGCCCTGGATCATTTCCTATGAGTGGTCCGGGGACCTGGAGCAGGCCGGACGGAAGCTGAATTTCAAAATTGCCTACACTACAAAAGATAATGCTTGGATGAACCCAGCTATCAATCTGGGGGACGAGGTTATGCTTTACTGTATCGATCCTACGGCAGGCGGGCAGTTTGACTTGTTTCACGGAAAAATCTTCATGCAGAGCCGGGAAAGCAGCTCCTACGAAATGGAATTCGTGGCCTACGATAAGCTGATCTACCTGGCGAAGTCCAAATACACACTGAAATTTTCAAAAGCCCCTGTGAAGGACGTCCTCTCCACGGTGGCCAGCAAGGCTGGCCTGACCCTGGGCCGGGTGGCCGATGATTTGACCTATACCGTCGACTTTGTGGCCGATGGAATGACCGGCACGGAAATCATCAAGAAAGCCATGGAACAGGGCCGGAAAAAATCCGGGAAAAGCTATCACATCTATCTGGATGCCCAGGACCGGCTGAACGTCGTCCGGGCTGACACGATCATCCATGGCTATGCCATCACCGATATGACCAATCTGACTACAGCCAGCCACAGTGCCAGCATCGAGGACATGGTAAACAGAGTCGAAATCACTGACAAGGACGGCCATGTGATCGGAGCTGTGACAAATTCCAACGACGTCAAAGCCTACGGCACTATCCAGGACGTTTACAAGGTAGACAACAAGCAGGATACACAGTCCAGCGCCAAAGCCCTGCTGAAAAGCGTAAGCGAGCATAGCGAAGTGGAAGCCCTGGGCAACATCCAGTGCATCGCCGGATATGCGGTGGAAATCCAGGAAGAACAGCTGAAAGGCACCTTCCTGATCGTCTCAGACTCTCACACCATCGAGAACAACCGACACATGATGAAGCTGACGCTGCGCTACCTGGATCCGAAAGCCAGTCCAGAGATCACCACAGAAGGAAGCACTGGTGGTACGACTGTAAATGCAGATGGATTAGACACGGGGGCGGATGCCTGGTTGGGAACCACCATGGACAATGGAACGG
>OLFV01003123.1_pt1 | contig 10847 bp, 6 predicted proteins | sample 1605551 | NCBI WGS metagenome assembly OLFV01 (sample SAMEA3888922, study PRJEB22519) | human gut metagenome | biome: human gut; feature: human-associated habitat; material: faeces | place: Denmark | collected 2011
CTATCGGGAACGCGACCGTTACCGCATCATTATGGAAAACTCCGCGGACGTGATCTATGAGTATGATCGCAAAACGGATACGGTCGTCTTCTATGAGACGATCCGCCGGGGGGACGAAACCGAGATTGCCAAACACGTATCCCCCAACTTCAGCAAGAAACTTTACGATCAGAAAATTGCCCATCCCGAAGATGCGGAAACGGCCATGCGGGTATTCTCGGGCATTCAGGGCGGCTCCGCGGAAGTCCGGCTCCGCAACCTCAAGATCAATGGAGACTATGTCTGGTGCCTCCTGCAAGGCCAACCCGTCTATGAGAACGGCGCGCTTGCCCGCGTGGTCGGCATCATCCGCGACATCACGGAGAATAAACGCATCAGCCAGGAGAAGGAGCGCCTCCAACGGATTTTCGATCTCGAACTGCGCCGCGACTATGAAAGTATCTGCCAGATCAATCCCTCCACAGGCAGATACGTCATGTGGACGCCTTCAAACGCCTCCTATTACGATATACCGACATCAGGCATTTTTTCCGAAGAACTGGCGCACGCCATCTCCCGCATCGTATGCGGCGAGGACCAGGAAACGTGCCTCAAAACCCTGAGCATCGGCAACATGCTCAAAACGCTTGAGGAAGAAAAGGAGGGCACCTGCTACTACCGTGTACTGACCCCGGACGGGAGCCTGCGGTGGAAATGCGCCCGCTATACCTACTTCGGCGACGACGGTTCCATCCTGCTCAATGTGCGGGACGTCCACGACATCCGCATCGCACAGCAGCAGGAGGAAAACCGCTTCCGGGCCATCCTGCGCGAAACATGCGAATACATCATAGAAACGGATGTGGAGACAAAGAGCTATACCCTCCATCTCCCCACGCTGATCAACCGTTATCCCCTCGAAGCCTGCTCCGACTACGGCTCGCTGATCGCCCGCTACTCCGAACGCTATGTAGCTCCCGAAGACCGGGAGTCCTTCCTGCGGGCGGTCTCACTCCCGGAAGCGCTGAGCCGTATGCGCAGGGAAGGCGGCTCATGCTCCATCAAGTACACGGTGAATACCAACGGCTCCCCGGCCTACAAGACATGGAACATGTCCCTGTACCGTTATGATGACAACCGCGAATACATGCTTTCCTATATCCTCGACATCACCAAACTGGTGCTGGAGCAGCAGGAAAAGGAACGCGAGGCGGAACGGAACCGGCAAATCATCAAGGACGCCCTGACCGCGGCGGAACAGGCCAGCCGTGCCAAATCCGACTTCCTTTCACGGATGAGCCACGAGATCCGCACGCCCATGAACGCGGTCATCGGCATGACCACCATCGCCGCCGCCTCGCTGGACAACAGGGACAAGCTGACCGACTGCCTCGGCAAGATCGGGCTTTCGTCCCGTTACCTCCTCTCGCTGATCAACGACATTCTGGACATGTCGCGCATCGAGAGCGGTAAGGTATCCATCATCAATGAAGAATTCGATTTCCGGTCTTTCGTGGAGGGCATCAGTTCGCTCATCTATCCGCAAGCGAAAAACAAGAACATTGTCTTTGACCTGAACATAGAAGGCGTGGTGGACGAGCGCTACAGGGGCGATCCCCTGCGCCTCAATCAAGTGCTTATCAATATTCTGTCCAATGCGTTGAAATTTACCCCGGAATGGCGCAGCGTGCACCTCAGCATCCGGGAAACCCGGCGGGTGCGCGATCGCGCCTATCTCCAATTCATCGTGCGCGATACCGGCATCGGTATGGAAAAGGGCTTGCTGGAACGGATTTTCGAACCCTTCGAGCAAGGCGGGGCTTCCATTTCCCACAGCTATGGAGGTTCTGGGCTCGGGCTCGCCATCAGCAGCAACCTCATATCACTGATGAACGGCCACATCTCCGTGAGCTCGACCCCCGGCGTCGGCTCGGAGTTCGTGGTGGAACTCCCCCTGCTCACCGTTCCGGACAATACGCCGAAACAGGATGTTTCCCTCGAAGACATCCGGGTACTGGTTGTGGACGACGATCTTGTCACATGTGAGCACACCACCCTGATCCTGAACAGGATCGGCGTGGACGCCGAGTACGTCACATCAGGAAAGGCGGCCGTCACCCGCGTCAAATCGGCCCTGCAACGGCACACCTGCTACAACATCGCGCTTGTGGACTGGAAAATGCCGGACATGGACGGCGTGGAAACGGCCCGCTCCATCCGCCGCATCGTGGGGCCCGATACGCTGGTGATCATCATGTCGGCTTATGACTGGACGGAAATCGAGGCCAGGGCGCGTGAGGCGGGGGTGGACTTCTTCATTTCCAAACCCATATTCCAATCCGTCGTGCAAGACGTGCTGCTCAAGGCCACGCGCCGCAGACAATCCGCCGACACGCTTCCCGTGCAGAAAGAGGATTTCGCGGGAAGACGCATCCTGCTTGTGGAAGACAATGAAATCAATATGGAAATCGCCCGCACGCTGCTGGAGTTCCGCAACGCGTCCGTGGACGGGGCTTGTAACGGGCAGCAGGCCGTGGAGATGTTCCGCTCCTCGCCCCAAAACCATTACGACGCCGTGCTCATGGATGTGCGTATGCCCGTCATGGACGGCATCGAGGCGCTGAAGGAGATTCGCCGCTACACGGCCGAACTGCCCGTGATCATGCAAACGGCCTATGCCTTCGACACCGACCGCCGCACTGCCGAGGAAGCCGGATGCAACGGATTCATCACCAAACCCGTCATGCCGCGCGAACTGAAAATGTATCTGGACAAATACCTGAACAAATAACAGAGAAGGTCCGGGAACAGCCGTCGCAAATCCGCCTCACACCCACACCGTCTCCAGCGGCCGGCGCCCGAAAACAGGTGCCCCGCACAAGACTCAAAACAAGCCGGACAGACCGTCCGGCTTGTTTTTTCGCCCGCCCGCAGATCCTTTTCCTAGATCCTCTCCCTGAGGCCCTGTGGCCTTCCGCGCATCCAGGACCGGCGGTCCGGCATCCCTCCCGTCCTCCGCCGTACCGGCCTCGGCGGCCCCCCGGCGGTGGTGGAAGCCTTGCCACTCCCGCACCGCGCCGTGCCGTCTCCGGCCTTTTTCCCGGTCTTTCCGGCAAGGGCACACAGCCACAGCTCATCCTTCCCCGCTCATGGCACCGGCACCAGCCGCGCCCTTTCCCACGCTCATGGCACTTCACGGCACGCCCCATGACAGAAAGCCCGCTCCGTCCCGCATATGGCGGAACGACCGGCACGTCTGCCCATGAAAAAGGATGTCCCGTGCCAATGCGTGAGCCACCTGGCCACCACTTCAACTATTTTTCGTTGAAAAAGCCTTCCGTCATCAGTAGTCTGTGGCTGCGACATGCCGAAAAACAGCCAGCCCTTGCCCGCCCGGGCACGGGCGCGGGCCGCCGCAGGGAGCGGCCTCCCCGCGGCCCATGAGTTCCGGGCACGGCAGCCACCAGACGGAGAGACCATGCACGATCATCCAGCTTTCCCCCGCACCAGCGCCATACCGGACCTTCCTGCCGGGCCCCCGGTCCCTGAACAGGATATGGTCCAGACCCGGGCCCTGCTGCTGGAGATGGCCCGCTGCCAGTCGCTGGACCAGATCTTCCGCCTGGTGGCGGCGACCTTCGCCGCCCGGCAGGACGTGGCCCTGTGCCGCATCTGGCTGCTGGAACCGACCGAGCCGAGCCTCTGCGCCAGCTGCCGCCATTTCTACGACTGCCGCGACCATCGCCAGTGCCTGCGGCTGGCGGCCAGTACCGGGCGCTCCCGCGTGGACGGACATGTCTGGACCGGACTGGACGGCGACCACAGCCGTTTTTCCCTGGGTCTGGGCAAGGTGGGCCTCATCGCCCAGTCAGGCACCGCCTATCATGTGGACGATGTCCGCCCGGACATGGACTGGGTGACCTCGCCCGGCTGGATCCGGCAGGAAGGCATCCGCACCTTCCTGGGCCAGCCGCTGCTGCACCGGGGCCGCGTGCTGGGGGTCTTCGCGGTCTTCAGCCGCGAGGTGCAGGACGCGCAGGCCATGGACCGCCTGCGCATGATCGCGGACTATCTGGCGGTCTCCATCGCCAATGCCCAGGCCTTTGAGGAACTGAACCGCCTGAAGCGGCAGCTGGAGATCGAGAACGCCTACCTGAAGAACGACACCCTGCCCCCGGCGGCCCTGGCCCTGACTGGGGACAGCCCCGGCATGCGCGCGCTGAAGGAAAAGATCCGGCAGGTGGCCTGCACGGACGTGCCCGTCCTCATCACCGGCGAAGCCGGCAGCGGCAAGGAAGCCGTGGCCGCCGAGCTGCACCGGCAAAGCTTCGTGGCCGGAGGGCCGCTGGTGCGGGTCAACTGCGCCGCCATCGCGCGTGACAGGCTCGAGGAGGAGTTCTTCGGCCATGCGGGCGCCCGCATGGGCTTTCTGGAGGCCGCCTCGGGCGGGACGCTCTTCCTGGACGCCGTGGAGGAGCTCCCCCCGTCCCTGCAGGCCAGGCTCCTGCACGTCCTGCAGGACAGGGAGTTCCGGCGCGACGGCAAGGACAGCGGGCACCGGATCAGCGTACGCCTCGTGGCCGCCACCAGCCGTGACCTCCACGACGCGGTCCGTGCGGGCCGGTTCCGCGAAGACCTCTATTACCGCCTCAATGCCTTCCCCATCAGCATCCCACCCCTGCGTGAGCGCCCGGAGGACATCCTGCCCCTGGCCCGGGCCTTTCTGGAGCATGGCCGCACGCATCTGCAACGGCCGGAACTGGCCTTTGCCGACGACGCCCCGGGGCGCCTGCAGGCCTACACCTGGCCCGGCAATGTCCGGGAACTGCAGGAATGCGTCCTGCACGCGGCCGCGGCCAGCACGGACGGGCTCCTGCACTGCGAGGCCCTGCCGCCGGCCCCCTCCTCCGCGTCCCGGCCCGCTCTGCCCGGTGCGGACAACGGCATCGTCTTCACCGAGGCGGAGATGCAGGCCCTGGAACGGACCAATATCACCAATGCCCTGCAGCGCTGCCGCGGCAAGATCTACGGCGGGGACGGGGCCGCGGCCCTGCTGGGCATCAGCCCCACCACGCTCTGCTCCCGCATCAAAAAGTTCGGCCTGCGCAAACAGGACGCCTGATCCGGGACGCCGGGCGGCTGCACCGGGGGCGCCCCTGGCGCCCATGAGGCGCCACACGGCCTGTCACGCCCGTGCCCGCAGGTGGGCCGCCCGTCCGGTCCTGCCCGGAGATGCGGGGAAGCCTGATCCCTGCCGCCGTGCCTGCTGCCTGCGCGGGCCTCCCGTCCCGGTGCATGGCCATTATTCAACGAATTATCGTTGAAGAAGCCTGAAAAATATTTTTTTGGCCCTGAAAGGCCCTTTTGCTTCTTTTCCTATTGCCAAATACAACGATTTTTTGTTATCAAGAAGCCATGCCGTGGCTGAAAAGGCCATTCTTACCCCCGAGGATGCGCCGCTTTTCAGCATTTGGTAAAATATTCAACGATTTTTCGTTGAAATATGCACTCATGGAGGTATGGCAATGCCGAAACATGCGACTCCCCTGCTGGACCAGCTCGAAAGCGGCCCCTGGCCGAGCTTTGTGTCCGACATCAAACAGGAAGCCGCCGCCCGTGCGGCCAATCCCAAAGGACTCGACTATCAGATCCCCGCTGACGCCCCCGACGACCTGCTGGGCGTCCTGGAACTCTCCTACGAAGAAAAGGAGACCCACTGGAAGCACGGCGGCATCGTGGGCGTGTTCGGTTACGGCGGCGGCGTCATCGGCCGTTACTGCGACCAGCCCGAAAAGTTCCCCGGCGTGGCCCACTTCCACACCATGCGTGTGGCCCAGCCCGCCGCCAAGTACTACAACACCAAATTCCTGCGCGACCTGTGCGACATCTGGGACCTGCGCGGTTCCGGCATCACCAACATGCACGGTTCCACCGGTGACATCGTGCTCCTGGGCACCCAGACCCCGCAGCTGGAAGAGATCTTCCACGATCTGACCCACAAGCTGCACAACGACCTGGGCGGTTCCGGCTCCAACCTGCGCACCCCCGAAGCCTGCCTCGGCCAGTCCCGCTGCGAATACGCCTGCTACAACACCCAGGACATGTGCTACCAGCTGACCCAGGACTACCAGGACGAACTGCACCGTCCCGCCTTCCCCTACAAGTTCAAGTTCAAGTTCGACGGCTGCCCCAACGGCTGCGTGTGCGCCATGGCCCGTTCCGACTTCGCTGTGGTGGGTACCTGGAAGGACGACATCAAGATCGACCAGGACGCCGTGAAAGCCTACGTGGGCGGCGAATTCAAACCCAACGCCGGTGCCCATGCCGGTCGTGACTGGGGCAAGTTCGACATCCAGGCCGAAGTGGTGGACCGCTGCCCCTCCAAGTGCATGAGCTGGGACGGCAGCAAGCTGTCCATCAAGACCGCCGACTGCGTGCGCTGCATGCACTGCATCAACACCATGCCCCGCGCCCTGCACATCGGTGACGAACGCGGCGCCAGCATCCTGGTGGGCGCCAAGGCCCCCGTGGTGGACGGCGCCCAGATGGGTTCGCTGCTGGTGCCCTTCATCTCCTGTGAAGCTCCCTACGATGAAATCAAGGAAGTCATCGAAAAGATTTGGGACTGGTGGATGGAAGAAGGCAAGAACCGCGAACGCGTGGGCGAGACCATGAAGCGTCTTTCCTTCCAGAAGCTGCTCGAAGTCACCGACACCGAGGCCGCTCCGTACCACGTCACGGCTCCCCGCTCCAACCCGTACATCTTCTTCAAGGAAGAAGAAGTGCCCGGCGGCTGGACCCGCGACCTGGCTGAATTCCGCAAACGCCATCAACGCTAGTTTAAGGGGGAGAAGAACATGGCTTTTATTTCTTCCGGGTACAATCCCGCCAAACCGATGGAAGGCCGCATTACCGACATCGGCCCCCACAAGTACGACGAATACTTCCCGCCGGTCATCAAAAAGAATTTCGGCAAGTGGCTGTACCACGAAATTCTTGAGCCCGGCGTGCTGATGCACGTGGCCGAAGGCGGCGACAAGGTGTACACCGTCCGCGTGGGCGGCACCCGCACCATGTCCATCACCCACATCCGCGAGATCTGCGACATCGCCGACAAGTACTGCGGCGGCTACCTGCGCTGGACCACCCGTAACAACATCGAGTTCATGGTGGAAGACGAAGCCACCATGAAGGCCCTGCGCGACGACCTGAACAGCCGCAAGTTCGACGGCGGTTCCTTCAAGTTCCCCGTGGGCGGCACCGGCGCCGGCATCAGCAACATGGTGCACACCCAGGGCTGGGTGCACTGCCACACCCCCGCCACCGATGCCTCCGGCCCCGTGAAATGCGTCATGGACGCCATGTTCGAGGACTTCAAGAACATGCGCCTGCCCGCGCCCGTGCGCATCTCCCTGGCCTGCTGCATCAACATGTGCGGCGCCGTGCACTGCTCCGACATCGGCCTGGTGGGCATCCACCGCAAACCGCCCATGATCGACCACGAATGGGCCGACCAGCTGTGCGAAATCCCGCTGGCCGTGGCCGCCTGTCCCACCGCTGCCGTCCGTCCCACCAAGGTGGAACACGACGGCAAGAAGGTGAACTCCATCGCCATCAAGCAGGACCGCTGCATGTACTGCGGCAACTGCTACACCATGTGCCCCGCCCTGCCCATCGCCGACCACGAAGGCGACGGCATCGCCATCATGGTGGGCGGCAAGGTGTCCAACCGCATCAGCATGCCCAAGTTCTCCAAGGTGGTCGTGGGCTACATCCCCAACGAACCGCCGCGCTGGCCCACCCTGACCAAGACGGTGAAGCACATCGTCGAAGTCTACGCCGCCAACGCCAACAAATACGAACGTCTGGGCGACTGGGCCGAACGCATCGGCTGGGAAAGCTTCTTCAAGCTGACCGGCCTGAAGTTCACCCACCACCTCATCGACGACTTCCGCGACCCGGCGTACTACACCTGGCGCCAGAGCACCCAGTTCAAGTTCTAGGCCGGTCTTGAAAACGCCCCGGCGGCCCTTTGCGGCGCCGCCGGGGCCAGGAGAAAAACCATGGCTGACGAAAAAGACATCATCGTCGAATTCCTGAAGAGCAAGTCCGCTTCCAAGTCCAAGTTCTATTTCAAGGACTTCACGGAACTGTTCCCCGACAAGGGCCCCCGTGAAGTGAAGAAGATCCTCACCAGGCTGGTGAACGAGGAAGTGCTGGAATTCTGGTCTTCCGGCTCCACCACCATGTACGGTCTCAAGGGCGCCGGCAAGCAGGCCCATACCGAGGGCGAGGACTAGCCGCCGGGCGGTCATGCCTCCCGCACCGGCAGGCCGTCCGCAGCCCATTGCGGTCGGGACAGCCACGGACGAGACGTCAATCACGGTATACCGCCAAATACCGTGTCAGGAGCATGTGCCCTGCCTTACCCCACAGAAATGCCGCGAGCCATCGCGGCATTTCCGTTTTCCGCAACGGATGGGAGCCCGGCCGGCCGAGGCTAAAGGCACGTGTGCCCCCCATCGCTCCCGGCAGGGAGCGGCCGCGCTTTTCCCCTCCCGGTTCCCAGCGCGGCAGGGAGGTGCCTGCGCCGGTCCCTTTCCCCGGTACGCGCCCAGACAACGCACGTTTACCAGCCGGTTACTGCCGGGCTGAACGGCGCCCGTACGCGCGTGGGGAGAAGACGATGCCCACACCGGCGAAGGCCCCGAACTGGACGGCGCCCGTGCGCGCGTGGGGAGAAGTATACCTGGTATGCGCCTTGGCACAAGCTGACGACGGCGCCCGTACGCGCGTGGGGAGAAGGCAAACAGTTTTTTGACAAGCTGGACAAGGGGACCGGCCCCGTACCGGGCTGAACGGCGCCCGTGCCCGCCTCACATCCCGCCGGCTTGAATCCTGCGCCCGCCCCGCCTACACTGCGGGGAACACCGCCGCGACCTGCCCCCACCATCCCCCGCGTGACCATCAGGCGGCCGCGAGCCCACCGGGACGCACATCCTGCGCGCCCGCCACGGAGGTCTGTCATGGGCGTCACCTTTTCCCTCAATGACGAAGAACGGCACTGGCTCTCCCGCCTGGCCCGGCAAAGCATCACAACGGCCCTTGAGGGCCGGGAGGATGGCCCGCCGCCCCTGCCGCCCGCGCTGGCCGGCGGGACACTGGCCCAGTCGCTGGGCTCCTTCGTGACCCTGAACAAGGATGGCGATCTACGGGGCTGCATCGGCAACATGGTGGGCCGGGAACCGCTCTGGCGGAACGTCTGGCGCATGGCCCGCGCCGCCGCCTTCGAGGATCCCCGCTTCCCTGCCCTGGACGCGGCGGAGTGGCCGCGGTGCAGCCTGCACATCTCCGTGCTGGGCCCCCTGAGCCCCTGCCCCGACCCGGCACGGATCGTCATCGGCCGCCACGGCCTGCTGCTGCGCCTGGGCATGCGCCAGGGCGTCTTCCTGCCGCAGGTGCCCGTGGAACAGGGCTGGGACCTGCCGCAGTACCTGGAACACCTCTGCCGCAAGGCCGGGCTGCCCGCAGGCAGCTGGCGCGATCCCCAGGCCCTGCTCTTCTGGTTCGAAAGCCTGGTCTTCGAGGCCTGAGGCACGGCTCCCCGAGGGGAGAGGGATTCCTCCTTTCTGCCGTCGATTCCCGTTCTTCCCCTTTGGCGTCAGCGCGCTTTCTTCCGGGGAAGCCCCTCCTCCATGCCACCGCAGGACTTCCCCTTTCGCCGTCTTCACGCCGGGGACGGCATCCTGCCGCTGAGGCTGACAGCCCGATGGGGCACGGAGGCGGTCCCCCTGAAATGCTGCGAGCATACATCCTTTTCCCTGGGCCGACGTTCCCCACGGATAGAAAGCCGCCTCCTGCGATAGCCCAGCCGCCATGTGGGAAGGCTTGCAGTGCGCCGTCCGGGGGCTCCCCAGACGAAAGCCCAAAACACAGGGGACGCTCCCTATGCGGGAGCGTCCCCTGTTCCTTTCCCGGCTGGTGCCTGTCTCCCTTTCCCGCCTGATGGAACGCACTGGGGAAAGGACGGGAACCGGAAGAAAGGCCCTCTTTCTGCGCCGGGCGGCAAAGGGGCCGCCCCGGAAAATATCCCTCCTACGACGTGGGCGGCACGATGGGGTCGCCGTACAGCTTCCAGGTCAGCGGGCGGTAGATGGAGATCAGGGCCATGGCGAAGATGATGGCCACCTGGACCAGGCTGGCCCAGAGCTCTTCCGGCAGGATGCAGGAGCGTATGAAGCGCAGGGGCCAGTCCAGGCCCAGGGGCGTGAGCCATGCGATGCAGCGGTCCCCCACGGGCAGCCAGAAGAACGTGCCCCAGAAGCCGGCACATGCGCTGATGATCCACTTGAACGTGACCCAGGCAAATTTGAAGAAGCCCAGGGACGTGAAGATGGAATAGAACAGGCCCGTGAGCACACAGCCGATGAGCCCGGGCATGACCACCCAGGAATCCACGATATAGCGGCAGTATTCCACCAGCTTCACGGCCGCCGGATCGTCCATGCCCAGCTTGAGGAAACCGAGGGCCTGCATGGAAAAGGCGCCGCCCGCCCAGGCCAGGGCCGACAGAAGGTGCAGGGCCTTCATGCCCTTGATGATGTGGTTGTCGCGCGCGCTCACGCCCTTGCCGCGCGAGCCGTAATTCCTGACCCGTTCGTTGAAAAACATGCCATCCTCCCGCCTGCCCCCTGCGGGGCCTGCTCGCGGGCGCCCTTCCCGGGGCCGGCCGCTCTTTTGACGCTACCCAGCGGCGACTGTTTTTTCAAGCCCCTGTGCGGCGCGGCCGTGCGCAGGGCTCAGGTCCCCGGGCACGCTTTCGGGACACGCCGCACGCCTGCCATGCGTCCCGGCGGCAGGAGCCGCCC
>OLFV01003125.1_pt1 | contig 10846 bp, 10 predicted proteins | sample 1605551 | NCBI WGS metagenome assembly OLFV01 (sample SAMEA3888922, study PRJEB22519) | human gut metagenome | biome: human gut; feature: human-associated habitat; material: faeces | place: Denmark | collected 2011
TCGGCTGCCTCATCAGGATGGTCAGCAGGTAGAGGCGGCGTTTCTCTCCTCCGGAAAGCTTGCTGATGCGGTTGTTCAGCATATCGTGCGGGAAGAGGAACTGGCTCAACAGATGAGTGTCGTTCACGGTCTCCAGAACAGTCTGGTTCTCATCGAACTGCATTCCGCTCTGGCGGTAGTAGCCGATCTTCAGAGACTCTCCCCTCTCGATCACGCCGGTGGTTCTACAAAGCTCACCTACCGTGGTTCGACCAGGCTCACCAACCGTAGAAGAACCAGAATCCGACTGATCCATATTCCCGATCAGAAGATTGATGAACGTGGTCTTGCCGACACCGTTCTTGCCGACGATGCCGACTTTCTCGTAGCGTTGGAAATTATAAGTAAAATGGCTCAGGTAGCAGTCTCCGCCGTAATAGAAACTGACATCCTTGCAGTTGATGATCTTGGTTCCGAGCCTGGAGGCAGGCCCCATCTCGCCGAGGCTCACGCTGTCAGTCCTGTAAACCTGCTCGGCCCTGTCCTTCAGCTCGTAGAAAGCGTTCTTGCGGTACTTGGCCTTGCCGGTCCTGGCGCACGGACTGGCGTGCATCCACTCCAGCTCACGGCGGAGCAGATTCTTGATCTTGTCCGTCTCGGCATTGTAGTTTTCGATGCGTTCCTGCCTCTTCTCCAGATAGTTCTGATAGTCGCCTTTATAAATATATACGGCTCCGTGATCCATCTCCATCACGGTGTTAGCCACGGAATCCAGAAAATAACGGTCATGGGTCACCATCAGAAGCGTGCATCGGGCGTGAGACAGATAGTTCTCCAGAAACTCGATGCCGTCGATGTCCAGATGGTTGGTCGGCTCGTCCATCACGAAGAAGTCCGCCTCGCTGGCAAGCATCACGATGATGGCGGCACGCTTGATTTCCCCGCCCGAAAGCACCTTCATCTTACGGTCATATTCAGACATCCCGAAGGAGGTCAGAAGGCGGCGGACGCGCTGCTCATATTCAGCAAGATGTTCAGGATCAAGATTCTTCGTCCACTGTTCGCTGTCCCGCATAATCTGATCCCACACGGTGGATTCGGGATCATATTCATACTCCTGCTCAAGGAACGCGATGCGGATGTCCTTGAGGAATATGATCTTGCCGCCGGAATCGGAGCTGTCCTTGCCGGCCAGAATGCGCAGAAGGCTGGTCTTACCGGTGCCGTTCGGGGCGATCAGGGCGATCTTGTCGCCCTCGTTGATGTTGAAGCCGATGTGCTCAAACAGGACTTTCGGCCCGTATGACTTGGAGATGTTCTCTATCTGAAGGTAACTTGGCATATTCGTAGTAAAATGTAACCGTCAACAAAATCTTCTAAAACAACCGGCCCCGCTTTCCTGCCGCCTGCAAAATTAGCGATTAATCGCCGAATATTCGCTCTTCTGCCCCTCAAAATCTTCCCAGCCTCCGTCCGCATCTTGAAGTAATTTCACAAAACACGTTCAGCCGAAGTGGCAGCGGAAGGCGGTAAAACAATGAATAAGCTGAATAGCTCGTGGTAAATCATCTGAGTTTTTCAACATATTCATTAATAGGCAACGTTCTAAGGCACATTGGCATGAACGTGTTTTGTAAGATGCAACGGCCATTTGCAGTAGCAGCCGAAGGCCTTGGAACATCCGAAGCATCCGAAGCGAATCATTACGTACTGTTGTTTGTGTTTTCAGAGTAATTTCATATCTTTGAGGTGATTATGAACCAGATCCATCAGGAGTACACGATGGAAAGGAGACCGGAAAGCCTTCCCTTGCGAGGGTCATTCCGGCTTATGACGGCAAGAGAACCCTACTTTCGGAAGAAAACTAACAACCAAAGAATATGAATAAACACATCATCACTATCATTGTAGCCCTTATGGCTTTCGGCATCGGCGCCAAGGCGCAGACCGTCTATTCATGTCAGTACAAAAGCGAGGCGGACGTGAAAGTCCATGTCACCAAATACAAGTCCGAGGCGGATCTGGTCGTCTACAAATGCAAGTACAAGAGCGAGGCCGAGGACAACAAGGGGCTTTGTTTTTTTGTGAAATACAAGAGCGAGGCCGACATTGTGATTTATTTTACTGACTACAAGAGCGAGGCCGGATGGAGGAACAATAGCAAAAAACATCTGATGTACTGACGTTTAGAAAGTACGACTTGTCATTGATCGCGGCTCTGGTGGCCGCGGTCGGTGTTTCCGCCCAGAGCCACATCCGGCATTGGCGAGCGGCCGCACCAAATATTCGCGCCACACAGTAGTTCTCAGAGATAGACCGAAGAGTTTTTCCGGCTATCGGTGTGAACGTGTTTTGTAAGATGTGGGAGTCGCGGATTTGCAACCCCATCAACAATATTACCGGCAACACCATCTACATTTCCACCCACATTTCTATCTACATTTTTACCTACATTTCCACCAACATTCCCGTCAGCATTCATCCTCAAACGGGATTTCTTTTGCGCGGAGGGGAAAAGAATCACGTTTTTTGTGTAAGTTTGCAGTCCCGAACGGGAAGGGAGGCTATGGGCGATGCGGCAGGTGGTCTTCCCGTCATGTGCGGGGATGGAAAAGCGAATAGGGATGTTGAATATTCACGAAAATTAAATAATTGAGAATATGAGGTTTACGAATAGGATTCTGATGATGGCACTGCTGATGGCGGGTCTTTTTGCGGTGTCTGTCGATGGGTATTGCTGGGGGCAGAAGGGGCATGATGTCACTTGCGCTGTCGCGCAGCGGCATCTTACCCGAAAGGCGGCAAGGAAGATTGACGAGATACTTGACGGGAAGACCATTGTGTACTGGGCGAATTGGATGGACAATGCCAGCCACACTCCTGAATACCGGTACACCAGCTCGTGGCATTACAGAAACACTGACGAGGGCGAGACTTTCAGCGGAGCTCCCCTTAACGAGAACGGCGATGTCGTCCGCGCCGTCAACGAGCAGATAGCGGCGTTGAAAAGCGGGAAGCTTGACAAGGAGGAGCAGGCGCTCTCATTGAAGTTCCTGGTCCACCTTATGGGCGACCTGCATTGTCCGATGCACATGGGACACAGGTCGGACCGCGGCGGCAACAGATGGCAGGTGCAATTCTTCAACAACGGTACGAACCTTCATTCCATCTGGGACACCGGAATTATCGAGAGCGCCCACAAATGGACATATTCGGAATGGGTCGAGCAGATTGACACCAACCCTCGAGCCGAGAACAGAAAGATGGCGGAAGGGACTCCGGAATCCTGGGGCGAGGAGACCTACGGGATCTGCAGGACAATCTACGCCTCGACTCCTGTCGGCTCAAAACTGTCCTATGACTACGTGGGCGAATGGACCGGGACGGTGGAAGTCCAGCTTCTACGCGGCGGCCTGCGGCTTGCCGCTGTCCTGAACGACATTTTCGGATAGCCCGGAGGGGCATCAGAAACCGAAATAGTTCCGGGCGTTGTTGTAGGAGATGTCGCGGACCATACGGGCGACAGTGTCAATCTCGGATGCCGGAATCTTGCCGGCCTCGACATCGGTGCCGATGATGTCGCAGAGAATGCGGCGGAAATATTCGTGGCGCGGGTAGCTGATAAAGCTGCGGGAGTCGGTCAGCATTCCAACAAAACGGCTGAGGAGGCCGAGAGAGGACAAGGTGTCCATCTGACGGCGCATTCCATTCTCCTGATCGAGGAACCACCAGCCGGAGCCGAACTGCATCTTGCCGGGAACCGTGCCGTCGTTGAAATTGTACGCCATCGTGGTCATTACCTCATTGTCCTTCGGATTGAGGCAATAGAGAATGGTCTTCGCAAGGTTGCCGGTCATGTCCAAGACATCGAAGAATCTGTTTCCGGCCACGGCTATTGGCTTGTCATTCATCGAATCACAACCTGCGTCAGGTCCGACACCATTGAATAGCCTCGTACAGTTGTTGCGCAAAGGCCCTACGTGGAACTGCTGCGTCCACCCGGACTCCGCGTCCATCACGGCAAGGTCGTACAGGACGGCACTCTTGTACTTGACAGCGTCATATTCATCAACAGGCATCCCGGAAAGGGTGGTTTTGAATATTCTTTCAATCTCGCTTTCATCATATTCCTCAGCATAGAATGTGTCGAGACCATGGTCCGAAAGGCGGCAGCCCATCGACCCGAAGAAGTCGTGACGCTTGCGAAGGGCCTCGATCAATGATGAATATGACCGTATCTCGATTCCGGCAGCCTCGGAGAGTCTGCCAAGATATTCATTTAATGACTTGACATCCTCGATTCCCATCACCTTGTCAGGCCTCCAGGTAGGTAGCACTTTGGTGCCGAACGGGTGTTCCGCGATCTGTTTGTGCCAACGCAGGTCATCCGCCGGGTCATCGGTCGTGCAGACCACCTCCACGTTGAACTTGCGGATAAGCGCCTGGCCGCGGAACTCCTCCGTGGCGAGTTTGGCGTTGCACTCCTCGAAGATCTCACGAGCGGTCTCCGGCTTCAGGATTTTGTCTATTCCGAAAACACGGCTCAGCTCCAGATGAGACCAGTGGTAGAGAGGATTACGCATCAGGTAAGGCATTGTCGCCGCCCATTTCTCGAACTTCTCCCAAGAGGACTTGTCTCCGGTGATATATTCCTCCGGCACACCGTTCGCCCTCATCGCGCGCCATTTGTAGTGGTCGCCGCTGTGGCCGTCCACCAGCCAAAGCTGCGTGATGTCGCGGAACAGGATATTCTCGGCGATCTCCCGTGGTGAAAGATGGCAGTGATAGTCTATTATCGGCAGTTTCTCGGCCTCGCCGTGGAACAACTGACGTGCCGTCTCATTGGACAGCATAAAGTTTTCGTTGATGAATGCGCTCATTGTCTGTTCTTTAACATTTGGATGTTCTTTCGGTCCGGAAGACTTGTAGCCTAAGTCATTCCTCCGTCAGAACCTGGCTTGACAAAGTTAACAATGGTAACGCTAATTCGCAACATAAATATGGTCTGACATTATGTCAGCGATTATGTAATTGGCAGATAATTTGATACCTTTGCAGTCGCTTTGGATGGTCCGGTGACTGTCCAGAGCGTGGATTGTTTTGATTATAAGGAGTATCAGATATGAGCAAAAAGAACAAGGAAGTAAATAATAAAGAGCAGGAAGAGCCTAAGCAGGCCGGCAAGACTGCCGAATCGGCGGAAAACAAAGCCGGAAACGAGCAGAAAGGCAAGGAAGAGGCTCCGGAGGTTGACGAGGAGGCCAAGAAGATTGAGCAGAAACTCAACACTCTTCTGAAAGAAAACGAGGAGCTTAAGGCCAGCGTGGCAAAGGAGAAGGATGACTACATCCGCCTGATGGCCGATTTCGAGAACTTCCGCAGACATTCCGCGGAGGCAAAGCTTGAGCTTGTCTCGTCAGCGGCGGCTGACACGATCAAGGGTCTGCTTCCGGTGCTGGATGACTGCGAGAGGGCGATGAAGATGCTGGAGGAGAACTCGGCCGATGAGGTGGCCAAGGAAGGCACAGCGTTGATATTCAACAAACTGATGGGATATCTTAAAACCAAGGGACTTGAGGTGATCAAGGCCAAGGGCGAGAAGTTCGATACGGACTTCCACGAGGCTGTGGCCCAGTTCCCGGTTCCGGAGGAAGACAAGAAAGGCTTGGTGTATGATGTCGTCCAGACGGGCTACACCCTTTCCGGAAAGGTCATCCGCTACGCCAAGGTTGTTGTCGGAATATAGGAGATAGACGAATATGGCAGAAAAAAGAGATTACTACGAGGTGTTGGGGGTCGCGAAGACCGCCAGCGCCGATGAGATAAAGAAAGCCTACAGGGCTGCCGCAATGAAGTGGCATCCTGACCGTTGGGTGGACGGCACCGAGGCTGAGAAGAAGACCGCCGAGGAGAAATTCAAGGAAGCTTCGGAGGCATATTCAGTGCTTAGCGACCCTGACAAAAAGGCAAAATATGACCAGTTCGGATTCGCTGGTGTGGACGGCCAGTCTGGGCCGGACTTCAGCGGAGGGTTCGGAAACCTGAACGACATCCTGAACGACCTGTTCGGAGGAGGCTTCAGCGGATTCACCGGCTTCGGTGGATTCGGCGGAGGTCAGGGACGCACTCAGCAGCAAAGGGTTATGAAAGGCCGTGACATCCGTACAAGGATTCGTCTTACCCTTGAGGAGATCGCCAGCGGAGCGGAGAAAGAGATCACAATCGAGCGCAACAGACCTTGTCCTGACTGCGGAGGACGCGGAACCAAGAACGCTTCCGATGTCAAGACCTGCCCGACCTGCAACGGCACAGGACAGACACAGCGTGTGGTCAACTCGCTGTTCGGAAGGACGGTGACATATTCAACCTGCCCGCAATGCGGCGGCGAAGGGAAAGTCATCAGCAATCCTTGCCGTACCTGTGGCGGCACTGGTTTAGTCCGCAGACGCGAGACCGTGAAGGTCAAGATCCCGGCGGGTGTCGAGGATGGTATGCAACTGACAATCAAAGGCGAAGGGCACGCCGCCCCTCACAACGGTGTGAACGGTGACCTGCTCGTTATCATCGAGGAGATTCCTCACTCATCATTGAAACGCGACGGCAAGAACCTGTTTTATTCTACAGTGATTTCCGTTACCGACGCCATCTTGGGAACCGAGATCACGGTACCTTGTCTGGATGGGGCATACAAAGTGAAAGTCGATCCCGGCACACAATCCGGCACCGTGATGAAGCTTCGCGGAAAGGGACTCCCTGCCGTGAGCGGGTACGGAAGCGGAACAGGAGACCTCTACGTGAAGATTCTGGTCTGGATTCCAAAGAGACTCTCCTCTGATGAGAGGAACGCCCTGGAGAATATGAGGACAAGCCGTTCGTTCACCCCGGATCCTTCCCGTGACGACAAGGCGTTGTTCGACAAGATGAAGAACATTTTCTAAATGAGAGGCAAACTAATAATCGGTGTAATGGCCTTCCTGTGCGTTTCGTGCGGGAGGGCTGTTTCCGTTCTTGACAGCGACTTCAAACTGGATCACGTGCTGGAGGTCGAAGGCCGCCAGGGGGTCGCCACCGACGGGGATTTCTACTATGTTTCCGAATCCACCGCACTCTATAAATATGATATGGAGGGCAATCTGGTCGCCAGGAACGAAGCCCCGTTCAAAGACCTTCAACTGGAATGCAACCACATCGGCGACATCGACGAATATGACGGAGAGATCTTCGCCGGTTGCGAATATTTCCTTGACGGTGTCGGCAAGAACATCCAGACCGCCATCTACGATGCGAAGACCCTTGAATATAAGCGTTCAATCCCTTGGGTTCCGGAATCCGGCCAGGTCGAATGCTGCGGCCTCGCCGTTGACCGTGACCGCAAGGAGGTCTGGATGGCCGACTGGGTACAAGGCTCGGAACTTTACTGCTACGACCTCAAGACCGGGAAGTACCTCAGGAATCTGACACTCTCCCCCGCCCCGAGACTCCAGCAGGGTATCTACTGCGTGGACGGGCAGATGCTCGTCTCCTGCGATGACGGTGACGCTGAGAAAGACGAGCCTGACAACCTTTACAAGGTAGATCTGGAGACAGGTGAGGTAACGTTGTTCCGCACGATGGACGATTTCATCCTGACCGGTGAGATAGAGGGGCTTACGATGAATCCCAAGAACGGTAATCTCATCGTGATGTCCAACAGAGGCGCAAGGATCATCCTCGGCATGCCGAAGGGCTTTTACCCAGGCTACGACCGGGAGATCCACAACATCTACATTTACACACCAGAAAATAACAACGAACGATAATGGCAAAAGTAATCACATTCGGCGAGATCATGCTCAGGCTCTCCACCCCGGGCTACCTGAGATTCTCGCAGGCAAAACAATTCGAGGCCACTTTCGGAGGCGGTGAGGCCAATGTGGCCGTGTCTCTGGCCAATTTCGGAATAGACACGGAATTCGTCACCAGATTCCCCGATAACGACATAGCGCGAAGCTGCATCCGCGACCTTCACTCCTACGGGGTAGGTACGAAGCACTGCGTCTTCGGCGGAGAGCGCCTGGGAATATATTTCCTTGAGACCGGTGCAGTGGCACGTCCAAGCAAGGTAGTTTACGACCGTGCATATTCATCAATCTCAACCATCCAGCCGGGAATGATCGATTGGGAGAAGGTCTTCGAGGGAGCGGACTGGTTCCATTGGACCGGTATCACTCCGGCAATCAGCCAGAGTGCGGCGGATGTCTGCCTTGAGGCGGTAAAGGCCGCGAACAGACTTGGAATATTCGTGTCCTGCGACCTCAACTACAGGAAGAACCTTTGGAAATATGGCAAGACCGCGGCTGAGGTTATGCCGGCCCTCGTGGAAGGCTGCGACCTCATCCTTGGCAACGAGGAGGACGCCGAGAAGGAGTTCGGTATCAAGCCGGAGGGATTCAACGCCGAACAGACGGATGGAGCCATTGACCAGAGTCGTTTTGAGAGCGTCTGCAGACAGCTTATGGCAAGGTTCCCGCGCTGCAAGAAGGTGGCCATCACCCTGCGCGGCTCGATCAACGCCAACCACAATACCTGGGGCGGGGTAATATTCAATGGAGAGAGACTCTTCCAGTCCCGCCGCTATGACATCACACACATCGTTGACCGTGTCGGCGGAGGAGACTCGTTTATGGGCGGACTCATCTATGGCCTCCTGACCTACAAGGATGACCAGCAGGCGATTGACTTCGCCGCGGCGGCATCTGCGCTGAAGCACACCATTTTCGGTGACTTCAACCAGGTCAGCGTCAAGGAAGTGGAGAATCTTATGAAAGGAAACGGCTCAGGCCGCGTGTCAAGATAATTTTACGGATATGTCAAAATACAGAAAGCTTGAGACCTTGACGGCGATGAAAGAGACGGGAATAGTCCCGGTCTTCTTCAACAATAATGTGGAAATCGCCCAAAACGTTGTCAAGGCCTGCTATGAAGGCGGCATCAGGGCCTTTGAGTTCACAAACCGCGGAGACTTCGCGATCGAGGTTTTCAAGGAGTTGTCCAAGTTCGTTTTGGCCGAGTGCCCCGGGCTTATCCTCGGTGCGGGAACCATTCTGGACACTCCAACGGCAGCTCTATACATTCAGATGGGCGCGAACTTCATCGTGTCACCGTCTCTGAACCCGGAGGTCGCCAGACTGTGCAACAGACACGGGATTCCTTACACCCCTGGATGCGGAAGCGTCACCGAGATCTGCAACGCGCAGGAACTCGGCTGTGACCTCGTGAAGGTCTTCCCTGCCGGAAGCGTAGGCGGACCGAAGTTCGTGAAAGACGTTCTCGCACCTCTGCCTTGGTCTATGATCATGGCCACAGGAAGCGTGGAGCCGACCGAGGAGAATCTCTCGGCCTGGGCCAAATCCGGAGTCACCTGCGTCGGGATGGGCTCTAAACTGTTCCCGAAAGAGATGATCGCGGCCGGAGAATGGTCAAAAATCACCGATTTGTGCAGATCAGCGCTGAAATTTTTCAAATAATCTCAAAAAGTTTTTGGAATTAAGAAAATATTCGTACATTTGCAGTCCGAAAAAACAAGAGCAACCGCTTACGGGTCGTTATCAAATGTGCGTAATGTTGCCACAAAATTTATTGAGAGATGGATTTGATTAAAGTTGTAGAACAGGCTTTCGCTAACGAGAAAGTCGCTACGTATCCAAAATTCAAGGCCGGTGACACAGTTACCGTAACCTACAGAATTAAGGAAGGTGACAAGGATAGACTCCAGAAGTTCAGAGGCGTGGTTATCCAGCTTAGAGGTGCTACTCCTCAGACAAAGACCTTCACAGTCCGCAAGATTTCAGGAGGTATCGGAGTTGAGAGGATTTTCCCGATTCAGTCACCATTCATTGACAGCATTGAACTGAACAAGGTCGGCAAGGTTCGCAGGGCAAGAATCTTCTATCTGCGTCAGCTTTCCGGTAAGAAGGCAAGAATCAAGGAAAAGAAGCTTGCCATAGTTAAGGAAGAGCAAGCATAGCCCTTGTAGAGATAAAGTCGGAGCGGGTCTCCGACAAACTGGTCCCCTAGCTCAACTGAATAGAGCATTTGACTACGGATCAAAAGGTTACAGGTTTGAATCCTGTGGGGATCACAAAGATGCGAGGCTATTGAACACAATCAATAAGTCTCGCATTTGTTTTGCGGAATTAGCTCAGTTGGTAGAGCGTTGGCTTCCCAAGCCGAAGGTCACGAGTTCGAGCCTCGCATTCCGCTCCAGAGAAAACGGCAAAGGTAATCCACCTTGGCCGTTTTTGTTTTACAAAAGACGGTATATTCTGTACACGGAAAGGCCTTCGCACGTACATTTTCTATCCCGTAAAACAACTGAAGACCGCTCTTACGGGTATGCAGAACTTTGCGCACCTAAAACAGCTTCCATTTGATAGACAACAAGTTGGCGTTCCAGGTGCGCTCATATTCGCACACCTAAGAGTCGGAGACCCCGGCACAGAGCGTTCTATCGGTGTTCCGGACTTCCAGGTGCGCGTGGTTTACCGCACCTGAAACGCCATTGACCTGACAGTCAGCGAACTGCTCTTTCAGGTGACACCTGAGTGTTATGGGCATATCATAGAATAGTCTGCGGGGCCTAGGGGCCACGCTATATGCCTCGCAGATCTTAAAGGTACGTGTTGCCATTTTGCAAAACGGCGGCATACGATTATGCTTCCACGCCATTGTGAGGCCGGGCCGTATGCCACCTACGGATCCGGAAACCATAGGCGGCATATCCACAGGCCTCTCGCTGTACTCAGGGAGGGTTTGTTTGCCGCCATATTCACATAATGCTGGTGTCGCAGCGCTGCTCGATGGCCGTGTCCACGAACTGCTCCGCCGT
>OLFV01003129.1_pt1 | contig 10837 bp, 11 predicted proteins | sample 1605551 | NCBI WGS metagenome assembly OLFV01 (sample SAMEA3888922, study PRJEB22519) | human gut metagenome | biome: human gut; feature: human-associated habitat; material: faeces | place: Denmark | collected 2011
GTTGCAGACGTTGCCCGTGTGCCAACAGGTAACAGGGCGTGCCGTATGTGTGCCGTGTGGCTTCAATACGTGCGCCCTGTTGCGTTGTTTTGCTTTTGGTGTACATTGTTACGGGTTCGTGCCTGTTGGCTCAATTACAACGCTCTGTTGCAGTCGGTTTAATATGTCGCTGTATTCTGCTAAATACATACCGTCTGTTTGTAGGTTGTCAATATCAACAAACGTGTTGCGCCCTGTGAAATTGCTGATGCGGTCACGCTTGTTTGCGTTGTACGGTTGTGCCTGTCTGCTCTCATTGTAGCGTATCAGTATGTAAGGCGTTAACCCCTGCAACGTTGTTGTGTCGTTTGTCAGTTCGCCAAATTTGTCGCTATATGTACGATATAACATAGGTGAAACCGCCTTACATTTGCCGTTGTATATTGTTGCACCGTCCACGTAAACAAACGCTGCTGCTTGCCCTGTAACGATGTTTACAACATAGTTGATTGATATGTTATGCCCTACCACGGTGTTAGCGTCTAAATTGATAGTACCAACAAACGGCAAATATAGTTCAACGTCTGCGTTGTAGTCTGTTATGTCGTTGTTGGGTGTCGGTATTCTCACGCTGTCAAACTCAACCCGTGCCACGTCCTGCAAAGGTGCTTTTGTGGCAATACCTGTGTTGTATCTACCTGCTTTAATTACTGTGTCGGTCAAAGTACCAACGCCAACGTAAACACGATGTAAGCGCAAAACAAATTCGCCCATATCGTCATAATCTGAAACGCCTGTTTGTGGGTCAGTGCTTACAACATAACGTTGTTTTGCAAATTCGTTTAATTGCTTATCATCAACAACGTAAACGTTTATGCTGCCATATATACCGTCATACTCAACAACAGGCACGGGCGTGCCGTAAACGCTCATTATGTATTCTTCAACTTTGTCATGTTCTGGTGTGGTAAACGTTAGTGTTGCACTTTTGCCGTCTTCTGCTTTGGTGAAATACTCTGCTGTAAAGTCACCGAAATTTGTTTGCCACGATATACCGCAAATTGCGTTTTGGTCAAATTTATACCCTTTGTCAACTTTTACGTTTGCTGTGTACTCTGTGCCGAAATTCAAGAATTGCGGCAAATCACACGTTGCGTTGTGTAAACCCTCTGTTTCTATAAATATAGCGTTTGGGGTCTTTGTGGCTACGCCTGTAACTGTTATGTCGCTGTCTGCGTCCGTTATTGTCAACGTGCCGTTTTGGTTCGTTGTCAGTTCAAATGGGTGCGTCACTTCGTTGCCCTCGGTGTTGGTATAACGTACAAACGGGGTATCAGTGCCAAAGTAAAACCTACGGTTTGCAGTAACTTCTAATTGCACGGTATCACCTGCGTTAAACCCGTCCAACGGTGTAACATTACATTCGGTCAACGCTGTTATAATTTTGTAGTCGGTCGGTTTGGGTGCTTCAACCGCTGTTGCGTCAATAACAATGTTGCTGCCTATGCCTGTAAATTCAAATGTTGCTTCGGTTTTGTCTTCGTTCAAAATACAGGTTTTACGGGTGTAATACCCGTTATCATAGTCAAAATATGAAACCTGCCACGGCTCAACGAAACAATGCCCCGAAAACGCCTTTATTATAACGGTGCTGCTTGCACCTGCTTCAACAGGTGAAACCAACTGTTTTGCAGTGCAATTTGTGCCGTTCAACGTTATTGTGTATGTCCTTGCCATAGTCTTTAATCACCTTTAATTGTTACCATTATAACGCTGCCTGTTTCATCAAAACCGCCCCCAAACTCCAACTGCTGCAACTGCTTTCGCACGTCAAAAACGGGTGTGTTGTTGCTGTCATAATTCGGGGTTGCCGTTTTGGTTGCCGTGGCAACTGCGTTTAATATAGTCGTTTCGTATGTCTTTAACGTGTCCTCTTGCAACGTCACCAACATAAAATTTGCGTCCACTATTGTAACGTTAGAAACGAAATAAAAACGGCTCAACGGCTCAATATAGACGTAATTAAATGTTGGTGTGTTGCGCTCCAATTTAACCACGGGTTGCAGTACGTTTGTACGGTCGTACAAAACCCCCTGCAACGTTGCAGACGGTTCGCCCAACTGCTTATTTATAACGTTGGGTGCGCCTGTATATTCGTATAATTTGAGTGTTACCATATTACCATATTGTCAATATATGAAAACAGGGCGCAACGCCTGTTGTTGCGTGTGCGCCCTGTAACGGTGTTGTTACACCCTAAAAAGTTCGTTGTTACTCTCCAACATAGAAAACTACAAAGTTTTCGTTGGTATCATTGAAATACCCTGCGTCAAACTTATAGTAATTGTTGAAAAACTCTGCCTTTGCGTTGTAGGTGCTTGTTACTCGCTTATCCAAGCAAGCAACGCCCAATGCGTCACGGTCAAACATAACGCCCAACACACCGCCAACAGATACATTTACGCCCTTGGACTTACCGCCAACTTTAACGTCAATTTTGGAGGTGTCGGCAAATGCGTAATTTTTACCGCTGCCCTGCCAATACGGTACTGTTTCGTGTTTCGGCAACTGCACAAACTCGTTGTGTTTGGTGTCGCTGTACAGGTACGTTTTGGCGGCCTGTGCAAAGTCGCTCAATACGACAAAGTGCAACACGTCCGACGGTGTGAAACGGTCTTTGCCCCCGATGTTAAACAGGGTTGAAATGCTGCCGAAACGGTCTGCATACATACCCATAATGTACGATGCAAAGCGTACAAATTCGGGGTTGGTTATTGCGTCCGATGCTGTCAGTGCCTTTGTAGGCTTAAACTTGTCGTTGTACAACTTCAACAGGTTCACGCAACGGGTTGTGCTTGCGCTGTTGTAGTTGGGGCTTTCTGCGCCAAACGCTGCTGCGTCCGCAACAAATGTTTGTGCGGTCATTGCGTTGATAGTGCGCATAATAAGCGCGTCCGTCTTGATAGTCATAGACTTCTCAACCGCCCCGTATATCATAGATATAAACCCGTTGAGTTGCTCTGCGCTGCTGAAACTCTGTCGTACCTGTCTTTCGGTAATTGATACGGGTACTTCAAACGTTACACGGCTGTTGAAAAACTTTGCCGAAACGGTCGGTTTGTAAAACACGTCCTGCGCATAGGTCTGCCCGTCCTGCAAATCCCAAGTGTCGTTTTCGGTTGCCTGTGGCGTGTCTGCGCTAATCTTTTCCAAAACGCTGCCAAACTCCCAACTGTCCATAAGTACAGACGGCACTTTGCCAACATAGGGGCGATTTACAAACACTACTTTGCCAATGTGGTTTACCAACGCTTTAACATAAGCGTCAACCGCATTTGCGTTGAAAATCTCTGTACCTACCTCAACAACGTTGCTGAGGTCTTCGGTTACAATGTTGGTTTTGCCCAACACTTCACCCGTCACGCTGTTCATCAGCGTTGCAATCTGTTCAATCTTCATAAACGGATAATGTTATGTTGTTAATAATTTCGTTTAGCACGATGTCAACAAAGTTGTATTTGTTGGCTGCGTCCACGGCTTCGTTAATTGCCCGTTGCACGTCTTCAACCTGTCGGGTTGTGGTCTTCGTTTGGTCGTACTGTCTTTTGCGTGCCTGTTCCTGTGTGCGTGCGGTTTTACCGCTTTCAACAAAATCAGCACTGTTGTACGCCTTTTCGCTGTCGGTGTCCGTGGTGTCCTCGGTGTCCGTGTGGTCTTCGTTGCCCTCGGTCTTTTCCACGGTCTTAACGCTGCCAACTTCAACAGGTGTTGCAAGTGCGTTTTTAACGGTCTGCCATTTCTGAAACTTCGCAAAAAACAACGGTGTTAAAATTGCTTCTGCGCTGTCTGCTGTTATGCACGGCAACAGGGTACGCCCTGCAAACTTAGTGTATGCGTATGCGTCCAAGTCTTCGGGCGTGTTGGATGTGTTTTCAAACAGTGTTTCAAACACGCCCGTTTTGCTTGCCATTATAGCAAATACCCCGTTGGTCGGTGTAAATATGTCGCTGTAACGTGTCATTGCTGTTTGTCCTTTTTATTGTTGTCGGGTTCGGTGTCGCTGTCTGCGTCCTCTCCCTGTTCGTTGTCTTTCGGGTTGCCCTCGGTGTCCCGTTCCGTGTTCGGCTCTGGCTCGTCCACGTTGGGTTGCCCCTGTTCGCCCGTTTCCAATTCGCCCCCGTCCGTGGGTGCGCCTTGTCGGTCGGTGTCAGTGTCACCCCCTGCGTTGTCCGTTCCATCATTGAGCCCCGTGCCGTCACCCCCGTTGTCGGGGTTGCCGTCTGTCGGTTCGTTGCCGCCCCCGTCCGTGCCATTGTCGGGCAACTCGTGGGTGTCGCTTTGGGTGTTGACAATTTCGTTGTTGCGCTCTTCCTCTTCGTGGAGTGTTCGCCAACTGCTGCCAAACTCAACGGTAACGGTTGTGTCAAACATTTCGTTCATACGTTCAACCGCCCGTTTGCGTTCTGTTAACATTGCGTCCGCCAACGGTAACAGGCTGTCAACATTCGCCTCTGTTTCACCCTGTGTAAGTCGTTCACGCTTCATATTATAATTTGCCTGTAAACCCATTTCGTGCCACATAGACGCCTTATAATACTGCGTTAATTCAATCAGTTGCGTTATATAGTTGGTGTTTGAGGTTGGCAACGTCTGCAACTTCACACCGTCAAAAAACGCATTTTCACCGATAACCGAAAAGTCACCGTTTAATATCTTTGTTAAAAACAGGTCTGCGCTCGCTTTGGTCTTGTCATCTGCTGCGCTTATCAGCATTGTTATACGGCTTAAAACCGCTGCCGTGTTCAATGATATTTCGGTGTCGGTCAACTCAACCGCATACCGTCCAATAACAGGCTGTAACCCCTGCATTAAATAATCATTGCGAAACAAAACGCAATCTTTGCCAATAGTATAGGTTTTGTTCAACTTCAACCACGGGTTTGCAACAATGTACTGCGTTGGCTCATAATAGGCGTTTAGTTCGCCCGTTGGTTCGCCTGTCAGTGCGTACAACTCCCCGTTTACCTCGGCAACGATGCAATGTCCTTTTGACTGCAACGCAAATTCCAACGCCTGTATATTTAGGGCGTGGAGGTCGGCAACCCCTGTATAAACAAACATAGCCTGCAACCTGTTGTAACAGGTCGCAACAAAGTTTGCAACGGCTGTGTCTTTGTCTTTTACAAGTCGCTGCAAATCATTGTACAGTATTTGTTTGGTTTTTGCCATACGGTTCTATAATAAATTATTTGCAAAGGTACAAATAATTTTCGTTAAACTTTCAATGTTCCACGAAAAAATTTGTATTGTTCCACGTTTTTCAAAGTGATTACACAGTAAGCACATTGTTTTTGCTTGAAACTATGATGTAATTACGCACAATTTCGCCAACTTCGTTGTCTTGATAGAATACTTTTTCAGTCGCAAAGAAACGGGCAACACGTGTTTCTAACTTCGTGGCTGTACTCAACAACTTGCGCCTGTACCACGGCAACGCACGGGGCGTTAAACTGTAAGTTAGTACACCGTCAATCAACGGGGTTGTCTTTCGGTGTATGTACGTGAAAAGTTGCTCCCCCGTCTGTATTATTTCGCCCTGCAACAGTTGCCCGTTAAAGTCAATGAAATATGTTAGTAAGATGTCAGACGGTTTGTATTTTGTCGGCAAATGCGGATATATTGCCAACTCCCACTTACCGCCCGTTATCATTTCCAACTGCTTGTTATCAAAGCAAAAATATTTGTTGCTCGGTTTGGCTGCTGCTTCGGTGGCTGCTGCGTACTCCACGGCAATAGTTGCCCCGTGTTCGCCAAACTTGTAAACGTCAACTGTGCCTTGTTCCATACGGTCAACGTTGTTTAACCCCATTTCGGCAAAGTACGGGCAAAACTTGTTCACGGTGTTGCCCAACATATACACACGCACGTTGTCACGCTGTCGTATTATTGTGCTCAACACATTCATAAATATAACAAACTCGTCAGGCAAATAATACCTGCGTGTTATAAACTCATCAAACACGACTGTTGTAACATTCGGGTACGATGTACTTTTGTCGTGTTCAACCTCGGATAACGCAAAGGCGTAGCAAAACGGGTTTGCGTCCGGTGTCCGCTTCTTCGTATCTGCGTTGTAGTACGACAAAAACCATTTGCCGGATAAATAAAACACTTCGTTATATTTGCCGTCTGTCAGTTCAGTTATTACACCGTTCTGCACGTGTCCGCTAAATAACGTGTCTGCACGTTTGCCCCTCACGTCTTCACGCCAACGCCTAACATACGCCATTTGTTCGCCCGTTGTTACATAATTCTGCAACCCGTGCAACAGTGCTGCGTATGTTTTGCCGTTGCTTCGTTCACCAAATACGATGTTATAGTCTGCGCCCGTATCCAACAGGCGTTGCAGACTGTAAAATTTACTTTCGCTTTCGCTTTTTCTTTTTCGTTTGCTCATTGTTATACTTCGTTGGTTCGTTACTCTGTTTGTCGCTCTCGGTGTCGTTGTCGGTATATCGGTACGGGCAAACGGCACATAACGGATAATTGCACCCGTTGCACGGGTCGTTTTCATACTCTAACATATCAGTCACGTTTTAGATGTTTGCCAAGTAAGTAGTCCATATAAAGCACCGACAAATTAAGCGTGTAATCTGTTGGCTCCAAGTGTACGCCAGTGCGTTCTGCAAACGGTATTGTTACCCCGTTGTAGTCAGTTATACGCCCCTGTATTGGGTAATCAATATACGTGTGCAAATTCTTGCCTGTTGCTTGCGGTGGTATATACAGGGTGTCCGTAAACCTGTCAAATATGCGGTTGCCGTACCTGTCATACAAATACGGTATTGCCGTGCGCTTATTCAACCCTGAAACGGTCAACGAAAAATCATCAGCGTTGCCGTTGTTGGCTGTCTGCACCATATACCGCTTTGCGCCCAACGTCTTAAACCGCAAATATACACCCTCAAAATCCCACACGCCCAAACGCTTCGTTACACCCTTTATTGTTCGGGGTTCTACCATTTCAAACGGTATGCGATGCCAAGCGCACGCCCGTTGCAACTTCGCTGCAACTTCTTTGTTGTAGGCGTTGAAATAGTCTGCGTGCCGTTCATAGTTCGCTAATTTAATGCTGTCGGTGTCGCTATATATGTAGTCTTCACCGATTATATAGATACCTGTAAACAGGTTGCGCCGTGCGTATGCCGTAACAAATACCCCCCACGGATAAAACAGAAACCTGTTTTTTGCGATGTTGTACTTATAAAGCAATTCTGCACGGGCGTTGCTGTCTGGTTCGTTCACGCTCCATTTGCCCCCGTCTTTGTCGCTGTACTCTATCTTATCACGTAACGGGTTTGTCACTGTCATACCATAACAGGCGTTAACCATTTCTTTGCTCGCCATATATTCAACCTCTTTGCCCTGCACGCCCTTCAACGTTGTTTTGTCTGCGTACAGTTGCAAAATTGTTTTCACAAACTCGGTCGGCAAATACCCACGTTTATACACATACATTGCACCGATACGGCAATTATCCCACGTGTAAAAACTTTTGTACACCCTGTAATCAACGTTTGTTATTGTGGTGCAAATTCGGGTTGCACTGTACACACGCCCGTTGTTTTCAACCACGTTTTCACGCTTCCAACATTTAGACGCACTTATTGGGTTGTCCTGTGCGATGCAAGCCACGATGTTATTAAATTCAATGTCAAACACGCAACAGTAGTTATTTATATAGTGTTCAAATTCTGCCTGTGTCTTCGGGGTTACTTTTAGACCTCGGCTCATTGGGTACTGCTCAGCAACCATTACATACGGGTAACTGCTTGTAAAGTCATACGATGCAACGTTATCAATTACGTTTCCAACGTGTGCGCTGTTTGCGTGCGTGAAACCGCCTTGAAACGCCCTGTTTAACGCTTCAAACTCTTTCAAGTCCTGCACCTGCAAATCTTGCATAAGGTCAAAATAAGCGTGGTTCGGGTGTCTTTTGCCCGTTACTGGGTCAAATATATACAGGGCGTTTTTACGGCAATGCTTGCGCACGTAACCCGTTTTTGTTAGTGGTATGTTGGTAATACCTCTTTCGTTTTCTATCTTTTCTTGTATTGTTGCCATTACAACACGCACGTCATTTATACAGTATTGCAATTCTGCGTCTGTTAGGGGTGTTTGGCTGTGTCTTACTTTGTTGTAGTCCAAATCACCAACCATTTTTTTAACCTTGTAACGCTGCAACATTTCGCCCAACTTCGCCAAACTGTAACCCGTCAACAGGTAACTACACCGAAACTCAATAAACAGGGTTGTAGTTGCATAAATTGGTTTACGCTCATCAATGCTAAACACGTTGCTCCATTCAAAGAAACAACGCATAAATTGAAACTCATACGCCAAGTTATGCACGTATATAATTAACTTTCTCTTTTCGCCAAGTTGTAGCACCTCGGCAATAGTGTGGCACACGTTCACAAACTCGCCCCACGTGCGCCCAACGATAACACGCCCGTTTATGCCAAGTTGCCAAACGTACATAATTGCGCACTTTTCAAACTTCGCTTTCGGGTTGATTTTCAAAACCTGCTGCACGTCTTCGTAACTGTACTGTGTTTCACCCATACGGTAAAACGATGTCGTTTCAATGTCAAACGCACACGGTACGTCATACGTGTAAATACCTTTGTTGTTGCCCCGTAAATTCTTATCATTTAGGGAAATCTCTAAAACGTGCTTTATGTCGGTCGGTTTATAAATCTCACTGTCTTCTACAAATTGTATTTTCTTCATATCTGTTTAACGGTTGTTTCGGCTAAAATTTAAGGTCGAAACCTTTTTCAAGTTCGCCAAACGCTTTGCCGATACGTTCAGCGTCTGCGTTAATTGCTTCCTGCAACTCTTTTGCAAGTCGTTGCGCTTCACTCTCTATCTGTCCGCTGCTGCTTTGTGCTGCCTGTTCAAAATCACCTGTAAAGTCCTTGTAACGCTTCAAATACTTATCCACGAAATCAGTACCCGTTAAAGATGTCATTTTGCCCATATAGTCATCAGCAAGTGCGTTGTACTCGGTATCAGTCAAGTTATAACGTGCCTGCACCTGTTTATTGTACTCACGTGCGCCCGTGGCTGTACTCGTTGGCTGTTGCAGAAACGAAACCGCACGCCCGTACTCCATTTTTAATTCAGTCCACGATTTACCGCCAACTGAAAATTTACTGTAACCGCTGTTGAGTTCGCCCAACGCTGCTACTGCGGGCGAAAATTTACCGCTGCGCTCCACGTTCTGAATACGCCTGTTTGCCTGTTGGAACACACGGGCAATCTCTTTGCGTAATTCGGGGCTGCTCTCTGCTGCCTGTATTATCTCTTGTTTGATGCGTGCGCCAAGTCCACGGGTTGCACGCAACGAGAAATGAAAACTTTGTGCCATATTGTTTTAACGATAAAATAAAAAGCGTTGGTAAGGGGTAACGTTTTACCCCCCCCAACGCACCGTTAAACAGTATGATATACTGCATTTATTTCTCTGCTACGATGTCAACGGCTTGCACCTGTATACCGTCCACGATGTCAACCCAATTAACAGTATAGCATTTTTTTCCTTTTGCTTTGGGGTTCTTGCTCACGTATTCACGTACAGTGAAACCAACTACACCCTGTTTGATGTCTTCAACCGCTTCTGTGTCGTGGATAATGTCACGCACGGTGTCGGTAAGGTGTTCAGGTAGGTTCACAACTGCCCCGTCTGTGATAACGGCTGGTGTTGCCCCGTAATTGCCTTTTGTGTTGATATACATACCACGTACTACAAACGTGGCGTTGCCATAATTGGCAAAAAGCCATTGCAGTGAAACGTACTGCATACCTGCGGTGTCAATCTCAAAGAAACCGCCTTTGTTAAATCTATTTGCAAAACTCATATAAATACGTATTTAGATGTTGTTACTTTTGGGGTTCGTTTCTCTCGGTTGGTGTTTCCACCTGTGCGCCCTGTTCGGGTGTCTGCTGCTGTTCGGGTGTATGCTGCTTTTCACGTACCACTTTCCCCCCCTTGGCTGTGCCGTCCAACAGGCAACCAATAGCAACGCTGTGTGCGTCCTGTTCTTCGGCTCTCATTTTCTCACAAAACGCCTTAAACTGAAAGAATAAACCGTTCTGCAATATAAACGCATACGCTGTATTTTTAGCGTTCATTTCAATCACGAATTTTTCACGTGATACGTACTTTTGTTCTACTGTCTTTTTCTTCATTGCTTTATGTACATATAGCAACAGGCAACAGGCATTTGTTTACGCCTGTCACCTGTTAGGGTTTAACTTATAAAGTGCGTCAATAGTTGATGTTAACAGGTTCAACGTGTCTGCAACGTCTTTATTTACGTCACACATACGGGCAACGTTTTTGATGTCGCAATAAGCGTTGAATAACAGGCGCATATAAGCGTCTAAAACATCTGCCGTTGTTTTGTTGCGGTACTGCTGCGCTGCTTCGCTCACGTTCTGCAAATCAAACTCAACGTGTGTAATACCTGTTTCAATTACGGGTGCTTGTTGGTTCTGCATATCAATATTTGTTTAACGGTTCTGTGCTTCACTATTGAAACACGCTGCAAAGTTAATACAAATTTTTCGTTCACGTGCAAACTTTCGGCAAAATTTTAATGATTTTTAATGAAACACTTTTGCAAGTGATTATATTATAAACACACGGGCAACGTCTGCAACCTGTACCACATAACAACACGGGCAAACGTTGAGCCAACAGGCACAACACGGCACGGCAACGCAACCGTTGGCACGTGACGGCACAACACGGCACGGGGAACGGGGCGACAGGTGAGCGAGGTGCATACCC
>OLFV01003158.1_pt1 | contig 10741 bp, 11 predicted proteins | sample 1605551 | NCBI WGS metagenome assembly OLFV01 (sample SAMEA3888922, study PRJEB22519) | human gut metagenome | biome: human gut; feature: human-associated habitat; material: faeces | place: Denmark | collected 2011
CCTGCGACCTCCTGGTCCCAAACCAGGCGCTCTAGCCAAGCTGAGCCACACCCCGGCGCCGGCATAATATAACCTGTCATCCAATCCCGTCTCTCGACGCAAGGATTATTATATACTATGCCTTGCCAAATGTCAACAAAAATCCTACAGAAAATTCAGCGAAAAATGAGCCTCCCCCTCTTTGTCAATCTCCATGAGCATGAAAGAGGGCTTATGTCCGTCCTGGCGGGGATAGGACAGGCTTCCCGGATTCAGCACAATCAAATCCTTATCCCCTTCTTTTTTCTCCACCTCGTAGAAGGGCCTGTGGGTATGCCCGAACATAACGATATCGAAACCTCTGGCTCTGGCCTCCTGTTTCAGGTACTCAGCCCCCACAGAGACATTATAGTAATGCCCGTGGGTCAGAAGGGTCTTATACCTTCCAATCATCAGTTCCTTCTCTTTATCCAGACATGAGAAAAAGTCATTGTTTCCCAAAATTATCTCTAAATCGCAGTCTTCATTGACCCAGGTGGCAATGGCATGTTCACTTCCCTCTGCGTCTCCCAAATGAATCAGCATATCAAGCGGTCCGGTACGCCGGATTACCTCTTTTAGATTTTCATCCCTTCTGTGGGTGTCACTGACTATTAATATCCTCATCCTTCGTCCTCTCCATCTCTTACTTAAGCACACCTTCCAGGGCTTCCTTCATGGCCCTTAATGCCTTCCCCCTGTGGCTGATTTCATTTTTCTGCTCCATGGTGATTTCAGCGGATGTTTTGCCGAACTCAGGCAGATAGAGAATGGGGTCATATCCGAAACCACCCTCCCCAGCCGGCTCACCGGCGATAAGCCCCTCCATCACAGCCTCTGTGTGGAGTACCTGGCCGTCCGGCAGCATGGCCGCGATGTTGCACACAAACCTGGCGCTGCGCTCCTGGCCCCCGGCCTCCTTAAGACGCTCTATGATACTCCGGTTCTTAACCGCATAGGGCGTATCTTCCCCCAGATACCGGGCAGAGTAGATCCCGGGCTCCCCGCCGATATAATCCACCTCCAGGCCGGAGTCATCTGCCAGCACAATATCCCCGGTCAGATTCCATACAGCCCTTGCCTTAATCTCGGCATTCTCCCCAAAGGTGGAGCCGTTCTCCACGATTTCCGGTTCGGCGCCCGCTTCCTTCATGGAAAGTATGGGAAGACCCAAATCAGCCAGTATAAGGCGTATCTCCCGCATCTTTCCCTCATTGCCCGTTGCAAATATGATTCTGTGTCCCATATCAAAAGTCCTCTGCCTTCTGTTCCTTTTATAAACTGCCTTTATTTCTTTGTATATGCCTTCAGGCACAGGTTGCAGGACTGTGTTTCCTCCACATGTTCCCACACCTTTCCGTCATGGCTCAGATACCCTTCGCCGTCTGTTAAGTCCACCTGGGCAATGCCGTCCCCTGCGTCGTATTCAATGGCCACCGGATGTACGGTGCCGGGCGTTATTATTTTAACTATTATAGCAAATTTTTCGTTGTCCTCCAAGGGGATTTTTTTATCCAACGGAATCGTGTAATAACCGGCATTGTCCAGCCTGCCCTTTGCCAGCAACATCCGCCTATCCAGGGCACGCTCCATTTCCCCGCCCCCTGCATTCGGCAGATTCCGGGCCAAATAAAGCTCGTACTCCGTATTCTTGTCCGTTGCATAGAAACCCGCGGCTGCCAGATTCTCTCCCTTATCCGCCCTGTAGGCATTGGCAAACCAGGCCTCCTCCTGCCCGTATCCAATCTGACCCACCCATCCGCACAAATCACTCTGGTGAATGTAGTCATAATTGTCCACCGGCTCCACACCTGTGTATACAATATTATGAACACCGATATTGCTGTCAAAATAGGATACATAAAAATATCCCTGGTCACCAAAATCCTCTCCCCAGCTGTTGGTACAGATAAATGCGCCGTCCCCTGCCAGGTCCAGATTAAAATTTTCCCTGGAGTAATTATCATCCCATCCCACGATAACAGAATCATGGTTGGGCTTTTCGTTTCCGATGTAACAATAGGAGTTCGTCTCTCTGTTATAGTATACAGACTGGCTCTGGTAATCCCTCATGGATGTATACAGGGAACTCTGTACCCCTCCTCTCAGGTACACGGCCCGTTTAATGGCCTCGTAATCCTTGGAGGGAAGGACCTGAATCTCCTGTACATGTACGCTGGGCGCAAGGCCGTCCGGCGAAACTCCGTCCCCATATGGGTCCTGGGATTCCAGCACCGGTCCCTGCCAGGCCAGAAGATAGGCCATGGACATGGTATACTCCCCTCCCTCGTCCTGTCCCAGGAGAAAACTGTTGTGCATGGACATATGGTCTACCGCAAATGTCATGGACTTTCCCGGAAGCAGGGATGATTCCAGGGCTGTCAGGGACGCAAAAGCCCAGCAGGTTCCCAGGGACCCCTGGTTTCCAATCTGGGGCGCCCTGCCTGTCTTTCGGTAATCATAGGCAGAAGGAAGCTTTATATTGGCCGTATCCAGCCTGTTCCACTGGTACACACCGGTTGTGCTGCTTCCTGTGCTGCTTCCCTGGGCATTCTCTCCGTTCTCTGATGTGTCCACACCTCCTGCCGCCGCAAAACCGCCTGCTCCGGAAGGATTTCCGGTTCCGTCCAGGTTCCGGCCGCTGCCGCTATCCTGTGTACCGCCCGGGTTCTGTATGCCGCCGCTGTCCTGTGTACCGCCCGGGTTCTGCACACCGCCGCTGTCCTGTGTCCCGACTGGGTCCTGTATGCTGCCGCTATCCTGTGTCCCGTCCGGGTCCTGAATCCTGCCCGGAGTTTGTGTCTCAGCAGGATTGTTGGCCGGGCCGCACCCGGCTGTTCCCAAAGACAATGAGACAGCCAGAAACAGGGCTGCTGCTTTTTTCCTTATTCCATTTCTAACTATATCTGATACAACAACCATGGCCGCCCTCTCAATTTGAACCGTTCTCCTGGCTGCGCCTGGGTGGCTTTGGCCCCATGAACTGATAAAAATAGGTTTTCAGCATGCCGTTGTATATCTTCCTGTTTTTGTCCGCCTTCCGCCCAATGTACTTCTGCGCATCTTCATAGGAAGTAATGAGGTACATGGACCAGGCATCCAGCGCTGCAAAGCGCTCTCCTATCTCCTTGTATAATGCGGGAAGATTCTCCTTTTCCTCGATTCTCTCCCCGTAGGGCGGATTGGATATGATAAAGCCGTATTTCTTGGGGTGGCTCAGTGCACTGACCGGGCGCTGCTGAAAGTGAATCATATGGTCCACTCCGGCTGACTGGGCATTGGATCTGGCGGCTTTCACAATGTCGCCGTCCACGTCATACCCCTGTATATCCACCTGAACGTCCTCTTCCACCAGGTCCCCCGCCTCATCCATGGCTTCATACCAGCATTTGCGTTTGATCACGTTCCTCCACTCCTCTGCCAGAAAGGAACGGTTCATGCCCGGCGCCATATTGGCAGCCATCATGGCCGCCTCAATGGGAAATGTACCGCTTCCGCAGAAAGGGTCCACCAGAATCCTGTCCCGGTTCCACGGCGTCAGGAGAATCAGGGCAGCTGCCAGGGTCTCTGTGATAGGCGCTTTGCTGGTCAATGTCCTGTACCCGCGTTTGTGCAGGGATTCCCCGCTGGTGTCAATGCCCACTGTCACCATATCTTTATAGAGAAACACCCGCAGCGGATAGCTGGCTCCATTTTCAGGAAACCAGGTGACTCCATAGCGGTTTTTCAGCCGCTCCACCATGGCCTTCTTCATAATCGACTGGATATCCGACGGGCTGAACAGCTTGCTCTTGATGGAAGAAGCCTTTGCCACCCAGAACTTGCCGTCTTCGGGTATAAAGTCCTCCCAGGGTATATTCCTGGTGCCCTGAAACAACTCCTCAAAGGTCTCCGCCTTAAAGCTTCCCGCTTTGAGAAGCACCCGCTCTGCGGTGCGCAGAAACACATTGGCGCGGCAAATGGCCTCGTCATCTCCTATAAACGTGACGCGGCCGTCCTCCACCAGGGATATCTCATATCCCAGATCCAGAATTTCTTTTTTAAGTACTGCCTCCAGCCCAAAATGGCAGGGGGCAATTAATTCAAATGTTTTCAATCGTTTTTCCTCTCAATCAGCCTCTCTTTTTTACAGCTTCAGTTCCTTGACCACTTCGCCCTCCAGGGTCCGTATGGAGAATACCCCGTCCTCCAGCATGGCATAGGTGTTGGGGTTGCCTCCCTTAGGGATGGACACGGAGCCTGGGTTTAACACGGCAATATGCCTGCCCCCCTCCGCCTCAATAGTTTCGGCCTTCAGTATATGGGTGTGACCGTGTACCAGGATATCTCCGTCCTGCAATGGCGGAAGGTGATCCTGGTTGTATACATGTCCGTGTGTGGCGTAAAAAGCCTTTCCTTCCAATACCAGAAGACCATAGTCAGCCAGTATGGGAAACTCCAGAACCATCTGGTCCACTTCCGTGTCGCAGTTTCCCCTGATTGCATAAATCTGGTTCTTAAGAGGATTCAGCATGGCAATTACCTCCTTGGGGGCATATTCCCTGGGCAGGTCATTGCGGGGACCGTGATACAGGATGTCTCCCAGAATCACCAGCCGTCCGGCTCCCGATTCACTGTATATATCCAGCATCTTCCTGCAATAATATGCAGAACCGTGTATATCCGATGCAAACATTATTTTCATGGGTCTGTCTCCTCTAAAATAGAATAATCACGTTTCTATTCTAAAGCCGAAAGCGGCCTCCTGTCAATGTATTTCCCCCTGTAATTCAACATTCCGCCCGCCAGGTCCACGGCATGGTAGCCCATCCTCCACAGGTCCCGGCAGACCACCATGCTCTTGGCCCCCCTGTCACAGTAAAATACAATGGTACCGTCCTTGCGGATTTCCCCCATCAGGTCCTCAAGCTCATCATAGGGAATGTTCACGCTTCCCCATATCCTGTCCTGCTCAAACATCCAGGGCTCCCTCAGGTCCACCAGCTGCGCAATCTTTCCCTGCTCCATCCATTGGTCAAACTGTCTGTATGATATCATTGGAAATGTCGTCATTTCCCACTCACCTTCCCTTTCTGTCACGTTCTGTCCGGGCTAATGCCTGTCATTCGTGTCCTACTACCAATATATGCAGGCATTACCATGGGGTGAGGACAAGAAAAAGCCCACTCCGCGTCATGCGAAGCAGGCTCCTTCCATCATCTGTACTCAGTACGCCGCAGCTTTTTCGATATTAGTAGTTGTTGTTCTGGCTGCTGTTGCGGCTGCTGTTCTGAGAGCTGTTCTGAGAACTGTTTCTGGAGCTGTTCTGAGAATTGTTCTGGCTGTTGTTCTGAGAACTGTTCTGGGAATTGTTCTGAGAATTGTTCTGAGAACTATTCCTAGAGCTGTTCTGAGAGCTGTTCTGGCTGTTATTCTGCTGGCTGCAGTTTCTTGAGCTGTTTTCCATGTCGTTGTTGAAGTTATTCTTATTAGACATCTTCAATACCTCCTAAAAACATTCTTTTTTAGTTACAGCCTTAGTATGGCAGAATTGCACACCTTTTATTCGATAAAATAAAAAAAGGTTGCTTTTTTCCATAAAATATATTATAAATAATATGAGGTAAAATGGTTTCCCTTAAACCATGACCTCATCCTTATTAATTATTTATACTCCCCTTGAGAAAAGCCAGGATAGCTCCCCTATCCCGGCTTTTCTCCCGTTTATGAGACAAATTTCCCAACCTGCGAAAAAGGCCCTTCTGCCGACGGCAGAAAGGCCTGTCTATTTTTCAATATCATTTTAATTCATTATCCCAGCACACTTACGATCTTCACCGGATTTTTGTAATTCCAGTTAGAAACCTTAATGCCTGTTGCTTCTGTAGAAGCATGTACGATCTTTCCATCTCCTATGTACATTGCTACATGATTGATACTCTTTCCACTTCCGTAAAAAAGCAGATCTCCCGGCTGCATCTGGGACGCGCTGATTGCAGTTCCCTGGGAAGCCTGGCTGCCTGAAGAACGGCTTAAAGAAATACCTAAACCATGCTGATACACATAGCGGGTAAATCCGGAACAGTCTGTTCCTGTATGTGGGTCACTGCCGCCGTAACGGTACGGACCACCTACAAACTGAAGGGCATAACTTACAAGCTGCTGTCTTTTGTAGCTATTGGAGGACTCAATGGCTTCTTTCTGGACCTGTTCTATCTCGCCTGCTTCTGCTTCCTCTACCTCTGCATTTCCGGAAACTGGAAGATAACCTTCTGTATCATTTACACGGATCTTCATCCAGCCATTTCCAAGGTCTTCTAATACTTCAAAAACACTGCCTGCTTTGGCTGTGGTCAAAACATCTTCTCCATCTTTTGTCTTATTGATGTTTACACTTTCTGCTGTAATAGTCGCAATGTATGTTCCTGTTTTAAATCCAGGCCCGATGGCTGCCATGGAAGTCATCGGCACTGCTGTCATCAATATTCCACATACAAGTCCTGTTCTAACCAGTTTACCAAAAAAATTATGCATTCTCATCCCATCCTATTTGTTACGGTTTATGTTAAATAGTTGCTTTTAAATGTTACATAAATGTTACGTTAATTACATTTGTATTATATCACAGCTGAGAGCTTCGTCAATATTTTTATTTTTTTTTAATATTTATTAATATTTTTGACAGATTTCACAATTTCTTCACAAAAAAATCCCCGGTACCTTGCTGGCACCAGGGATTTGTAATGATCTGATTGAATGATCTAGCTTAAAACACTGACGATCTTCACCGGCTTACGGTAGTTATAAGGAGAAGTCTTAATACCGGTAGCTTCTGTTGAAGCATGAACGATCTGTCCATTTCCAATGTACATTGCTACGTGATTGATACCTGCATCATCGCCGTAGAAGATCAGATCTCCCGGCTGCATTTCCTCTTCTGAAACCTCAGTGCCATAGTTAGACTGCCCTTTGGAAGAATGAGGAAGACTGATGGAAGCAGTATTCTGCAAAATATATCTGGTAAAACCGGAGCAGTCTACTCCATTATTGGGGTCAACACCGCCAAATACATAGGTTCCGCCTACAAACTGAAGGGCAAATTCCACAGTCTGACGGCGCTGTCTGGCAGAAAGATCCACTGTTTCACGGTTTTTTTCTACAAGGGAAGCTTTTCCTGAAGTCTTAATATAACCTTCTCCGCTGCCTGTGCTGATCTTCACCCAGCCATTTCCCTGATTGGAGAGGACCTCATAGGTCTGTCCCCTTTTTACCTGTCCTACAGAACGGCTGTGTTCATTTGCGGAAAGATGTACTTCTACAGAAGGCGCTGCGATCGTCACCATATAAGAAGAGCGTGTCTGTACTTCTGCCCCTTTAGAAGCAGCCAGACTTTCTCCTGGATTTACAAAAAGAATACCTGATAAAAGAAAAAGACCTGCGGCAGCCTTTACCGCATGTCTCCGAAATAAAGCAAAATTCACGCTGAAAGTCTCCTAACTGTCGAAATAGTAGAAATAGAATTGTTACGGATTTATTACGAACCAACAACATGATTATATTATTTTTTCACAAAAATGTCAAGAATAAGACATGATTTATATACATAAATAGGCACTTTTTAAACCAAAAGTGCCTACTTACTTTATCGCAATCAATTGTAATCTTATCTTCCCGGTCCCTTAAACATCCAGAAGATCATTAAGATCAGAAGTACCGGCCAGATATAAGACAATACCCAGCCAGCCAATCCTATGATTCCAAAGAACAGGCTCATGAGCAGGAAAATAACGAAAAACACGATCAGTCCTGCTGCAAGTCTCACATACCATTTGCTGAAATCTACATAATGTACATTTCTATGGTATGTATCCTGATAAGACTCTTCTCTGTCTACTGTGCCATAGGGGCCACTGTACTCACGGCTCTGGCTGTTATCATCTGCTTCCTGTGTCTCTCCGGAGCCATAAGTTTCATAGCCGTCCGGACGATCTTCTGTATTTAGTGCTGCATCTACGATCGTCCTGGCAATGATCCTTGGGCCTCCAAGGTTTTCGATCACCTCTGCCTCATCAGCCCCTTTGCTTATTTCATCTGAAATGTATGAATCATAATATCGTATATTTTCCTGAATCACGGAATACGGAACGCGCCCTTCCAGTTCTGTCCTCAGTCCCTGTAAAAATTCTGCTCTGGTCATTATTCAGCCCTTTCCTTTATTACGCCTTCCCGGTATGCCGCCACTAATTCTTTCAGGTCTGCGATCTGTTCCTTTAATTCACGGCCCTTATCCGTATCTGCCACCATGATCCTGACCTTCAGTTTTTCAACCACAGACACCTTCGGTGTACTGTCTTTCTTCGGGTCAAATGGCATATGCTCTGCCAGTGCCAGATGGTGTGAGTTGTAGATCAATGTATATCCTGCAATGCCGGTAGTGCTCTGATATGCCTTTGAAAGACCACCGTCGATCACAAAAAGCTTTCCCCCTGCTTTTACCGGTTTTTCCCCGTCTTTTAACTTAACAGGCACATGCCCGTTAATAATATGGGAACCTTCCGTTTTTAAGCCAAATTCTTCCAGGATCTTGTCACAGATCTCTACTTTTTCACACAGTTTGTAGTAAGGGTTCATCACCTCTTTATGTGTTGCCTTATCTTCTACAAAATAGTGTTCAAAGGTAGTCATCTTTGACTTTCCAAATACCGGAGATCTTGCTCCGCACCAGAGATACCACATCAGATCCAGTGCTTCTTCTTTTCCATCTGCACCGTCCGGAAGGAAGTAGGCATTATGTACCTGGCGGTTTAAGAAATCCATCAGGGACTTTCCTTTATAACCATTTCCACCGATCATAATGGTATCAAATGCTCCATCTTTTGTCATAGGAATACATCCGTGATACAGCAGATTGGAGTTGTAGCACTTGTAAATACCACCATGAGAATAGATAAATTTCACCTGACGCTGTAAAACCTCGCTGTGGCGGAATGACGCGCAGAGAGTGCGTAACAGTTCCTTTTCTCCTCTGGTCAGCTCCAGTGGATTTCGCGGGTCAATGGTTGGGAAATTCATATCCAGCATTGGGTATTCTTTTCCTTCAATGGTAACGGTTCCTTTCTTGTAATCCACTGCAGTTAAAAGCATGCGGTTTTCCATCTCATACTCCGGATGGCGCTGCATCATCGCTTCTTCTACCTTAAACTGGATCACAGCAATTGCCTTGTGCATCTTAGCTGCCAGGCCAGGATCTACTGCATCATAAATATTTTCATCCAGGATCTTTGGCATAAAGCGGACACATGGATCATCCTGGTAAACTTTTGCCGCAAACATGGACAGTGGACGCAGATTGATACCGTATCCATCTTCCAGCACATCAAAGCTGTTGTAGCTGATGGCTATACGAAGCACATTACAGATACAGGCCAGATTGCCGGCAGCTGCTCCCATCCAGGAAATATCATGATTTCCCCACTGGATGTCCACATCATGGAAGTTCATTAACTCCTTCATGATAATATCCGCTCTTGGTCCACGATCAAAAATATCGCCGATAATGTGAAGATTATCAATGGTCAGATTTTGGATCAAACGGCACAGCGCAACAATAAACTTGTCTGCTATACTGGTATCAATAATAGAATGGATGATCTCATTGTAGTAAAGTTTCTTGTTCTCATCGCTGTAGTCTACATGGAGAAGCTCATCAATAATATAAGCAAACTCCTTGGGCATCTTTTTTCTTACCTTCGAACGGGTATATTTGGAAGAAACTTCGCGGCAGATCTTAACCAGTCTGTAAATGGTGATCTTCTGCCAGTCTTCTGTATACCGTCCAACTTTCATCATCCTTGGAAGATGACGCTCTGGATAATAGATCAGATTTGCTAACTGTAACTGCTCCTCCTCCGGGATCAAATGTCCGAATGTTTCCTTGATCTTTTCACGGATGATACCGGAAGAAGACCGGAGTAAATGGATAAACGCTTCATACTCTCCATGAAGATCACTGAAAAAATACTCTGTTCCTTTTGGAAGACTACAGATCGCCATTAAGTTTACGATCTCACTGGTAGCTTCCTTAACTGACGGATATTCACGCGCCAGAAGCTGCAGATAAGCCAGATCCCTCATATTACATTCCCCCATCTTATCGCATTTTCCTTTCTTTACATGTCCCAAAAAAGACTTTATCAAGGAAATCTTGCGTTTTATATGGGATTATAGTACCATATTCTTATTGAAAATAAAAGTTTTTCCGCAGGAACACAAGCTTACATTTTGTTAAGATTTATGAAGAAATGCACAAGAAAGGATCGAAATATGGAAGAATTATACGTATTTGGTACCGGAAACGCACAGGCAACCCGCTGTTACAATACCTGCTTTGCCATAAAAGACGGAGATGAATTTTTTATGGTAGATGCCGGCGGCGGTAATGGTATTTTAGGTATTCTGGAAAAAATGAATGTGGACATGGCCCATATCCATCACATTTTTGTCACCCATGAGCACACCGACCATATCCTTGGAATTGTCTGGATGGTCCGCATGATCGCCACTGCCATGAAAAAAGGAAAATACGAAGGGGAACTTCGCATCTACTGCCATCCGGGACTGGCAGATACGATCTCTACCTTATGCCGTTTAACACTTCAGGGGAAATTTTATAAAATGATCGGGGAACAGATCTTCCTGATCCCGGTAGAAGACGGGGAAACTGTCTCTATTTTAGACTATGATG
>OLFV01003159.1_pt1 | contig 10735 bp, 6 predicted proteins | sample 1605551 | NCBI WGS metagenome assembly OLFV01 (sample SAMEA3888922, study PRJEB22519) | human gut metagenome | biome: human gut; feature: human-associated habitat; material: faeces | place: Denmark | collected 2011
GTCACTATTTTTAATTTCTAATAATCAAAAGCACTTTCCTTATAAATAAAAAAAGGAAAATATAAATCCCTATATTTTCCTTTACCACTAACTTCTAGTAGCACTATATTATATTACATTAATTTATTTTTATTCTTAATTTTATGTCTATTATCCTTTTTCTTAATTAAAATTATAGAAAAAGTAATAATAGTAATAGCAAGTACCCCTATAGATATAAGTAAATATAGAAAATAATTATCAGCCTTTTTCTTATATCCATTAACAACATCATTATTAAGTCTTTGTATAGTAGCTTCTTTTCTATCATAAGTATAAAGTCCTATCTTACCAGTAGTTTCATTTTGTGCATATATAAGATAGAAGTCACTATTGTTAAGTACATAACCATCTATCTTCTTACCATCATACTCAAATGTCTTCTTAACATAACCATCAGGTATTTTATCCTTTGGCATATCAAGAACACTCAAATACAAATTACCAACCTTAATACCATTATACTTAGTATAAGTATTCTTCTTTTCATCATATATATAATAAGCAGCATTACCACTTTCATCTTTAATACCAACAAGTACTACTTTAGTAACTTTATTTCTATAACATAAAACATCATTATCATTAATTTTAATAGTATCTTTTTCATAATTTTCCGGAGGATCAATAACACCCTCTTTTCTAATTATATTATATTTCTTCTTATCAATAGTAACCTCTATCGGATCAAGTTCTTTAACCGTTACATTAATAACATAAACCCTTTCATTACCATTTTCTGCCGTAACCTTAATTTCAATCTTATTAACACCTTCAGTTACACTAACTTCTCCATCGCCCTTAACACTGGCAGAAGAATCAGCCTTCTCAGCTTTAATATTAACTTTTTCAGTACCATTAGGAACTTCTACACTATACTCTTTAGTTTCTTTATCAAAAGAAGGCGAAATATCAAACCCATCAATAGCTAAAGATTTCAAATAATTATTCGAAGAATACTCACGAGTAGGCTTCTTAATAACTACAGGTTCTTTAACAGTAACCGATACTGAACCACTTACACTCTTCCACTCATTAGGAGAACGCCCCTCAACCATCTTAGCTCCAGATGTAGAACATGTAATAGTTCCAGAAGAAGTCGCCTTAACCGAAAAACTATAAGGAAATGTTGCAGTATCATTCATTTTTTGACCACTACCAAGTTCCAATTTATTATTAACTCCTGCGCCAGAACAAACAAGCGTTCCTTCAGTAAAATACACCATAGTATCAGAAGTAAAAGTAGCAGTTATTCTAACACTATCACCCTTAGTTATACTAGAAGAACTTGCTGTAACAGACATTCCCGCAGCAAGTACTTCTTCTGTCCAAAACATAGAAACAAATATCATACCAAATATAAATATTTTATTAATAATCTTTTTCACACTATCACCTCTTTATTGACTAATACGTACATATCCATAATAATGACTAAGTATTGAAGCAGCATCCAGTTTATTAATTTCACCATTCTTATTAACATCAGCCGCTACCTTATATACACCAGTTAAACTAATATAACCATAATAATGACTCAAAATATTAGCAGCATCTAACTTATTAATCACACCATCACCATTAACATCACCATAAATAACAATACTAAAACTCTTCTCTTCTTTACCATTACCAATAACTACAACGTCTCCAGTAACAAATGAACCACTAGTCTTATTATTACCTTTACTATTCTTTATATTAACTCTAGCATAACTACTAACCTTCTTAATATTATCAATTAAACTACTAACAGAAGTACCCTCCCCAATACCAAATATATATCCATTATTATATTTAATACCAGAATTATTCAAAATTGTATCAAGAGAAGGAATATCATCAGGATTATCTATCTCATCACGCTTAATATTAATAACATATTCTCTACTATTACCACTCTCAGAAGTAACAATAACACTTATCTTTTTCTCATTAGTATCAATACTAATATCACCAATACCACTAACAGAAGATGAACTAGCAATCTTACTAGCACTAATATTAACACTACTAGTACCATAAGGAACATTAACCTCATAACTATAAGTATCATAACTAAATCCACTAACAGTACTGCCATTAACCCTTAAATCATTTAAATAATTATTAGGATTACCAATTCTAGGAGCAGTAACAACATAATTAGGCATATCCTTATATACAGGAATAGTAAATTCTAAAGGCTTATCAAAATAATCCGAAACATTCTCTACATAAGATTTATAAACCTTATTAGTCTCCTGAGCAATAACCGCTAAATTCTGCATATATTGATGCGTATAATCACCATCCTTAGTAGAAACGTCAAACTTCTCATAATATAAAGTATCCTGATTAACAGCACAATATTCATTATAAATAAACTTACTACCACCATATATACCACGATATGGAGTATTCCATCCATTTTCAACAGCATATCTCATACCATTTAAAACCTTATTAGTACCATAAACCTTAATATTAAAGAAATTATAATAATTAGAATAATTAGTACCATCTAAAGTAAAACTACCACCACTTCTAGGATCAGAAATCTCAATACCAGATATTTCCTGTTTAATTCTCGCTGCTATATGAAAAGAACTAATACCAATATCTTTAGTAGCGTTAAAAACATCAGAATAAGCATTACCACTATAACCAGAATAAACACTATTCCAATAACTATTATTACCCATTATCTTTTTTACACCATCTTCAGTATGATTACTATTATAATTAAGAAGTTCATAGGCAATAATATATTTAATATTCAAATAATTTCTCGGATCCAAATAATAAGCAACAGCTTCTGAAGAAGCATCATACCATCCATTCTCGGTAGCATAAGAAGTAAACTTATTGTTCAAAATATCATAACTATTTATACCCATCGAATAATAATTTTCATTAAATGCACTACCCTGTAATAAATTACGACCATAAGCATTCTCACCATCCACTACTTCATCAAAAGTAAGCGGTATCGCTTCACTTATAAACTTCCAATTAGGATGTCTTGCATGAAGTTCCGCCAAATAAGGCAAATAACTATCAGGAAAACCACTTTTTCTTAAAGAATTATAATAATCATCCAAACTATTATTTTTATAATACTCTTTAGCCCTACTAGAAAGATTAGTAGTATTAACATAATAACTGCATACATAACCACTATTACCCTTACTATCAGTTATATTATAATAATAAGGACAAATACCACTAGATTCAGAAGAAGAATTAATAGTTACAACCTCTCCACAACTAACCTTTTTACCAGTAGTACTACCACCAGGAGTCTTTCTAAGAGATAAGTCACCAGTATCCTCAAAACAACTAATAGTTCCATCTCCACTAGGTTTAGAATTATAATTATCTTTTCTATATATATTATCTCCACTACCCTTACCAATACTATTAACTGGTGTAGAACTATTAACATCACCTATATATTTACCACATGCATATCCAGTATTACCATTATGTCTAACTTTATACCAATTATCACACTTAGTATTACTAGCAACATTCTTCTCTAATATTTCCATCTCTTCATTACAATCTAATTTATCAACCTTATTAGTTTTATTAATATCACTCCATATATTTAAAGGATCAGTATTCTCAATACATAAAGCCTTACCCTTATAAGTAGTATTAGAATCTTTAAGTTTAATATAATCTCCACATGCATAACCAGTAGTAATATCATATCTAACCTTATACCAAGTCCTGCAATTACTAGTAGACCCAGCATTAGTATCAAGAACCTCTACATCACTACCACATGGAATACCCTTTCCTATTAAAGAACCACCAGCACTATTTCTTATATTAACAGGTTCATTATCATCAGGACAATAAGCAGTTCCATTAGCAGCATACCCTACATTTATAAATAAGACAAATAATACCAAAGTAATAATTATTTTCTTCATATCTTCTACCTCATACTAATTATAACATTTTTAGACAATTTTTGCTATACAAATAAGTAAAATTATAAAATAATACACAACAAACGTAAAAAAGTAGAAGATATCTCTTCTACTTTAAAATCATATACTAATAATTTTCTTAATAAATAATACCATTATCCTGCAGCGCCAATAAAAGTATAAACATATTTATTATTATCCTCAACTTTAGTTAATATAAGTTTATTGTCTTTTATAACACTTGAAAATTTTCCATGAAATACATAATCATTTGAATTTATATACACAAAATCTTTATCAATTTTATAAGTACCACTAATACATTGCAAATCACCATTTTCAGCAGTAACGCACATATTCATTTTTCCATCTTTTAAATCCAAATATTCATCAGATATTCCTTCAATCTTACTACTCAATTTATCATTATCATATATATAATATGAGTAATAAGACCAATGTCCAGTAATATTAGTAGTAGTACTATCATTATTAATGTTTTTAAAATAAATATAAGAAATAAATGCAATAAGAACAACAAGAATAATTAGGACAAAATATAATATTCTTTTCCTTTTCATCTTTAATCACCTCATCAACTACAGGACCAATACCATGAATTATAATACACATAACCATTTACATAAGTACATCCAGTATATCTTGGATGACCATTACAAAATGTTGCAGAAGTATTACATATATTATTAGTGCTAGAACCATTAACATATTTATAATTTGCTCGAACATAAGTACACTTACAAGATGTTCCACAGCTTTTCTTTGTATCAGATAAATAATCATCTATCAAATAACAACCATATTCAGGATTATAATACCATCCACCAGAAGAATCTTTATTTACTAATACACTATCTCCACAACTAAAACTAGTAACAACATCATAAGATGTCCCGGCACCAGCACGACAATTAAGACCACTTTTAGCAGTTACATACATAGTCTTAGTATCATTACATTTTTTCAAACTATTTCTGTCAACAGTACCAGAAGAAGAACTACCATTAAACTCAGTATATTTGCAAGTAGTATCACTACATGTAGTAATTTTATATTTACCATTACTATTACATCTATAATCATTAATTGAATCTAAGAAACATGAAGTAACATTCAAAGTAGTTCTATCTATTTTTCCGGTAACATATTCAAGATAAGATTTACCATTTTCATTATAAGCTCGTCTAGTATATTCACACATATCATCAGAATCACAATAAGTAATAAAGTAAGAATAAATACCTTGACATCTCCAATCATTAATAGTGGTATCAATTTTCTTCCAATTAACCTTAAGAGTTACAGTACAATCGCCATTTGAAGCATCACAGAAATCACTATCCTTATACGATTTGTTTTGATCAAAAGTTTTACCAACCGTACTACAACCACTATCAGAATCACATATCCAAGTTTCTCCAGAATAAGCAAAATATTTATCTCTTGTAATATATAAATAATCAAAATTATCATAATTAGCAAGACCAGCATTATCTAAAGAACTACCATAATCAATAGTATGGAACACCTCACCATCATTCCAAGAACAATTAATAATATTATTAGTAGTACTACAAGTACCATTAGTAGTGCTACTTCTTACACTACCACCATTAGCATTAAATTTAATATATACTTTATTCTTTTTCCATCTGGCATATAATTCAAGCTTATTTTCCGCTATACCGTATTGACCATCAGCATAATTCCAAGTACCACTCCAACCTGTCCATCCATAGCCATCATCTGTTCCATCGCTCTTTGTTGTCCAACCAACAAAAGTATAACCATCTCTTGTAAAGCCATTATTCTTAATAGTAACATTAGTACCAAATTCAGCATTATCACTTTCCATAGTACCACTACCACCATTAGCATTATAATTAATTTTATAAACTACACTCTTCCAACCAGCATATATAGTTTTATTACCTTCTGTATTATATATATCTGAAGATATATACTGAGATATTCTCCTACCTTCCTTTAAACCATATTCAAAGTAATGTTTATATAAACGATTAGCATCATAACCAAAAGCATTCTTTAAATCACTATAAGTGTCAGCATAATAATTAAGAGGACTATTTTTATAATTATTATCAAACCAGCCTACAAAAGCATACCCACGTTTACTAGGTGTACATAAAGTACCATATTCATCACCATAATTTATTGATTTACTAGTGCAACCACTACCACCATTATTATCATAAGTTAAAGTATAATTCTCATTTTTCCAATTAACACCAAGTACTACAGTACAACTTTTCTCTTTTGCATCACAAAAATCATCAGAACTATACGCTTCATATTGACTATATACTTTTCCACTAGTAGTACATCCACTTAAACAAATCCATTCCTTATCCTTAGTAACAATAGAACCATTCTTAGTAATATATAAATAATCTTTATTATTATAATTAGCAAGACCACTACTATTCATTTTTTCACCATAATTAATAGTATGGAAAATATTTTTACCATTTCTACTAATAATACCAGAAGAATCAGTAGTATATGTACCACCTTTTGAAGTTTCTTTAGTTACACTACCACCATTAGCATTGAGTTTAATATTAACTCTACTTTTAATAATAGGATAATAAGTATTACTACCATCAATATCCTTAGAAGTATTTGCCTTCCATATACTACTACTAGCACTACTATCAGTATTCCATCCTACTATTGTATAACCATCTTTACTAATACTAGGAGATTTAATATTACATTTCTTATCAATATCATTCAAACAAATATTAGTAATATCATTAGTACCATTATTAATCTTATCAGCATTACCCTTCTTAAATACAATTCGGTACAAATTAAACTTCTTATCACTATCTTTATAATTACCAGTACCATCCATTATTCTAGCAGTAATATCACCATTCTTAATTTCATTATCCTTATAAGTAATCTTAACTTCATTTTCATTAACCTTATACCACTTATCCTTAGTAATATTACTAGTACTACCACTACAAGTAAATTTATTATCACCACCAAGCGTACATTCACTAACATTCTTATCACTAGTACCATCAACATTAGATTTAAAATAATGGTAAGATTCCTTTACATTATCATCTTTATATTTAATTGTAATAGTATCATCTTTTGTAGAAAATTCTGGACTAACAAAAGAAGCCGTACTAGTACTATAAGAATTAGAACAAATAATAGAACCCTTTTCTGTCGTCATACAAGTTTTATAATAATAAATTGTCTCATCATCTAATCCCTTAATTAAACAAGTATTTGAAGACTTATCAAAAATACCTTTATGCTCGTCATCTCTAACTATTGAAGAACTATCTTTATTAAAATAACAAGTTTTATCAATAATTTTAGATTCTCCAACCAAATCATCAAAAACACTATCAATTTCATCAGTGTAACTAGTAACATTTTTTTCTTTAGGAGCACTTTCTATTTTTTCTTTAATAATATTTCCAACACATACACTAGCATCAGCACTACCATCAAGTGCATCTTTTATTATTAAAGATTCTCCCTTAACAAAAGTAACCTTATTTTTCTTAATCGAAACATAATTATATTTATCTATACCCTTAGGAAGTTTAGCATTCTTCTTAATAAGTCCTTTATTAATAAGTTCATCAATAGTTACACAATAATATTTATAATCTCCACTACCAGGATCAATCCATAAACTATCACCAGCTTCATCAGCATATAAACTAGCACTCTTCTTAATACTAGTTTCACTAATTAAAGAAGCCTTCTCATTAGACCTTTCAACAAGATTAATAATACCATAAGTACCAACACCAAGTATTATCGCTGTAATAGCAATAATAGCCAGTAACTCTATCAAAGTAAAACCTCTATTATTAATTTTCTTCTTCATATCCCTCACATCCAATCTCCCTATCATCGTATATCATCTAAAACAATTATACAATAAAAAGAAAAAGAAAACAAGAGTTAAATTCTCGAAGGATTAAAATCAATCGAAACATCAATCTTGTTATTTCTTACCTGCATATCTATAATAAATTTAAGTACTTTCATAAGACTATCATCTTTTCTATATTTAATAATAATTTGATAGTGATAAATATTATTAACTTTAAACATATTAGCCATAGTAGGACCCAAAACAATACTATCTTTATTAATATTATTTCTAATATAACTACCAATTTTATTAGCTTCTTTAAATCCAAGTTCATAATCCTTAGAAGTAATAGATACAAGAACCATATAATAATAAGGAGAATACTTAAGCATTTTTCTTATCTTCATTTCTTCTTTATAGAAGTCTATATAATCATGATTTTTAGCCAAAGTAATAGCATAATGATCTGGATTAAAAGTTTGAACAATAACCTCGCCCTTATTCTCACTTCTACCTGCTCTACCAGATACTTGCGATAATAATTGAAAAGTATTTTCACTAGCCCTATAATCAGGAGACGTAAGACTACTATCAATAGATACAACACCAACTAAAGTAACCAAAGGAAAATCAAGTCCCTTAGCAATCATCTGTGTACCAATTAAAATATCATACTTATGCTCTCCAAAATCATCAATAATCTTTTGATGTTGTCCCTTCTTACTAGTAGTATCAACATCCATTCTTACAATTCTAGCCTTATACAAACTATTAAGAGTTTCTTCTAATTTTTCCGTACCAAGTCCATAATCCTTCAAATTATCACTACCACATATAGAACATTTGTTAGGAAGTACCATCGAATAACCACAATAATGACATTTAAGATTATTACTACTCTTATGATAAGTATAAGTAATATCACAATTAGGACACTTATATACATATCCACATTCCCTGCAGCTAATAGTACTAGAATAACCCCTTCTATTAAGAAGAATAATAGCTTGCTCACCCCTATCCAAAACCTCAGAAATTTTATTCTTAAGCATATCAGATAAAATAAAGTTACCCTTCTTAACCTCTTCTTTCATATCAACAATATTAACAATAGGAAGAACACTACCTCCAGCTCTTTCTGTCAAAGAAAGAAGTTTATACACATGATTACCAGCCTTAGCAAAACTTTCCAAACTAGGAGTAGCACTACCAAGTACCAAAGGACAATTATGATATTTACTTCTCCATTCAGCCACATTAATAGCAGAATATCTAGGATTATTATCTTGCTTATAAGAAGAAGTATGCTCTTCATCAATAATAATAACACCAATATTATTAAAAGGAACAAAGATAGCACTTCTAGTACCAATAACAATCTTAGATTCCCCATTAGTAATCTTACGATATTCATCATATCTCTCACTATCAGAAAGTTTAGAATGTAAAACCGATATAACATTACCAAATCTAGATATAAACTTACCAACAATTTGAGGAGTAAGACCAATTTCTGGTACTAACATTATAGCACTTTTCCCATTATTAATAGCCTTTTCAATAACATCCATATATACCTCAGTCTTACCACTACCAGTAACACCATATAATAGAAAAGTATCACTCTTACCAAAAGAAGATATAATAGTATCACTAACCAATCTTTGTTTATCAGTTAAATTAACTCTTTTATAATTACTAATACCATCATACTTATATCTCTTGCACTCTTCATATATAATACTAGCAAAACCATACTTAATAATAGTATTAATACTACTAGACATCTTAGTAATTAAAATATCCCCTTCTTTTAACTTACAAAGCAAATTAATTTGACTTTCATACTTACAATTATCAATATATCTATCAATCTCTTCTATACTCTTAATTCTATGTAAATATCTATCATATTTAATCTTAATATTGCTTTTAACTTCCGCTTTTAATGCTTTTGGAAGCATTACCTGATAACAAGAAGATAAAGAAGCCAATAAATTATCACTCATATACTTACCAAGAAGTAACATCTCCTTATTAAGAACAGGTTCCTCATCAATAACATTAATAATATCCTTAATCTTACTATTATCATAACTACTATTATCAGAAATACCAAGTACAAATCCATCTAGTATCATATTTCCAAAAGGAATTCTAACCCTAACACCAATTTTAATATTATTTTCTAATAACTTAGGAACATGATAAGAAAAAGTTTGATCTACTGCCTTAACTCCAATTTGCGTAAGAACAGAAACATACATATAATCACCTCCAAGCATCAATAAATCATAAGATAATTATAACATAATATAATAAAATTAACTAAATAAAAATGTAAAAATAATGTAATATCTATCTTAATATATTAAGAATACTGAAGTACCACTATAATTTTGTTATAATAAAGAAGTACTAAGTACAAAAAAGAATAAAGAAGGAAAAATATGAATTTAATAGCATTAATAAGTATGCTAACAATTACAACAAATAATGTACCCACAGAAGATAATTACGTTAAAGATCATTTTGAGGAAGGTATGGATTACTTAGAAAAACATGCTACCGAAGGAGAAGAATATTTTAATGATCATATGGAAGAAGGTATAGATTATTTAAAAGATCACGCTAAAGAAGGGGAAGAATACTTTGACGACCATATGAAAGAAGGATTTGATCACATAAACGATAAAACAAAATCAGATTTAGGAACAAAACTAAATAAAGTATATACCAATATCAAAGACAAAATATTTAAACTATTTAAATAACAATAAAAACTGAGTAAAAATAACTTTTTCTCAGTTTTTAATTATCTCTTTTGAGGGGTAAAATATTTAAATTATTATTAAATATTTTTTTCTATTTCTTTTAT
>OLFV01003161.1_pt1 | contig 10732 bp, 7 predicted proteins | sample 1605551 | NCBI WGS metagenome assembly OLFV01 (sample SAMEA3888922, study PRJEB22519) | human gut metagenome | biome: human gut; feature: human-associated habitat; material: faeces | place: Denmark | collected 2011
AGGGCGCTCCTTTTCGCGCTTTGTTCGTTTATCATGTGCGCATGCTTCGCCACTTTTTATTTGGCTCAAAAACGCGCAGAGATTTTTCTGTATTTTGAACACCCTACCTCTGGCAGCACATTGGCCGCCGGGTATCAGAGGGCGGCGAATTTCCGCACGGAGGTGTCCCAGAGGGGCGTGGTCTCCGCCAGGCGCACGGCTTCTTCTGCAGTGGCGGCGATTTGCCAGATGCGGCGGTGCTCACCACGCATAAAATGTTCGTCAACGGCTTTTTCCAGTTGCGCAAGCAAGGCGTCGTAATAACCGTCGACATTGAGGATGACGATGGGCTTGAGATAGATGCCCAATTGTTTCCAGGTGATGACCTCCAAGAGTTCTTCAAGGGTGCCAACGCCGCCCGGAAGGGCGATGCAGGCATCGGAACGCTCGGCCATGATTTCCTTGCGCTCGTGCATATCTTTGGTCACGACGAGCTGCGCCATGCCAGGATGCTGCCACCCCTGGTCAATCATAAACTGAGGGATGACGCCAATGGCCTTTCCGCCGGCAGAGAGCACGGCATCGGCAGTGGCACCCATCAGTCCGGTGCGGCCTGCACCGTTGATAAGGGTATGGCCAGCCTGCGCCATGACAGTGCCGAGCTGGCGGGCCATGTCGATATATTTGTCGGGCACCTGTCCGCTCGAGGCGGCATATACTGTGATATTCATTATTTAAATAGGTGTCAGATTGTTCGCTTCAGGGGTGTCCCGAAAAATCCATTTTGAATTTTCTGAACACCCCTGAAAGTATCTCATAACTATATTGTGTCTTACAGCGAGAACGCTTCCTTGATGCGGTCAACGTAGTCGAGCTTTTCCCAAGTGAAGAGTTCCACTTCCATTTCCTTATGGCCGAAGCCCGGAAGGTCAAACGACTTCTTGACCACACGCGGCAGACGGCCGACATGGCCATAGCTGGCGGTCTCTTCGTAGATGGGCTTGCGCAGATTGAGGCGCTGCTCAATGGCATGCGGACGCAGGTCGAAAAGTTCCTTGATGTGGTTGGCAATTTCGCCGTCGCTCATCGCCACGTGGCTCTTGCCATAGGTGTTGACATAGATGGAGATGGGGTCTGCCACACCGATGGCGTAGCTCAACTGCACAAGCATCTCGTCAGCAACGCCAGCTGCCACCATATTCTTGGCGATGTGGCGTGCGGCATAGGCTGCTGAGCGGTCAACCTTTGAAGGGTCTTTGCCTGAGAAGGCACCGCCGCCGTGTGCGCCCTTACCACCGTAGGTGTCAACGATGATTTTGCGGCCGGTCAGTCCGGTGTCACCGTGGGGACCGCCGATAACGAACTTGCCCGTTGGGTTGACGTAATATTTGATGTCGCCCTTGGCAAAGAGGGCCTTCACTTCGGGCGTGTTGACGCGTTCTTCAACGACGCGCGGAATGAGGATGCCGATGACGTCTTCGCGGATTTTGTCCATCATCATCTGATCGGCCTTCTCCTGGCTGCCAGCTTCCTCGGCGGAGATAAACTCATCGTGCTGCGTTGAAACAACGATGGCATCGATGCCCACAGCGCGGTCGTTATCGTCATAGGCCACCGTCACCTGGCTCTTGGAGTCGGGACGGAGATAGGTCATCACCTTGCCTTCGCGACGGATTTCAGCCAAGACAATCATGATGTCGTGCGCCAGAGAGAGGGCGAGCGGCATATAGGTGTCGGTTTCGTTGTTGGCGTAGCCAAACATCATGCCTTGGTCGCCGGCACCCTGTTCGTTGGGGTCCTGACGGTCAACGCCGCGGTTGATGTCGGCGCTCTGCTCGTGGATGGCACTGAGGATGCCGCAGCTTTCGGCTTCAAATTTATACTCGGCCTTGGTGTAACCGATGCGTTTGATGGTGTTGCGAACGATTTTCTGAAGATCGACGGTGGCAGAGGATTTAACTTCTCCCGCCACAACCACCTGACCGGTGGTCACGAGGGTTTCGCAAGCTACTTTTGAATTGGGGTCGTAGGCCAGCAACTCGTCAAGCACGGCATCAGAGATTTGGTCGGCCACCTTGTCTGGGTGACCTTCTGATACGGATTCGGATGTGAATAAATATCCCATTTCTTTTTGATTATGTTTTTTTACAATAACAAAAACTGCCCCCGACTTTTGATAAAGTGAGAGCAGAACGTATCTTGAAATGACTGTATGTGCCAATTTGCGCCCAACGATTCCTACGCAGTAATCGCCGCATCGTTTTAGCATTGTTTTAAAGAGGTTGCAAGCAGTCAAATCTGTCCTCGTTCTTGTTTCGGATGCAAAATTACGCATTTACAGCAAGCCGACCAAAGAATATGTGTTTTTTAACATGGAGGGACGGAGGGGGATTACAACGAATATGTATTGCCTCAGACGGCGTAACAACGAATGACACGAATTAACGAATTTCTCATGGGCGCGTGATTAGGGCGCAGCATACAACGATATATAATATATTGCCTCAGACGGCGCAACAACGAATTAAACGAATTAACGAATTTCTCATGGGCGCGTGACTGGGGCGCAGCATACAACGATATATAATATATTGCCTCAGACGGCGTAACAACGAATTAAACGAATTAACGAATTTCTCATGGGCGTGTGACTGGGGCGCAGCACTGTAGCTCACTTTGCTCGCAAAGTGAGGGCCACGAACACGTCGCGAACCTGCCCGAAACATATTGCGGACAATGCGGCGACAGCGCCCCTTTCAGGTAGGGTGTTCAAAATCCAGAAAAAATCCCGCACGATTTTTGACCAAATAAACGCTATAACTCACTGATATTCTGCAACAATTATATGCATAATGTATCGGAATGGAAATTCTGCACGATTTTAAAATTGCAGTTTATTGATTTACTGTTAGTTAGACATCTATTTTGGGGATAATTTGGACATAAAAATTATGTGGATTTTGAACACCCTACCTTACAGGGGCAAGGTTCATAAATCGACCTCAACAGGTAGGGGCAAGCCCCTACCCTAAATATGAGCCCCTTACAGGGGCGCTGGCGCCTCTTTACCAATCTTTAATCTTCCTATTTTGAACACCCTACCTTTCAGGGGCGCTGTTGCCCCTCTAACAACCTTGTGGTTTCTGAATTTTGAACACCCTACCCCACCGCATATAACGCAAAAAGCTCCGCGCAGCAGGTGTTGCTACACGGAGCTTTCTATCTATCATTCCGGAAATCCCGCAAAGGATTGTCCGAGGGAGTATCTTACCAAATATCTTCAGGCTGTACGCCGTTGTAGACGCTTGTAGGAACGATTTCAAAGTAGTCGAGGAAGAACTGAGAGTCGAGCTTCTTCAAGGCCGACTTAAAGCGCAAGTAGTAAGGGTGTCCAGACTTCATGTCGGCCGTAACGATGATACGACGAACACAAGCCACGCTGCCGCTACGTTCACGCACTGGAGTGTCTGCCTTACCATTGGTGATGGTGAAGTACTGAGGACCCTTCATATAACCGTGGTTACGCATATTCTTGTCGTTTTCTGCGTTGACCGTCTGGTCGTCAGTGTCAGCCACCCAAGGAATTTCAGTATTGTTGGCGTTAACCGTCTGGCGCATATCGTAAGGCAGACCAGCAGGAGAAAGCTTATAAGGCTCGCTACCGAAATAAATCTGGGCCATACCACGCATCGGGTTCATACCGACACCCATACGGATTTCGTAAGTACCATCAACTGGCACTGGAGGCAATTTGAGCGTAAAGTCGAAGAGGCCGCAGAAGAGCATCTCGTCGCCCTGATAGTCATTCCATTCACCACCACCCTGGTCGCAGATGTAAGTGATCTTCGTGTCGGCAGATTCATTCATGATATTATCGAAGAATCCCAACGGGAAGAGGCGGTAGTCCTGACCACGCAGCTTATTGCTCTGCATTTCTGGCAACATGGTGCAGATGTCAATACGCATACGTTCGCCACCGAGTTTCTGACGCATATCCATGTTGTAAACAAGGATGTCGTCGATTGGGAAGTAGAAACCATTCTGGGCATTGTTGTCGTTCTTGCCATTGTCTGGAGAAATCAGGTAACCTCTATAGTCAACAGATTTCACGTGATAGTCGCCATCAGCCGCATTATCGTAAGTGCAGACACGGTTGGCATAAATCTTGTGATCAGGGTCACCATTGTCACCACCGTCACCAGCCTGAACAATCTTAACGAGACCTGAGTGAGGACCTATCGTTGCATAGTAGTTCCAAACGTCTGTCGGACAATTCTTGGTCTGAGGATTCTTGATATCACCATACTTATAGTTGTACTCGTTGAGGTGACGAACGAACTTATCGTAAGCCATAGAACCCTTCATGATGTGGTAAGCAACGAACTGGTTTACGGCGTTATCCGGATTCTTCACGTCGTCACTGCCATTGGTGTAGTGAGCTTCACACTTAGCCTTGATGATTGGATAAATCTGGTCCCAGTTGGTGATATTACCCTCGGCATCAAGCGTTGCGCTGATACCCCACTTCTGCTCATAGATTGAGTCGGGCTCAACGAGGGCGGTGTAACCGATATAGCGGTGTATCGGGCGACGAATTATGTGGTTCGGCTCAGAAGCCAAGCGATAGTCGGTTATTTCCTGATAGTTTTGCTTTTCATATTCAGCATCGCGATAACCCGTGATGGAGTCGGCCCACGACGTCTCCTGCAAGAGGCGTGCGAAGATTTTCATATTGTCGGCATCTGCAATGCGCTGGCCAAGGTTATCGGCAGACGGAGAAATAACGGTGCTCACTTCGTGAACCATACCATTTGAAAGTTCCACGTCGGCCTTCACCACCTGCGACGTACCGTTGATCACATAAACGATGTCGTTGCCGATGGTATCCATAGCGCTGGTGAGCGTACGATCGTTCAAGTTGGAATAAGCAAAAGTACCCGGCGTTGGGAAGTCTGCAGATTCATAAGCAGATTCCGAACCGTTGTCAATCACACAGTTCAAGGCGATAATACCTGCATCTTCGTCAGAAAGCTCAGCCAAAGAATTGGCACCCACCTTACGCATGTAAGCCTCAACGGCTTCGTTGTTTGGCGCAAAAACGGTATAGTTTCCACGCGCAGACATCACGCTGGCGAGCACAGAGACATCGGCTGAATTTCCGAGTTTCACACGTTCGAAGAGCGCACAGATGTCAGTGAACTGCGGCTGGCTCTTCAAATACTCTGTCACCGTTTGCTTCTTGGCAATGGCGTAATCCCCTTCGTTGATGTCTTCCGAACAGCTGGTGAACGAGACCGAAAGCCCCAAAGCGACAGCGGCTCCCAGAAGCCCAGTGCGAAGGGTTCGAGAGATTGCAAATAATTTCATAATCATTTCGTTGTATTTTTGTTTGTAGATTCTAAAATTGTTAGCATCGGCTTCGTATTGCAGAAGCATTTGCCACGTGTTTTCCAGTCGCACACGTCAGAGTGTACCCGTTGCGATGCAAAGGTAAATATTTTTTTATCTCTTCACTATGTTTTCCTTGAGTTTAACACATTTTTGTTTTACAGAAATGGGTAAGGCCGAATATGCCAGCCAAAAACCAAGAGGAGCACGTGATTTCGTTTAACATTACTAAGTAGATGAATTTGCCAATTTCGAGGCGGGATTCGCCCGGAAATCGAGGCGACAGTTTCGCCAAGACAGAGAACGATTCTGCCTTAAATAAAAGTGGCGGTTCCTCCGCGTAATGACGCTTTTCGAAGGAACCGCCTAAGGGAGTCTGGATGGCGGGCAGGCCAAGCAGAACCATTGAAATTCATGAAGAAGCGGCATTTCTTTCCAGAAATCCGCCTCTTCTCCTTCGCCGCAGGTCGGCCTCAGCCCGCAGCATCAGTTATTCTCCAATCTTGCGGATGAACACCAATCCCTGCGAATCGTTGCCGCCTTCGCCGTTGGCCATGATTTCCACATAGAAAGGAGTGCCGGCTTCGAAGTTGCTAACTGTGAAAGGAATGGTGACGGCTGGAGCGGTGAGGGCGTTTTGGCTGACTGTGGCAACCACTTCGTCGCGCTTCAACACGCGGATGTCGCCCAAGCGAAGCGCATTGGTGCCGCGCGTCTTCACGAAAGTGATTTCATAGCGGCCATTACCTCGGATTTTACCCGTACATTCAAAGCGCCAAGGCTGGGCCGTTGGTTGCACGCGGAGGGGCTGCCAGTCGGCGGTATAATCGCCATAGGATTTGTAAGCGCTGTAATCGGGCGCCGTGTAAAGCGGCAAAGAATAATGCGTCGGTGTCACTTCCGTGATGGCCAGAAGGTCGGCGCGGTTCTTAACTGTGATGGTTTCGCCCTGATAGATTTTCGAATGAACAGTGGGGTAAGAACCGTCGGTGGTGTAACGCACAACGGCACCTTCCACTGGCGATTCGAGGGTGATGCCGACACTGCCATCGGCCTGTTTCACCTCACTCTTCACAACGGGCTCCGGCACACGGTAAGTGCATCCTTTGGCCGAGAGACGCTGGTATTGCTGCTTCATACGGCGCGAGAAATCGGCATAGTCGCGCTGTGCTGCGGCGTCCCATCCGAGTTCCGAAAGGGCGAGCATACGCGGCACGCAGAAATATTCCACATAGTTTTCCGAGCGATTTTCATCAATGGGAATCACCTCCTGCAATTTGGTGCCGTGGATAAACTGGTCGCTCCAGATGCAGCCCTGCACGCCCATCGTCGTGGAAGTAGGCGAATAGTCGTTCACCGGCATGCTGTATGCTCTCTCCAGCGAGATGGGCGGCATCCAAGTGGCGTGCTGCGGTTCGCCTGGCGTATTGCTTTCGGGGAAATCGAAATAGAGGTGGCTGGCTGGCGTGAGAATGGCCTTGTGGCCGCCTTCTTTCGCACGGATGGAGTCGTTGACATTGTGCCAAATGACGGCCACCACTGGCGTGTTGACCTTTCCGCGCATGATAATCTCTTCCCAACCGATTACGGTGCGGCCGCGCTCTTTCATCCACCCTGCCACCTGATTGGTAAGCCAGCCCTGCAATTCGGAAACCTTGGTGAGGCCTTCGCGCTTCATGAGGGCCTGGCAGTCGGGACACTGGCTCCAACGGGTGTAGACGGCCTCATCGCCGCCGATGTTGATATATTTTGAAGGGAAGAGACTGACGGTTTCGTCGAGCACGTCGCGCAAGAACTGCAAACTGGTCTCCTTGCCCACGCAAAGGAGGTCGCGACTGATGAAATGCTGAGAAGGCACTTCATGCTGCAAACCGGTACAACTCAACCACGGATAGGCCACGACGGCGGAGAGCACGTGGGCCGGAAATTCAATCTCGGGAATGATTTCCACGCCGCGCACTGCGGCATAAGCCACAATTTCGCGAATGTCGTCCTGCGTGTAATAGCCGCCGATGCGCTTCTCGTTGGTGCCAGCCCAAGCGCCGACTTCCGTAAGGCGCGGATATTTCTTGATTTCGAGGCGCCAACCGCAGTCGTCGATGAAGTGAAACTGGAGTTTGTTGAGCTTGTACATGGCCATCATGTCGATAAACTTCAGCACAAACGACTTGTCATAATAATAGCGGGCCGCATCGAGCATCATGCCACGCCAAGGGCGGTTGGGGGCGTCTTCCACCTCCACTGCCGGTGCCGTCCATGCCACGTTCTTCTGCAACGACTGCTTATAGACACTGGCCGGGAAGTACTGCAAAAGCGTCTGTATGCCATAGAAAACGCCAGCGGCATCGTGGCCGACAATCTCCACGCCTTTGCGCGTTATTTTCAGGCGATAGCCTTCCTCCTGCGCCACGGCAAGGGTGTCGATGGAGAGTTGGATGGTGCCTTTGCGGCCAACATTCACTTTGAGGTCGAAACCTGTAGACGGCAAGAGGGTTTCCTGCAAATAACGCGCCTGTGCTTCCACGCGGCTGTCGCAACCGATGGATGCCTTGGCCGTCAGCGTAAAGATTTCAGCGCCGAGGGTACGGGTGGCAACGGGACGCGGCACAACGGGATTGGACACGTCGGCTGTCTGCGCCGTCAGAAGACAGGCAGGCAAGGCGGTAAACACCAAAGAGATGATAAACTTTTTCATGATAAGCGATGATATGGGGTTTATGGATGATACAATGTATTTTGTCAATACAAGACTATGGTCAAGGCCACAGGGCATAAACCATTGGCAAAACCTATAAGATGCGCTCCGTCAACACAAGGCGGTGTTTTTCATCGGCGAGCGTCGTGGCAAAGATGTGCTGCATACCGCCCTCTTTGAGTTTGAGGCGTTTACGCAGTTCCCCGCCACCGAGCCCGGGAAATTGCGCACCGTCAGATTGGCCTGCGGCACCTCCGTTTTCAGAGCTTTGAGGTCGGCCTTCGAGAAAGAGAAACTGCCTTTCACGCGAAAAATACGGCCGGGAAAATCCTTGAGTAAATCGTTGCTCGTGTACAGATGGCTGTTGGGATGCAGCTTTTGCAACCCGAAATGTGCGGCCACCCACTTAAACACTCCGGCCTTCATCAGCGCCGCTCCCGGTTCGTAAAGATAAGCGGCGAGCGCAGAAGTATAGGTCGGGACGGCGGCCTGCTCTTCCCCAAAAGCGAGTTTGAAATTCCTGCCACTCTCCGAAACATAGAGCGCTGGAGTTGCAACGGCCTCACGGCTGAGCACGAGAAGAAGTTCCTTACACTCGCCGCCATCGGCCACCACGTGCACTTCTGCGACACACTGCGGCCGCACCGCTGAGAGCGAAGTGATGGCGCGGTGGATGTCGAGCATGGGTGAGAGTTTCACCATCGTATAGGGGGCTTTCTCAAGCAGCAAAGAAAGGAAGTCAACGAGGTTCGGTTCGCAATCTTCGATGAGCACCGTTTTGCGCCCCGTCTGGTCACGCCGCGCAGGGTCGATAAAAAGGAAGTCGGCCTCAGCCATTTCCTTCAAAAAGTCCGTGCCGTCACCGTTAACGATTTCGGCATGCCCGAGCCCAAGCAATGGAAAGTTGTGGTGGGCAATGCGGCAAAGTTCCTCCTGACGCTCCACATAGACAGGGCGGGCAAAGAGCGGAGCCATGAAAGAGAAGTCCACTCCGAATCCTCCCGTGAGGTCAGCCATGCGCTGCGGTTTTTCTCCGACAAGTCTACGCACGACATCAGCCTTATAGCTGGCGGTGCGTTCGCTGGAACACTGCTCCAGCGAGAGGCGCGGCGGATAGGAGAGATTTTCCACGGCGGCCCATCGCGGCACCTTTGCCGTCAAGCGCTGCAAGCCCTCGGCCTGGCGCAAACGGGCATCGGCCGCCTCTGCCGAAAGGCCGCGCAAATTCAGCGCCATCGAACTGATGCCGCCAGATGTTTTGTTGGATGTGTGTTTCTTCTTGCTCACTATGCCGTCAGGTTAAAGGTAGGGTGTTCAAAATTGAAATATTAAATTGGTGATGATTATGCGGAAAAAGCCTTGTCTGCGGCCCTGTGCGGGCTGAAAGCCCAACAAGTCTAGAGCCCAGGGCAACGCCCTGGGTACCATGTCCCCATTCCCTACGCCCTGTAAGGGCAAAAGTAAAAGCCAACCGTTCGCCCATACTTTTGCCCTTACAGGGCGTAGGCGTTTATACGCTGATACCCAGGGCGTTGCCCTGGGCTGAGGACTAGCAGCCCTTTCAGGGCGCTCCTTTTCGCGCTTTGTTTGTTTATCATGTGCGCATGCTTTGCCACTTGTTGTTTTGCAAAAAATCGCGCAGATATTTTTCTGGATTTTGAACACCCTAGGTTAAAGGGTTATGCCGAGGTGCGGCTAATCTTACTCTTATGCAAAGATACTAAGTTCTGAGCGTTTGGCCATCCGTCAAGAATCAAAACCTGCAAGTGTGTATGCAATTTCTGCCTAAAAATTTGGCACGAATGGAAATAAGGTGTACCTTTGCAACGAAGAACAAGAATATACATCGTCGCTCTTTTGCGAAATACTGGTACTGAGAAAAGGGCAAACAACGAAGGAAATATTGATTGGAAGGATTCCTGCTGAAACGAGCAGGAGTTCTTTCCGTTTTATAGCGTACCTGCCATCACAACGATGGTGTACCGCTATCATATACACGCTTCCACCGGTCGCCACGTGCTGACTGGTGGAAGCGTGCATAAAGTAATGGTTCACCATTACAAAATTGTGTGACTAATATAAAAAAAGAAAACAAACAGCAGACTGGGAACGCTCCCAGCCTACTCTTAAAACATTTATCGACATGGCATACATGACTCAAGAAGGCTACGACAAGATGGTAGCCCAACTCCGACACATGGAAACAATTGACCGCCCGGCAGCATCTGCAGCTATTGCTGAAGCACGCGACAAGGGCGACCTTTCAGAGAATAGCGAATATGACGCAGCGAAGGAAGCTCAGGCTATGCTTGAAATGAAAATCAGCAACCTGAAGTCGGCCATCGCCACGGCAAAAATCATCGACGCCAGCAAACTGCGCAACGACATCGTTCAGATTCTCTCCACCGTTGAGATGAAGAACGTGAAGAACGGCATGAAGATGAAATACACCATCGTCAGCGAAAGCGAAGCCAACCTGCGCGAAGGCAAGATTTCTTCAACGACCCCCATCGCCCAAGGCTTGCTCGGCAAGAAAGTCGGCGATGTGGTTGAGGTGAAGATTCCTCAGGGCATAATCCAATTGGAAATCCTCAGTATCAGCGTAGGCTAATATCTAGGGTGTTCAAAATCAAGAAAAGTCTCTGTGCGGTTTTGAGCCAAATAACATGG
>OLFV01003169.1_pt1 | contig 10700 bp, 7 predicted proteins | sample 1605551 | NCBI WGS metagenome assembly OLFV01 (sample SAMEA3888922, study PRJEB22519) | human gut metagenome | biome: human gut; feature: human-associated habitat; material: faeces | place: Denmark | collected 2011
GAGTGCCAATGTGTTATCATCCACCCCTACATAGCGGATGGCATCTGTTACCGTTCGGATAGCCATATAAAAAATACCTCCTATTTTCCTTACTCAGACTCTGACTGATAGGTTCTTCTTTTCTAATGGAACATACGCTCAACCGCGGATCGACGGTCGCGCATTTTACCGTTGCCTTGCTTCCCCAAGAGCCGTTACATGTGGTACACCGCAGCGGAGCGAAGTCCTTCCGGCAGGCCGTCGGGCGCAGCAGGTGAAAGTTCCCAGCGTACCTGCCCCGCCCACTGGGAGGCGACGGCGGAGAAGTGGAGCATGACAATACCGAGATCCAATGCGGCATCCAAATTATCGGTGTAGGCATCCTCCTGCTGCACCAAATAGATGCTGTGATCCTGCACAAGGAAGCCATAGGGCTGACGGTTGAGATAGCTGGGGGAGAGCGAAGCGGCGTAGAAGGACTGCCAGAGCATATTGTCGTAGAAGTCCATCATCTCGTCAAGCCCAGACTTGTTGCTCCAGCTCCCCATGTGAACCAAATCATGCACGCCCTTTTTGGGCGCGTAGTACTGCTGCTCGGCCCGCACATCGATATGAGACATACTTAGGATATTCAGCCGCAGCTTTTTTGCGGTCTTTTCCCCGTAGCCAAAGGCAACGATTGCTGCCACCTCTAACGGGGTGGTGAGAGAAAGTGCCTTTTTGATTTTGTCGCTGTCGGTGAAGGTCATCCAGCAGGTGTCAATGTCCAACTCAGTCAGCTTGAGGACGAGATCTTCCATCATGTAGCCGGCGTTGATGCCCGTATAGGAATGCGGGGCAGACATAAGGAGCAGGTAGTGCGGTGCTCCGATGAGAAATTGCTTATAGCCCGCTGAGCTCTCCAGCGCCGGCTGTGCATCCTTGTCCAAGACGATCAACTCCGTTGCAATCTCCGGGACAAGACGGGGGCAGGCCTTTTCATAGTAGGATCGGAGCTGGCCGATGGCCTCGCTCGGAACTTCCTTTTCGCGGAATGCGTGAACGGATTTGCGATTTTGAATCATAGCGCTGTAATTCATAGTAGTGTATCTCCTATTCTGATGTCTTTGGTTTTCTTATAAATCGTCTATCAGTGCGGTGCTCTTGGCGTAGGCGGTACTGCGTGCCTCAAAGAAATCGGTCTTGACCATGTTGGCGTCGGCGTACTGGCTGACCCATTCCATGCTCTCCGGTTCGCTCTCAAAGCCCGGATACAATGCCGGATAGCCAAGGCTCGTCCAGCGAAGATTGCCGAGATAGCGGATGTAATCGCTGATCATCTGCCGGTTCAACCCCGGGATGTCGTCGCCGATCACATAATGCCCCCATGCGATCTCCTGCTCCACGCCCTCACGCATCATCTCGCGCAGCGCTTGTACGCTCTCGGCGGTGAACAACTCCGGCTGCTCCTTTTGCAGCTCCGTGATGATATTGCGGAACAGCCACAAGTGCGTGTTCTCGTCGCGGTTGATGTAGCGGATCTCCTGCGCCGAGCCGGACATCTTCCCGTTTCGGGAGAGATTGTAGAAGAACATAAAGCCGCTGTAAAAATAGATGCCCTCCAAAATATAGTTCGCCATCATCACGCGCAGCAGCGTGGGAGCGTCCTTCCGCTCCTGAAACTCGTTGTAGCAGTCCCCAATGAAGGTGTTGCGGCGCAGCAGATGCTCGTCCGTTTTCCATTGGTAGAGGATGTCATTGCGCTCCACAGGAGAGCAGATGGTGTCGAGCATATAGCTGTAGCTCTGTGAGTGGACACACTCCTGAAACGCCTGAATGGACAGGCAGAGATTGACCTCGTTGGCGGTGATGTAGGCGCCGATATTGGGCAGGTTCGCTGTCTGAATGGAATCCAAAAAGACAAGAAAACTCAGAATTTTATCGTAGGCGCTGCGCTCGGCCGGCAGCAGGCGGGGATAGTCCTTTACATCCTGCGAGAGATTGATCTCCTCTGGGATCCAGAAGTTGTTCATAGCCTGCCGGTACCAGTCACTGACCCAAGCGTACTTCATATTGTTGAAGTCGTTGAGGTTGGTGGTGTTGCCGCCGATCATGCGCCGCAGGCGCACATCAAGGTCGCCCTCCGGGTTAAAGAGGGGCTTTTTCTTCAGTTCCGTCATGCTATCCTCCTTATGACGAGCAGCTTTCGCAGTCCTCGACCTCAAGGGCCTTGCTGCGGACATAGTAAATGGTCTTGACGCCGACCCTCCACGCCTCTAAATACAGTCTGAGCACCTGACGCATGGAATAGTCATTGGTGATATAGAGATTCATGCTCTGCGCCTGGTCAATATGTCTCTGGCGAAGGCCCGCGGCGCGCACCGACCAGCTTTGGTCGATCAGATGCGCCGCCTTATAGTACCACCATGTATCCATAGAAAGCTCCGGAGCAACGCGGGGCAGCATGCTGCCCTTTTTCTCCTCTAAGAAGAATTTCTTCATAATTGGATCGATGCCCGCCGACGTGCCGGAGAGGATAGATGTGCTGGAGGTCGGTGCGACCGCCAGCAGATAGGCGTTGCGCATTCCCTGCACCGCCACCGTTTTCGCAAGCGCCTGCCACTTTTCGGAGGTATAACCCCGCTTTTCAAAATACGCGCCCGTCTGCCAGTCGCTGCCCTCAAAGAGCGCGTAGCGGCCCTTTTCCCGTGCCAGTGCTGCGTCCGCCTTGACGGCGGCGTAGTTGATGTGCTCGAACACCGCGTCGGTGAAGGCAAGGTGCTCCTCGCTCTCCCAGCGGATGCCGCGCTTTGCCAGCATGTGGTGGTAGCCGCTGACGCCCAGGCCGATGCTGCGGTACTTCTGATTGGTAAGCCGCGCGTATTCCAACGGGTAGAAGTTGAGGTCGATCACATTATCCAGTGCGCGGATGGCCGTTTCCACCGTGCGTTCCATATAGGCCTCGTCCTCCACCGGCAGATTACCGAGAGACAGACTCGCCAGGTTGCAGACCACAAACTCACCTGGGCGTGTGGCCGTCACCACCACTGTGTCGCCGTTCTCCGTGTGCACCTCAGTGCTGATATGCTCGATGGGCGCCATGTTCTGCGCGATCTCCGTGCAGAGATTGGAGCAATAGATCATTCCCGTGTGGCCGTTTGGGTTCATACGATTTACGCTGTCGCGGTTGAAGGCGAAAGGCGTGCCGGTCTCCACTGCCGAGCGAAGCACCAGCCGCACGATGTCCTTGACGGTGACGCTGCGCTTTTCGATGCGCGGGTCATTGACGCAGTCCAGATACCGCTTCTCCCATTCCGTACCCCAGTAATCCTCTAGAGCGTAGCCCTTGACCGTGAGGATCTCATGCGGACACATGAGATGCCACGGCGCGTCTATGTTCTCCTCCGCCAGTCGCCAGAAGAGATCCGGATAGCACACGGCGGGAAACACATCATGCGCCTTCATGCGGTCGTCGCCGTTGTTGGTGCGCAGTTGAAGGAATTCCGGCAGATCCCGGTGCCATGCGTCTAAGTAAACCGCCACAGCGCCCTGCCGCATCCCCAACTGATCCACCGCCACGGCGGTGTCGTTGACCAGCCGGATCCAGCGGATAACACCGCCCGCCGCCCCTTGAAAGCCGCGGATGGTGCTGCCTGCAGCGCGCACCTTACCGAAGTACATCCCCATTCCACCGCCGAATTTAGAGACCTTTGCGAAGTTGTCCAGCGAGCGGTAGATGCCGTCCAGACTGTCCGGCACAGTGTCCACAAAGCAGCTTGAAAGCTGATGGTAGGGCTTTCGTGCGTTGGACATGGTAGGTGTCGCCATCGTGACCTCCATACGGCTGAGCATATCGTAAAAGCGCTTTACCCACCCCATGCGGTCAGAGCCTTCGTTCATAGCAAGATGCAGCGCGATACCCAAAAACATCTCCTGCGGTGTTTCCAGCGGCACGCGGCTGCGTGACTGGATCACATAGCGTTTGAGCAGCAGGTCAAGGCCGGAGTAGGTGAACAGCTCGTCCCGTTCCGGGCAGAGAAAGCCCTCCGCCATGGCAATCTCCTCGTGGGTATAGTGGGCAAGGATATAGTCACCGTAGAGTCCCTTATCCGTCAGATAGCGAAGCCTGCCATAGAGGTCGCCGACGCCGCGCCCCTCCCATTCCTGTGCGTTGCGACAGCGAAAGGAGTGGTTCAGAAGCCGCGCCGCGATGAACTCCCACTTGGGTGCCTCTGCCGTAGTCAGCTCTACCGCTGCCTTGGTCAGTGCCTCAGCCCGCTCATCCTCCGTCATGCCCGGGCGACAGAAGCTCTCAAACTTCATTTGAAGCGCCGCGAGGGAGTAGACTTCCTCGGTAAAATCCATCTGGATGCGGCGCAGCACCTCGTCAAGCGAGTTATCCCCCACCGTCTGCGCGATGGTATGCCGGACGCGGCGCAGCGCAGACCGCTTTTCGCGATAGAGGATGTACGCCTTGGCCACCTCATAGTGTCCGCGCTCCATGAGCGTCCGCTCCACCTCGTCCTGCACACGTTCCACGGTGAGCGGCGCTGCGGCGGCGAGGTTGTCGAGAACGGCGGCGAGGATCTCATTCAGCTCTCTGCTCCCGATCTCCCTTCCCTGTCCATCAAACGCTTTTTTCATGGCGTTGAAAATTTTCTCCTGTTGAAAGGGAACAGACTTCCCGTTTCGTTTTCTGATCTCCATTTCGATCCTCTCATCTTCTCCGGTCACTTCTCATGTCCTTTTGGGCAAAGAGCGGGCAAGCGCAGTATCACGCTTGCCCGCTCTGTTTTTGAAAGCCGGTTTTTCTGCAGCCGACGCGGCGGGGCTGTTTGTTGTCTGTTGTCTTGGTTTTGGCTTCCCTGCCAGTCACTTCATAGATTCCAGAATGGCGTCCGCCAGTGCTTCCAGCTCAGTGCGCTTGTCCGTGCCCATGGACGAGGCGAGGCTGAGCCGCTCGTTGAGCACCGTCATGTTCTTAAGCTCATCGTTGACGAATTTCTGCATGAGGTCGCCGGACTTCACCGCCCATGAGCCGTTTTCAATGATGGCAAAGGTGCGGTTTTGCAGATTCAGTGCCTTCATATCCATGAGGAAGTCATGCATGGCGGGGTAGATGCCGAGGTTGTAGGTCACAGAGGCCAGGACAATGTGACTGTACTTAAACGCCTCGGAGATCAGCTGGGAGACATGAGTGGAGGACACATCGTACATCGCCACCTTGCTCATGCCCTTATCGCAGAGCGACGCCGCCAGCGCCTGCGCCGCGTTCTCCGTGTTGCCGTACATGGAGGCGTAGACGATGAGCACGCCTTTGGTCTCAGGGGCATAGCGGCTCCAGGTGTCGTACTTTTCGATGAACCAGCCCAGATCCTTGCGCCACACGGGGCCGTGGAGCGGGCAGATGTACTTGATCTGATCCAAAACGCCGCCGGCCTTTTTCAGCAGGAGCTGGATGTGGGGGCCGTACTTGCCCACGATGTTGGTGAGGTAGCGGCGGGCGTCGTCCAGCCAGTCCCGCTCGAAGTCCACCTCGTCGGCGAACAGCTTGCCGTCCAGCGCGCCGAAGGTGCCGAAGGCGTCGGCGGAAAAGAGGACGCCGTCGGTGACGTCGAGGGTCACCATGGCCTCCGGCCAGTGAACCATAGGCGCGCCCACAAAGGTGACGGTGTGCTTGCCGAAGGAGAAGGTGTCACCCTCCTTCACCTCGATGCACTCATGTCCGTCCACATGGAAGCCGAACTGCCGCATGAGCATGAATGCCTTCTCGTTGGAGATCAGTTTCACCTTGGGATGGCGCAGCAGGATCTCCTCGATGCAGGCGGCGTGATCCGGCTCCAGATGGTTGACCAGCAGGTAGTCCAGCTCGCGGCCATCCAGCACATACGCCAGATTTTCCAAAAGCTGGCGGCAGGCAGACCAGTCCACCGTGTCAAAGAGCACCGTCTTTTCATCCAGCAGGCAGTAGGAGTTGTAGCTTACGCCCCGGGGAATGGGGAAGCAGTTTTCAAACAGGGCCAGGCGATGGTCGTTGGCGCCCACCCAGTAGAGGTCGTTCGTTACTTTACGCACGCAATACATCTTATCTTACCTCCTTCACGGTTCAAGCCTTTACAAATTGATCTTTCGTCTCCGCGCACTCGGGACACACCCACTCGGCGGGAAGCTGCTCAAAGAGCGTACCCGGCGCGATCTCGCCGTCCTCGTCGCCCAACTCCGGCACATACTCGTAGCCGCAGCCGCTGCAGACGTAGCGGTCGCCGATGGGGGCGGGCTTCGGCGGCGTGGGCCGCTTCATCTTTACCATGGGCGGCGCGGGCAGCTTTTCGCCGCTATCCAGCGCAGCGGTGAGCAGGGGCAGGATCTCCGCCACATCGCCCACGATGCCGTAGTCGCAGTTCTTGAAGATAGGCGCGTTACCGTTCTTATTGATGGCCACGATGGTGGAGGCGTCCTTGATGCCCTTAAGGTGCTGGGATGCGCCGGAGATGCCGCAGGCGATGTACAGATTGCCGGTGAACTTCTGACCGGACATACCCACATAGCGGTTCAGCGGCAGATATTTGAGGGTCTCCGCCACAGGGCGGGAGGAACCGATGGCCGCGCCGGCGGCCTTGGCCAGCGCCTCTACCAGTTTCATGTTCTTTTTCTCCCCGATGCCCTTGCCCGCGGAGACCACCCGCTCCGCCTGCGGGATGGGCGTATCCATGGGGATGCCCACGGAGAAGTCGTGACCGTCCTTCTTCAGCGCCGCCACAAGGTCGGCCACCTGCTGGGCAGCATCCCCCTCCCGGAAGATGGTCTTTTTGCGAATGCCGGTGATGGGCGCGGGTTTCTTGGCCGCCGAACGGCTCTCGCCGCCGGAGCTCTTGCCCAGCCTGCCCACCAGATGAGAGGCGATGACCACCCGCTGGATCTCGTTAGTGCCCTCGTAGATGGTGGTGATCTTGGCGTCGCGGTAGGCCCGTTCCACCTCCATGCCCTTGAGGAAGCCGCTGCCGCCGTGGATCTGCAAGGCATCGTTGGTGACCTCCAGCGCGATGTCCGAGGCGTACATCTTCGCCATGGCGGACTCCATGCCGTAAGGCGCGTGCTGCTCCTTCAGCTCCGCCGCGGAGTAGATGAGGAACCGGGCGCAGCGCAGCTTGGTGGCCATATCCGCCAGCTTGAAGGCGATGCTCTGCTGGGCCGCGATGGGCTTGCCGAACTGGATGCGCTCCTTGGAATAGCTCAACGCGTGCTCAAACGCGCCCTGGGCGATGCCCAGCGCCTGCGCGGCGATGCCGATGCGTCCGCCGTCCAGCGTGGACATGGCAATCTTGAAGCCCTCGCCCTCCTTGCCCAATAGGTTTTCCTTGGGGACCTTCACGTCGTTGAAGATCAGCTCCGCCGTGGAGGAGGAGCGAATACCCATCTTGTCATAGTGGTCGCCGAACTCAAAGCCCTTCCAGCCCTTCTCCACGATGAAAGCGGAGATGCCCCGGGTGCCGATGTCCGGCGTGGTGACGGCGAAAACCACATAGGTGTCCGCCTTAGGGGCGTTGGTAATGAAGATCTTGCCGCCGTTGAGGAGGTAGTAGTCCCCCTTATCCAGCGCCGTGGTCTCCGTGCCGCCGGCGTCGGATCCGGCGTTGGGCTCCGTGAGGCCGAAGGCGCCGATCTTCTCGCCCTTGGCCAGCGGAACCAGATATTTCTTCTTCTGCTCCTCGGTGCCATAGGCGAAAATGGGCCATGAGCCAAGGGAGACGTGGGCGGAGAGGATAACGCCCGCGCCGCCGTCCACACGGGCCAGCTCCTCCACCGCGATGGCGTAGCTCAGGGCGTCCAGACCGGTGCCGCCGTACTCCTTGGGATAGGGGATGCCCATCCAGCCCAGCTTGCCCAGCTTCTTGACAGCCTCCTCGGGAAACTCATTATTCTGATCCATCAAAAATGCGAGGGGCTTGATCTCCTCCTCCGCAAAACTCCGGATCTTCGCGCGCAGCTCTTCGTGCGCCGCCGTGGTTTGAAACAGCATACGGGTACCTCCTCTTAAAATTTTACAGCTTGCTTGTATCTTGGGGATCGGATTTGCCGGTCAGCAGCCTGCGCAGGCTCACGGCGCGGAACGCCTCGTCCTGCTTTCGCTGCAAGGCCGCCAGCTGATAGTGGATGGCGCACCGCCCGTGCTCGTCCTGCCAGCGGCACTCAAATCCCGGCTCCATGCAGGCGCACAGGATGCCCCGTTCCCCCATGACCCCCATGAGATCGTAGAGGGAGGTCGCGCCCAGGTCACAGGACAGTTCGCAGCCGCCGAGGGCGCCGCGGCTCACCCGCACCAAATTACCGGCGGAGAGTTTGCGCAGGATCTGGTAGGCAAACTGATTGGGGATCAATTCCGTTTCCGACATCTCGGCCACCGAATGTTTCTCCCCGTCCAGCAGCACCCGCAAAATGCGCAGGGCGTAGTCCGTCTCTTTGGTGATGATCATGCTCCGCCTCCTCTTTTCGCTTGCTTGTTAGTGCCATCATATCAATCTTGACAAATTTTGTCAAGATAATTTCCAAAAAAATTTCCGCTTTAACACAGACCGCCCCAGCCCGGGTCAGCTTCGCTTTCCATTCAGTGAAAAGTCATGTTCTTTCTAATTATAGAAACCAAAAAACTGTGCCGTGGCAGCCCGCCGAAAGCAGAAAAGACTATGACTGAAAACCAGAAAGCGGAGAAATTGGTTGGGGCTCACAGGGGTCGCCCACCCAAGGCGGATGTGGCGATCCCTGACAAGCCTAAGCCATCCAACCGAAACAAGCAATAAAGTGCGTGCTTTTCATTTTATATTCGACGAATTAAGTTAATGTGCACTGAATATTCGTTTGAAAAGAGCCTTATGACCTGGGAACTCTCCGGTCGTGGGTGGCGTAGTAGGCTCGCTTATTTTCGTACATGCAATAGTCGGCCTTGTCCAGCAGCGTTTGCATGACGCAGCCTTCATAATCGGCGGAGATCGCCCAACCGTAGGCGTAGCTGAGAGGAAGCTGATTGCCGTCACGGTTTGCAGCGTCGGCTTCCCTGCGCAGACTGTCCAGTATGCCCTCCACCTCCTGCCGGTCCGTATGGTAAATGACCGCCATAAATTCGTCGCCGCCGTATCTGCCCACGAAATGCTTTTCCGGGATTACCCGGCGTAAAAGCCGGGCAAAGCTCAGGATCAGTTGGTCACCCGCCGAATGACCCATCGTATCGTTGACGGTTTTCAGATTGTTCAGGTCAAATATGACACAGGCCGTAGGCTCCCGGAGAATTTCCCTGTTGTTGAGAAGCTCCTCGCAGGAGCCTTTGTTGGGCAGGTCGGTATGGATGTCGATGTATGCCTTCTGCTCCAGCAGTTGGTTTTTGCGGGCCATTTTCAGTGCCATGGCGGTCTGGAGCATGACCAGGATCACCAGGCACAGCATATCCAGTGCCGAGAGGATCTCAATAGTGCGGATCTTCATGGCGATCTTTTCTGAATAGTGTTCCGCGGCAGACACCGTTTCGTCCGCCATTTCAAAATAGGTCTCGCTCATGGCAACGATTTGGGTGTTCTCATATCCACGCTGTCTGGCCGCCGCGACCTCCGCCTTGAGCCGCTCCCAGTAGGCACGCTGGATGTCCAGCCTTTCCTGATAGGCCGCGTCCTTGAGCTTTACCAATTCGTAGTGCCCATCCCCGGATGTCAGATTGCTTAAAATATCGTCTAAATACGCGATCAACTCATCGTTTCGGGTGCCTGTGATCTCCAGCTTTACCGCCCGCTGCGTGTCTCCGCGCACCAGCCCGGCATAATTGATGACGCGGGCCGTGCCCTTCAGGTTGCCGATCTCGACCATCATCAGAGCGACAAGGATCACCAAAATCAGCACAAGGCAGCTTTGCAGGATGCTGATGAGATTTTTGTGATCTATTTTTACATTTCCTTTTATCATAACGACCTCGATCACGGAACGACCATGATATTCTTTATTGCGAATCAGTCTTGACGAAGACTTTACTCTGTAACGCACATCATGTCAATAACAATGGAAATTTTCCTACTGTCTCCCCAGAATGATCGGCATGATAAAAAAATCTATATTTTCCCCCTGCTGCGGGGCTGGTTTTTTGAGCCTTGCTACAAGCTCAAAGCACGTTTAATGCTCAAAAACAGTAGAATTTCATCTGCACACGAAAGATAGATGAATAGATGAACAACAAAATGTAACTTTTGTGACCTACGACACTAGTCTCAAGCGGTCTAACTAATGTCCACTGAACAAGTGCCCAATTTTTGTTCTGAGCCAGAATCTCCAGAAGATATGCGAGCATTCTCAAAAGAGCACGCTGGATCTTGCGGAGATTCAGCACCAGAACGGACATGGCGATCACATGAGCCGCGGTTTCCCGCAGCTTCGCGGCGACCAGCAAATAATATTGCTCGTTTACCGCCGAATCCATTTCAGAAGCTGAATCACCAGCATAGAGCCAAACGCCAGTCCCACAATGGCACCGACCATGCCAACAGACAGCGGCGCAATTGCGAACAGCGGTTCCAGCGCAGGAACCAGCAGCACCAGCCCCAGCAGCAGAGCGCCGATGGTAAAGGCCCCTAACAGGGCACGGTTGTTCCAGAAGTGCCGGGTAAGCAGCACCGGATGCTGGGATTTGCAGCTAAATCCGTGGAACAGTCGGCTCAGGCACAGGGTGGAGAAGGCCATGGTCTGTCCAGCAGCGGCACCGCCGG
>OLFV01003172.1_pt1 | contig 10689 bp, 8 predicted proteins | sample 1605551 | NCBI WGS metagenome assembly OLFV01 (sample SAMEA3888922, study PRJEB22519) | human gut metagenome | biome: human gut; feature: human-associated habitat; material: faeces | place: Denmark | collected 2011
TTCATTCTTCATTCATCATTCTTCATTTTCCACTGAGGGGGATAAGAGGGGGTCTCATTTTTAATTCAGCCAAAAGAGACGACGGTGAGGACGCCATCCTTCACCCTAAACTTGACATCCCAATCAGCAAAAGGGAGACCATAGAGTCGGTTTGGATCGTCGTGATATTGCGGACGCGGGTCTTGAGCGAGAATTCCACGAAGGCTATTCGCTTGATTCTCAGTCATAAGAGCAGACAAATCCTGCGGAACAACCACTTCGAGAGGATGCCATTCCTTAGTATCAGTGAAGCCACCCCTTGCTTCGGGATGAGCATCTACATAAGGAACATAAGGTTTGATGTCGAAAATCGGTGTGCCATCCATCAGGTCTGCTCCAAGAACATGAATGACAGGAGCATCGGAAGCCTCATAGTCAATATGCGAAATGCGGACACATGAGAGCCCGATAGGATTAGGACGAAACGGAGATCGCGTAGCAAAAACGCCAAGGCGCTCATTACCACCGAGACGAGGAGGGCGCACCGTGACACCACGAGCGACATGGCGATTAGCAGAAAACTCCCATATTATCCATAGATAGTCAAACTCTTCGAGTCCGCGCACAGCCTCTTTGGAGCGAAACTCCTTCTCAAGGACTATCGTTCCGGCAAGTTCGGGGACTATACCGCTCTGCCTCGGAATGCCAAATTTGGACTTCAAAGGCGAGCAGAAAGTGGCTATCTTCTTCATCTTAAAATCTTACATAGGTCTCAACCCACACTTCGCAATAGTCACTTTTTCCAGCGAAGGTGCGGTCGTGAACATAATTAAACTGCGGTTGGAACATCAAATTCTTGTGGAGAGAGATATTAGGGCATACGGAGTAGAGGCTCTTTGTGGAAGCCCATGTAGCGTCATCACGATATACATCATACTTTAGCCAAGTCTTCAACCATGAATTGCAAGGCACGCCGAGTGTGGCATACCAAGCATCAGAACGCGCATTGCCGGTCCAATTTCCATCTTTGTAATCAGAAATCTTATGACCAGTGGAGTGTGCATATTCAGCGCGGAAAGACCAATCATTCCTCTCATATTTGCCTACAATCTCGTAGCGATTACGATTTACGGTGATGCCATTGGCAGTGAAATTGCCAGTCCAACCGAAGAAACCAATCATAACGCCCTTCACAGGCTGAAACTGGAGCGTGCCGGAGACATCCTTCTGCGAGTTAGTATCGCCGGTATTGATGCCCTGACCATTGCTCACCATCACCTGATAATGCATCAGTCGGTTGCCTTCTTTTGCAGGAAAGAGGTCGCCCTGCACCTGAATACCTTGGTCGCGACCGCCATTGCTGGTGGTCTCAGCACCGATATAGTCGGAGTGTCCAGTGAGTTTCTTAGTAAACTGAGAGTAATCCCCTACCCCGACATCCCACGGATTCATAGGATTTTCGAGTCCGAAGGCACGCTTAAACTGACCTATCTTGACCTTAAACTCAGGATATTTTCTCCATTCGAGGAAGAAATCCTTCATGTGAAAATTGTCATTATTGGTCTGCATCTGAAAGCGATAAGCGAAATCACCGAGGATGGTGCCATCAATATAGAAGCGAATAAGGCGCTGAGAGAAGCCATTATTGCCATTCTTCTGTCCCTCTTTGTCGGTGTAAGCGAATTTCTCAACGAAGTAACCACCAATTTTAGGCACCGAAACATAGTCGGTAAGAGTGCGTCCAGGCTTAACATCAGCAGCTTGAGCAGAGAGAGCAGAGGAAAGAGAATTATTTATCAACTCGGTGATAAAGCCAGCAGGCTCGTCAGCATCATTTGTAAAAACGGTATTTTCCACGGTATTATCACGTTCATTTTCAGCTTCCGACGAAGCATTAGCGTAACAAGTCATTGCCAAAAAGGCACAAAAAAGAAGTAGTACTTTCTTACTCATATCAGGTTGTAATATTTTAGATATGAGTGCAAAAGTACTACTAATTTTCAAATATACAAAACTTTATTAAAACAAATTCCCTTTAGTATGGAAAACGATCATGCTTAGTTGTAGCAAGCCTCACCATGCTCATAGATATCGAGACCTTCCTCTTCGATAATCTTATCGCAACGGAGACCGTGAGTATATTTAATGGCAAGGAAGATAATCATACCTACTACGAAGGCGAAGGCAGCGACAGTGATAGCACCGAGAGCCTGAACGCCGACACTGCATTCTACACCTGAGATGGAAGAATCGCAGAAGACACCGGTAAGGATGGTACCAAGGAGACCACCTACGCCATGCACTGAGACAGCACCTACAGGGTCATCAATCTTACATACCTTATCTATAAAGGAGACAGAGAGGCACATTACCACGCTGACAACGGCACCGATAATGGCACTTGACCCAATGCTTACGCAGTCGCAACCTGCTGTGATACCTACAAGACCGGCGAGGACACCGTTACAGAGCATAGAGAGTGAAGGCTTGCCATCGACCACCCAGGTATAACCAAGGGCGGCAAGACCACCTACTGCGGCCGCCATATTGGTGGTAACGAATACATGTGACATACTTACAGCGTTAGCATAACCTGTGGCTGCAACAGTGGAACAAGGGTTGAATCCGAACCATCCCATCCAAAGGATGAAGACGCCGAGCGTACAGAGGGCAAGGTTGTGACCTGGAATAGCGCGTGACTTGCCGTCCTTGTCATACTTTCCGATACGTGGACCAAGCACCATAGCGCCGGCAAGGGCAAGGACACCGCCACAAAGGTGAACGACAGTGGAACCTGCGAAATCATGGAAACCCATCTGGGAGAGCCAACCTCCACCCCAAGACCAGTGGCCTTCGATAGGATAGATGATAGCGGAAATGAGGATGGAATAGACGAAATACATGGAAAACTTGGTGCGCTCTGCCATAGCTCCTGACACGATGGTAGCGGTAGTGGCGCAGAAGACGGTCTGGAAAATGAAGGTAGCTTCTGCCGGAACATTTGAGTCAGAGCCTATAAATCCGAAACCGCTCCAGCCCAAGAAGCCGTAATCGGCACCATACATTACAGAGAAACCAAAAATCCAGAAGATTACCGTGCCGCACATAAAGTCGCAGAAGTTTTTCATAAGGATATTGGCAGTGTTTTTAGAGCGTGTCAGACCAGCTTCGACAAGTGCGAAACCTGGCTGCATCCAGAATACCAACATTGCTCCGAGGAGTACCCATAGGGTGTCAAGACCGTTGACATAATCTTTCGCTTCTTCCACTATAGCGGCGAGAGGCATTATCATTGATAGTGACGTAATCATAATTATTATCCTTTCTTTGTGTTTGTGTTTGTGGGATTATTGACCAAGGACGGTCAGTAATGGGGTGTGTTTGTGAGAATTATTGACCAAGGACGGTCAATAATGGGTGTGTTTGCTTATTTCTTGTCGGCAAGAACGGTGTCTCCGTGCTCACCGGTACGGATGGAGTAACAGTCAATCATATCGCTGAGGAAGATACGTCCATCGCCCACTTTACCCGTATGCGCTACGTCCATAATCACTTTGATGGTGGATTCTACAAACATCTCACGGCATACAATACTAATCTTCACACGCTCGATGACATCAGTGGAATACTGCACTCCACGGTAGATGCGCTCCTGGCGACTCTGTCCGATACCATGAACGTCATGATACTCAAACCAGTCGATGTTGGAATTGAGCAGTGCTTCTTTGACATCCTGAAACTTTGTCTTGCGGATGATTGCTTCAATCTTTTTCATAATAATACATCTTTTAATTAAATAATACCTAAAATTCTGTCGTTTTGTAAACTTTTGAGTGCAAAATTACAACATTATGTCAGTAAAATAATCACTTTTTAGTTGTTTTGTCATTATAAAATAACTATTTCTTTCCATTTGTAAAGCAAATAAAATATTTTGCTTACAATTTAATATATTTTTACTATTTCTACATATCAATCTGAAAGTTTGCATGTATTTTTTCATCAAAACAGCAACCATACCGTTGAAAATTCGCTAAAAAGCAGTAATTTTGCACCAGAATCAAGAACATCATATCAAACTTTAAAAAAGAAAGGTAAAAGATTATGAGAACATTCAAGGTAACAATTCTCGCCATCGCAGCATTGATGAGCGCAAGCACTATGAGTGCACAGGACGAAGTGGAAGCTGATGTCTCTGCTGACATTGTAAGCAATTACGTATGGCGTGGTGCAAAACTCGATGACGCAGCCATTCAGCCTTCCGCTGGAATATCATATAAAGGACTGTCACTGACAGCATGGGGCAGTTACGGACTGACAAGCAATACAGGAACAACAAACGAGCTTGACCTCACCGTAGCATACTCAGCAGGCGGTTTCAACATTGGCATCACCGACTACTGGTGCAACGCAGAGAAGTATTTCCTCTATGATGCACACAAGACAGCGCACGTACTCGAGGCAAACATCGGCTATGATTTCGGTCCGCTCTCACTGCAGTGGTACACCAATTTCGCTGGTGCAGACGGCGTAAAGGACAACGGCGACCGAGCATATATGTCATACGTGGAACTGACAGCACCGTTCAAGCTCGGTGGTCTCGACTGGTCAGCATCCATCGGAGCCATCCCTTACTGCGCATACAATGGTTTCTATGCAGCAAACACATCCGGTGACTTTGCCGTAAACAATATCGCACTGAAGGTGAGCAAAGACCTGAAGGTGACTGACAGTTTCACTATTCCTGTATTCGGTCAGATAGCCACCAACCCTTCCACACAGACTGCATATTTCGTAATCGGATTTACAATTCAGCCGTAAGTGGATTCCTTATATATAAATAAGGTGAAAAAAATACGGACAATAAAGCAATACAGACACAATTCACTTGGAATTTTCGCAATAAATTTTTAACTTTGCAGTCGCAAACTTAAATACAGAATTTTAGGTATTAACAAATAAGAGAAAAAGACTATGGCAAATTTACGATTTCAGGTAGTGGCAGAGGCATTCAAGAAGCAGCCTCTCGACATCCCAGCGCCAACAGAGCGCCCTTCTGAATACTTCGGAAAATACGTCTTCAACAAGCAGAAGATGTTCAAATACCTCCCAAAGAAAGTATATGACAAGATGCTCGACGTCATCGAGAACGGTGCGCCATTGGACCGTGCTACAGCAGATCAGGTAGCTGCCGGCATGAAGAAATGGGCAATGGAGCTCGGTGTCACTCACTGCACCCACTGGTTTCAGCCTCTCACCGACACCACAGCAGAGAAGCACGACGGCTTCGTAGAGCATGATGGAAAAGGCGGCATGATAGAGGAATTTGAGGGTAAGTCTCTCGTACAGCAAGAGCCAGACGCCTCTTCTTTCCCTTCCGGCGGCATCCGCTCCACATTTGAGGCACGCGGTTACTCTGCCTGGGATCCTACATCGCCAGTATTCGTCATCGGCGACACACTGATGATTCCTACAGTCTTCATCTCATATACAGGCGAAGCACTCGACTATAAGACTCCACTGCTGAGAACTCTCCGCGCCATCGACAAGGCAGCTACTGACGTGGCTCGCTATTTCGACCCTGACGTGAAGAAGGTTATCTCAAACCTCGGATGGGAACAGGAGTATTTCCTTGTGGATGAAGGTCTCTTCTCCGCACGTCCTGACCTCCTTCTTACAGGTCGCACACTGATGGGACATTCCTCTGCTAAGGATCAGCAGATGGATGACCACTACTTCGGTTCTATCCCAGAGCGCGTGGCAGCCTTCATGAAAGACCTGGAGAGACAGGCTCTCGAGCTCGGCATTCCTTGCAAGACACGCCATAATGAGGTGGCTCCAAACCAGTTTGAGCTGGCTCCTATCTTCGAGGAGACAAACCTTGCCATCGACCATAACATGCTCATCATGTCACTGATGAAGAAGGTGGCTCGCCATCACGGTTTCCGCTGTCTGCTCCACGAGAAACCTTTCGACGGAGTAAACGGCTCGGGAAAGCACTGCAACTGGTCTCTCTCCACCGACACCGGCGTCCTTCTCCACGGTCCTGCAAAGGATGAGATAGGTAATCTCCGCTTTATCACCTTCGTGGTAGAGACCCTCATGGGCGTATATAAGCACAACGGACTGCTCAAGGCTTCCATCATGACAGCCACAAACGCTCACCGTCTCGGCGCTAACGAGGCACCTCCTGCTATCGTTTCTTCTTTCCTCGGTCGCCAGTTGACCACCGTTCTGGAGCATCTCGCTAACACTGCAGAGGATGATTCCATCGACATAGCAGGCAAGGCAGGACTGAAACTCGACATTCCATCTATCCCGGAACTGCTCATCGACAACACCGACCGCAACCGCACCTCTCCATTTGCTTTCACAGGAAACAGATTCGAGTTCCGTGCTGTCGGTTCAGAGGCAAACTGCGCCTCTGCCATGATTGCCCTCAATGCCGCTGTAGCAGAGGCTCTCGTTGACTTCAAAAAGCGCGTAGATGCCCTCATCGCAAAAGGCAAGGACAAGCACACCGCTATCCTCTCTGTGCTCAAGGACGATATCAGAACCTGTAAGCCAATCCATTTCGAAGGCAATGGCTACTCTGACGAATGGGTGGAAGAGGCCAAGAAGCGTGGTCTCGACACCGAGAAGTCATGTCCTGTCATCTACGACCGCTACCTCGACAAGGAGTCAATCGAAATGTTTGACTCACTCAACATCATGAGTGCCAAGGAACTGGAAGCTCGTAACGAAATCAAATGGGAGACCTACACCAAGAAGATTCAGATTGAGGCACGCGTATTCGGCGATCTTTCCATCAATCATATCATCCCACAGGTGATGTGCTACCAGACAAAGCTGGCTCAGAACGTAGCTGCCCTCAAGGCTATCTTCCCTTCAGAGGAACTCTATGCCGTAGCAGGTTCCAACATTGCCCTCATCTCAGAAATCTCCAAGCGCGTGAAGGCTATCGAGGAAGGTGTTCAGGAACTCATCGACGCTCGTAAGGTGGCTAACAAGATAGAGTCTGAGCGCGAGAAAGCAGTGGCTTACCACGATACCGTAGAGCCTATCATGAACAAGGTTCGCTACGAAATCGACAAGCTCGAAGAGAAGGTGGATGATGAAGTATGGACACTTCCTAAATATCGCGAAATGCTCTTCATCCGCTAATAATCATATCTTTTTACTATCCGTGAGGGCAACACAGCCTTCACGGATAAAAGAAAGCACACACATACAAGCAAATGGTAATAGTCATCCATATCAGTCTATTACCATTAACTTAAACAAATAAAATAACAATCTATTTCTTTTATTGGTTGTTTAAGTTTGCATGGACAGGTAACCGTGAGGCTGCCTGTCTTTTTTTATGTCATAAGTAGGTAATCATAATTATTTTTATTACCTACTCAACCCTATTTGTTTACTAAAGTATCACACCAGCAAATAATTGCGGTGGAAAGCTTTAGTAATGTTATTGTTTGCAAAAAAGCGAGCAAACTCTTGTAAATTCAAAAATAAATGTGTACTTTCGCAGAAATTTAAAATACCATTTTAAATAATCATTATATTTTATAAAATCCCTATTTATATATGTCTATATCCAAAGATGTGATAAAGTCTGTCATGTTAGACAATCAGAAGGACGTGGAGAGATATGAATTGACTCCGCGAAAGATAGATTTGGCAGATTTTCCCCTTCAAGTGTTTGTAGGGGTAAGGCGCTGTGGTAAGTCATTCTTGTTATTCCAGATGATGAAGCAACTGCTTGCTAATGGTCACAAATGGAGCGATATGCTATATGTGGACTTTGAGGATAGCCGTCTGAATGGAATTGACGCACAGGATTTAAATAACATAATCCCGTGTCACGCAGAATTATACGAGAATGCTCATCCTATCCTGTTTCTTGACGAGTTACAAAATGTAGATGGATGGGAAAAATACGCTCGTAACCTTGCCGACCGTAAATATCAGGTGTATATCACTGGCAGCAACGCAAAAATGCTTTCAAAAGGAATTATGCAAGAACTGGGTGGACGTTACCTTCCACATGAGGTTTACCCATACAACCTACGTGAATATCTGAATTTCCTTGGCGTGTCATGCGACGAGAAAGCACTACTACAGACAGAAACTCGAACTGCCCTCATGCGTGCCTATAGAGAATATTTCACTTGGGGTGGTCTGCCAGAGGCTGTTGGCATGAATGTGAAGCGTAATTATCTGACCAGTCTCTACCAGAAAATATACCTTGGTGACATTGCATCGCGTAATAATATCTCCAACTCCAAATTACTGCAACTGATGTTGAAGAAAATTGCAGAGAGCACTATGCACCCAATTTCATATAGTCGCATTGCTAAAATCCTGAGTAGCGTAGGTGGTAAGATTACCACACCTACTGTCTCCAACTATATCAGCTATGCCGAAGAAGCATGGATGCTACTCCGCCTTCGCAATATCACCAGTGCCTTTGCGGATAAAGAGAGCAACTGCAAATACTATTTCATCGATAATGGTTTGCTGTCGCTACAGTTAATTGATGCAGACACCAAGTTGTTGGAAAATATGGTGGCAATAGAATTATTCCGCCATTATGGACATGATGAAGACAATGAACGCATATTCTTCTATAATAACAATATTGAGGTTGACTTCTATATTCCAGAAGATGAACTTGCCATCCAGGTATCTTACACCATCAAGAACGATGAAACCCACGAGCGTGAGGTATCTGCACTATCAAAATTACCAAAAGTCTATCCTTGTAAGCGAAGGATGATTATCACCTATGATGAGGAATCGACCTTAACTGACGAATACGGAGTCATAGAGGTTGTACCATGCTGGAAATGGATGCTGCAACAAGCTTAATCTTCCGCCAGCGAAAGACAGTGCAAACATTGCGACTCTCTCCTACGCCATCCGTATGGTATGGTCATGGGAAAAATGGAACAGAAACGGAAAAATTATGCTATCCGAAAGTGATAGCTATGATATTACATTGCAAAAGGATAGATATTACAGGGTAAAAGCATAGATATTACATGGTAAAAGCATAGCTTTTGCAACGCAATATTTATGTTTTTGCAACCCATTTACAATCAGTAAGTTGCAAGAGAATAAAATCACAGTCAAACCAATACGGAAAAATAGAACAATTTTGCCTTGTCGGTTATCTCGAAGCATGGAATAAATTTGGATATGACAATTAAAAGATTATGGCAGAAAACAATATAAATATCGAAATAAGAAATGATTTCAATCAAATATTTGGAATCATCAACTATCATCGTCAACGAGTTTCCAAAACAATTGACGATGAGTCTTTGCGCATGATATGGGAAGTCGGTGCTTTTATTAGTCACAAAATAAAAAATGCAGAATGGGGTACAAGTGTGGTACGCCAATTATCAGATTATATAAGGACACAAGACCCTACAATTAAAGGATGGAGCTATCGCACAATATACAAAATGGTACAATTCTATGAGACCTATAGTAATGCCGCATTCACAAAGCTCATAGAAACAACTAAGCTATCACAATTGACTCCTCTACAATTGCTCGACAATATAAAACAGGAGTTTGTGCCATTTGAAATGGCACAAATTCCAACAATCTTATTTTCAACAGGTTGGACTAATCATCAGATTATCATGAACCGTTGCAAAAGTGATAACGAACGTTTGTTCTACATTCTGTTTGCGCAAAAAGAACAACTACAGAACAAACAATTAGAGCGAGCTATCAAAACTGATACTATGGCTTCCATATTACGTGCTAAAGACAGCCAGTCAGACATTCTCCACAGTACGTATGCAAAGTCACCAGCCATGTTTACGGACACTGCATACCTTGACTTTCTTGGTTTGCCTAAGAAATACAAAGAGACAAGACTTCGTAAGGGTATCGTTGAACACATGAAAGAGTTTATTCTTGAAATGGGAAAAGACTTTTTATTCATTGATGAGGAACATCCCATCAAAGTCGGAGGAAAAACATATAAAATTGATTTGTTGTTCTATCACAGACAGCTGCAATGCATGGTTGCTTTTGAGTTGAAAACCACAGAGTTTCATCCTGCTTATCAAGGGCAATTGGAATTTTATCTTGAAGCACTTGACCAAGAGGAACGCAGATCCAACGAGAACCCAACTATTGGTATCATTCTATGTAAAGAATCAGACATGGAAACTGTGCGTTATGCTCTCAACCGCAGCATGAGTCCCTTGATGATTATGCAGTATAAGGAACAATTGAAAGTGGGCGGTGTCATCCAACGCAGCATTGAAGAATATTGCAAATACATAAACGCAGAGTCTGAAAAACAATAAACCCAAATCAGTGAAGAACAAATCCGTCGCATCGGTGTTATCCGTGATTGATTTTGAACGTGGCGAGCGAGCCAATGGCGTGCAAGCAGATTTATATTTCGTCGGACTCACGTTTATTACTATTCTATATAACTAACACAGACAAACGACAAAAATAGTAACGTGCAGATTACAATGGAAAAACGAAAGTATAAAGAATGCAAAAAAAGGCGGAAAACTTTGCTTTTCTCATGGAAATAGTGTAATTTTGCAAGCATTAAGCGTGGAAGTTACACTATTATGTCTTTCAAACTTATATATTAAGTAGGTGATCAAAATTATTTTTTATAATAGCTATGCTCTATTGTGATGCAGCTACGTTCTGTTGAAGAAGGAA
>OLFV01003181.1_pt1 | contig 10667 bp, 9 predicted proteins | sample 1605551 | NCBI WGS metagenome assembly OLFV01 (sample SAMEA3888922, study PRJEB22519) | human gut metagenome | biome: human gut; feature: human-associated habitat; material: faeces | place: Denmark | collected 2011
GAAAAGGATTTCATCGGCTTCGCCGTCTTGTCAACTTCCCCCTGAAGGGGGAGGTCTCAAACCACAAAGGAATTTTTGATGAACTGTTTCCACCCGGCACCGCTCGGATCAGCGATCAAGGGACGCCCCATGCCGAAAAACATATCCTCAAAAAAACGGAACGTGAACGCGAAGCGTCACACGTCCCGTCATGCGGTTACGGGAGCCTTCAGATCTTGACGCTCAGATGCGGCTTCGCGGCCTTGCTGACGATGACCTTGGCAGGGCGCAGCAGTCGCTCCCTGAGCTTGTAGCCTTTCTGCATAACGCGCAGGATATGTCCATTGTCCATTTCCGCGCTCTCTTCCTGCCCCATGGCTTCGTGATGCTCGGGATTAAAGGGATCTCCCTCCCGGCCGACCACTTCCAGCCCATGGTTCTTCAGCGCATCCAGCAGCAGCTTGCGCGTCATCTCCACGCCTGTCAGCATGTCCTTGCAGGCTTCCACCCTGCTGCCGTACTGGAGCGCGAGATCCAGATTATCCAGAGTGGGCAGCAAATCGGCCAGCACGTTTTCCGCCGCGTAGCGCACCTGCTCGTCACGCTCTCTCTGGAGACGCTTCTTAAAATTGTCCATTTCCGCAAGCGCGCGAAGCCGGGTTTCCTCGGCTTCCCTGCCCGTATCGCATGTCGGGCAGATCTGTTCCCGGCACAGCCGCTCCAGTTCCTCGCCGTCAGGAACGCAGCCCTCTGAAGGCACGTTCTGTTCCCCGTCCATATGTTCCTGTCCGGCTTCCCTCGTATCGGGCTTCCGTTCTTCTTCAAAATGGTGATGTCTGCTCATGACAAAAAGTCCTCCAGTCTTTTCTCAAAGTAGACACGAACAGGCGGGTGTCAAGCTCCTCCGGTCAGGACCGCCCGTGCGTCAACAGATACAGTTCCGTCGCCATGCGATCCATGACCAGAGAGGGATTGACCTGGGCCTGAAGCGCTTCCTGGCACATAGCGAACAACTCATCCGCAGCGGGCACCAGACTCTCCGGCACACGTCCGAGCGCCCTGGCCAGCCCGGAACTTCCCTTCCCGGTCAGCCTTTCCGCCAGGGCCTTCTGCCCGGCAAGAACAATATTCTGAGCAAGAACAGCATCCACAGCTCCCTTGACGGAGGTCCGCTCGAACCAGCCCCGGCCGGAATCCGTAAACTCCGCAAGGGCTGATGCCCAGTCCCGGACAGATTCCGGCAGAGGACGCGACGGATCCGGCCAGGGCAGGGTCAAGACCCACCCGCGCGACACCAGGGTGGGAAGCAGGCGTTCGCGCTGCGGCATGGTAAACAGAAAGCAACTGTCCGGGCACGGCTCTTCCAGAGATTTCAACAGAGAGTTGGCAGCCTCCACGCCAAGGGCCTGAGCCTCCAGCACAACGACCACACGCTTGCGGCCGAAACGCGGAGCTTCCCCCAGCAGCGGACGCAGCTCCCGCACCTGATCGATTTTGATGTTTCCCTCCCGCCCATCCAGAATGACAAGATCGGCGAAGAGTCCCGCACCGATACGCAGACATGCGGAACATGCCAGGCACGGTTCCGGTTGCAGCGCGCCGGCTTCCTCTGTGTTCGCGCAGTTGAGCAGTGCGGCCCACCACAGAGCCAGCCCCACCCGCTCGTTCAGTTCTCCGCCTTCCACATGCAGCAGCTGCGGAGGCCTGTCCGCCAGCGCCGACAGGCGTGAACGCGCCCGCTCCAGTCCCGGGGCAAGGGCAGAAGAAAAGGCCGCAACAGCCTCCTCCCGGCTGGGCAGAGCCTCATCCGCAGCAGCGGAGCCTGCACGGGAAGATGCCTTGGCGACCTTTTTCGTTTCAGCCATATATCAGCAACCAGAGCGTTTCGCTGTTGAAATCTCTTCCGGCCAGACCACCTGTTCCGACCCGCAGGCTCCCCCCCCTGAAGCCGAAGCTCAATGCCGCAGGCAAATTGCGGCGACACCGGAAGGAGGAGCCGCGCGGCGAAGTCCCGCTTCGTCTGGCTGCGGGAGCAGTTTCAGTGTGAAACTGCGCTAACGCCGGATGGTCTGATTGCGATCCGGACCGACGGAAATGAATCCCGCTTTGACGCCCATAAGTTCCTCAACCCGCTCAATATAGCGGCGGGTGTTCTCGGGCAGTTCCTCCCAGCTCGCACAGGAGGAGATATCTTCTCTCCAGCCGGGCAGCTTTTCGTAAACAGGCGTTACCCGGGCCAGAGCGTTGGGCGTCTGGGGAGGATAAAGGACTTCCTGCCCCTGAAACTTGTAGGCGACGCAAATCTGCACTTCGTCGAGCCCGCCGAGCACATCAATCTTGGTCAGGGCAATGGTGGTTGGGGCGCACAGCCGCGCCGTTTCGCGCAGCACCACGGCGTCAAGCCAGCCGCAGCGCCTGGCGCGCCCGGTGGTAGCGCCGAACTCGCCCCCCTTCTGCTGCAGATGCATGCCGAGCGGCCCGTCAAGCTCGGTGGGGAAAGGTCCGGCCCCCACGCGGGTGGAATACGCCTTGACAATCGCCACGCGGCTGTCAATGGAACAACTGGGCACGCCGGAACCGACAGAGGCGTTGTCCGCAATGGTGTTGGAAGAAGTTACATAGGGGTAGGTGCCGTGATCGATATCCAGCATCACTCCCTGCGCGCCCTCGAACAGCGCCCTGCGGCCTTCTTTCGCGGCGTCCGCCAGAACACCGCTGGTGTCGGCCAGGTAGGGCAGAATCCGCGGCGCAAGAGAAATAAGGTTACCGTGCACCTCCTGCGGATCCATGGCAGGCACGTCATACAGGGAAGTAAAGAGAGCGTTTTTCTCGCGCAGGGCTTCCGTCACCTTGCGCAGCACCAGTCCGGGCTCGGCCAGATCCCCCGCGCGAATGCCCACGCGGGCCTTTTTATCCTCATAGCAGGGGCCGATGCCGCGCCCGGTGGTGCCGATCTTCGCTTCGGCACTGTGTCCTTCGCGGGCGGCATCGAGAGCACGATGGTACGGCATGATGAGATGAGCCTTGGGGCTGATTTTCAGCCGTTCGGGGCTGACGTCGATTCCCTTGGCCGCAAGGGCGTCCACCTCTTCCAGAAAAGTCTGGGGATCAAGCACCACGCCGTTGCCGATGACGCATACCTTGCCCGGGTGCAGGATACCGGAGGGGATGACATGCAGAATGTACTTCTCGCCGTCCACAATAACAGTGTGCCCTGCGTTGTTTCCGCCCTGGAAACGCACCACAAGATCGACTCCGCCGCTGAGCAGATCGACGATCTTGCCCTTGCCTTCATCGCCCCACTGCGCTCCGATCACGGTAATATTGCCCATCTCCCACTCCTTGGCCGTCCGCAAACGGCAGAAAATCTTCGGCATGCATCCGAAAGGACGCGCAAAGCCATTCTTATACGGGCCTTTGGAAAAGGCGTCAACCATCGTATCCTGAAGGCTCTGCTGCAAAAAACGGCCGATCCCGGCGCTCCGGAACCCTACACGCCTGGTCCGGCCAGAACTTCCAGCATGACGTCCAGCGCCATGTCCATGCGCGCGGCATCAGCCTGCGGCCCCATGTGGCCAAGCCGGAATACCCGGCCTGCCATCGGCCCCAGACTGCCGCCCACCACCAGCCCGCGCCGGGCCAGGCTGTCGCGCCACACGGGCCAGTCCACCCCCTCGGGTACCCGCACGGCGGTAACGGTCGGAGAATTCACGGCGCCGGGACGTGGCCAGAGCTTCAGACCGATGCGGGCCAGCCCTTCGCGGCACTGCCGACCCACCGCCTCATGACGCGCGAAGAGTTCGTCCAGGCCTTCCTCCAGCATGGAGGAAGCGGCAGCGTACAGCGCGGCCACGCCGAACCAGTTCGGCGTATAGGGAAAGCGCATGGCGTCCTGTTCCGCCCCGTGGAAGGGCAGAAGCGCGTCATAGCCCTGGTAGCCGACTTCGGCCATGCGCGCCCAGGCGGCTTCACTCACGGCCACCATGCTCATGTCCGCAGGGCAGCCGAAACACTTCTGCGAGCCGCCAAGCAGGAGATCCGCATGCCATGCGTCAGCCTCCACCCGTGCCCCGCCAAGGCTGGCTACCGCGTCCACCGCGAACAGCGGTACGCCGCGCTCCGCCTTGAGACGCCCCAGCCCTTCCAGCGGGTTCAGCGTGCCCGAGGGCGTTTCGCAATGCACAGCGGTCAGCAGAACGGGACGAACGCGGCGGATTGCCTCGTCCACGAGATTCAGGGCGTTTTCATCAATGGTGGAATCATACGGCAGGGAAATCTTCTCCGCCCGGCAGCCCATGGCTGCCGCCATGTCCGCAAAACCATCCCCAAACACGCCCGTCCCCACGGAAAGCACCGTATCTCCGGGCCTGAGGACGCTCTTCATCGCTCCCCACAGCGCGACCATGCCTTCTCCGGTCGGCAGAACCACCTCGTGCGCCGTACCCGCAAAACGCCGCAGCATGCCGCAGACATCCCTGTACAATTCCAGATATTCCGTGCCGAAGCGGGGAGGCCCGTAGTCGCGGCGCAACGCCTCGGCAGCCGCGGGATGCAGGGTGACAGGACCGGGATAGAACGGCAGGCGCGCATAGGGGGTGAACATGATGAACTCCAATACAAGCCGGATTGTTTTTGTGACGTTGTTAAAGCTTCAGTTGACCGCCCCGTCTGCACCCGGAGCGGACGCCATCTCCAGAAGATCGTTTTGCATTTGAAGATATCTGCCGGCCGGCCTCCCACGTCCCGAGCACCGGGCTTGAGCATGCTTCGCCATTGCAAGGCAAATCAGCCCCGGAGATCACAGCGGAGCCGCCTGCCCTCCTGTTCCGAGAGCTTCGGCCAGACTCTTGCCTATGCGCAGCAGCATAGCCTCGTCCAGGGCGCGCCCCATAAGCTGCATTCCCACAGGAAGCCCTCCGCTGAACCCCACCGGCAGAGCCAGCCCCGGCAGGCCGGCCAGATTGAGGGAAAGCGTAAAGACATCCATAAGATACATCTGCAAAGGCTCATGCACCTCGCCGAGCTTCCATGCCGTCACCGGAGATACCGGAGCCAGCAGAGCGTCACACCGGGCGAGGGCCTCGTCATAATCCCGCCGGATCAGACGCCGTACCTGGGCTGCCTTGCGGTAATAAGCGTCATAATACCCGGAGGAAAGCACATAAGCCCCCACCAGGATACGCCGCTGCACCTCCTCGCCGAAGCCCTCCGTACGGGAACGCACATAGAGTTCTTCCAGCGTGGGCGGATTTTCCGTCCGATGGCCGTACCTTACACCGTCATAGCGGGCAAGGTTGGATCCGGCTTCCGCCGAAGCCATGACATAGTAGGCGGCGACCGCGTATTCCGTATGGGGAAGCGACACCTCCACCAGTTCCGCTCCCAGAGAACGCGCACAATCCACGGCTTCTCCGCACGCTTTCCGCACGCCCGGCTCCAGCGCCTCATGTCCAAAAAACTCCCGGGGCAGACCAAGCTTCACCCCCCGCAAATCCGCACCGGCCAACGCGGCCGCATAGTCGGGAACAGGAGCATCCAGACAGGTGGAATCACGTTCATCATATCCGGCAATCACGCCCAGCATGAGCGCGGCGTCTTCCACAGAACGCGTCATGGGGCCGATCTGGTCAAAACTTGACGCATAGGCAAGCAGACCGTAGCGGGAAACTCGTCCGTAGGTAGGCTTCAGCCCCACGCAACCGCACAGTGAGGCGGGCTGGCGGATTGAACCGCCGGGATCGGTGCCCAGCGCTCCGGCGCACTGGCAGGCCGCCACGCTGGCGGCGGAACCGCCGCTTGATCCGCCCGGCACACGATCCGTATCCCAGGGGTTGCGGGTGGGATGCCAGGCGGAATGCTCCGTGGTGGACCCCATGGCAAATTCGTCCATATTTGTTTTGGCCAGGATAACCGCGCCCGCTTCACGCAGCCGCTTTACGGCAAAGGCATCATACGGAGGCACGAAATTCTCAAGAATCCGGGAACCCGCCGTGCAGGGAACACCTCTCAGCGTCAGAGCATCCTTGATACAGACAGGCACACCCCACAGAGGGGCTTCCTCCACGGAGGGCATGCGGCCTGCCGCGCGCGCGGCATCCAGCGCCCTTGCCTCTTCCAGCGCCTCGGCACCGCGCCGGGCCAGAAGCGCGCCCAGACGCTCCTCGGTGGCGTCCATGCGTGCAAGGCAGGCCGCGGTCAGGTCTTCAGCCCGAATATCTCCCGCGCGCAGAAGATCACGGCTCTCCCTCAGGCCGATACGGTACAGTTTGCTCATGCCCTGCCCTCCACAATCCTCGGCACGAGGAAAAATTCATCGCCTTCACCTCCGCGTCCGGGCGCGTTGGCAAGGATCTCTTCTCTGGTGCGGATACGGCGGGCTTCATCTGCCCGCCCGGAGTGAAGCCCTCCCCGCGGACAGGCCGCCGCATTAAGTTCCACCGGCGAGTACAGCGGCTCGATATCCGAACAGTTCAGTTCCGCCAGCTTATCCATATACGCGAGAATATTTCCGCACTGGGAACCGTAATATTCACGCTTCTCCGCATCCGGCGCGAGCTTCGCCAGCCTGCACAGATGCAGGAACTCTTCTTTTGAAAGGGCCATGAAAGCCTCACATTTGGAACAGATTATCGTTATGTTTCAATCCACAGCGGCCCCTCCCCCAAGGGAGGGGCCGCAGAAAGGGATTTACTCGCCCCTGCCGTCCTGTCAGGAACATTTTCCCCCTGAGCGGAACATGACAGGCTCCCGGGTCACGTTTCCGACTGCCCCTGCGGAGAGCTACAGCGCCGGCTCCACGACGCTTTCCCCGCCGGTCAGCGGTTCCCCTTCCGCGTCTCCGCCTTCCGTGTTCTCCGGCTCGGGAGCGACATTGGGCAGAGGCGCCAGTCGGGAGGCTCCCGGCATTTTGTTCAGCTTGCGATAGTATGCGCCGAAGGCTTCCCTGTTGACGGGGATCTTGCCCTGCCGCGCGGGCTGGAACAGCAGAAGCTGGCGATGGGCCAGACCCAGCGCGTCCCATACCACAGGCGCCCCCGCCCACTCCATGTCCAGTCCGGCGGCGAGCGCGGCGTTCAGCGCCGCACCGTCCCTGACGGAATCACGCAGACCCAGCGCGGCAGCGAAACGGACAAAATCATAGCCGAGCACGGACCACTCGCCCGGCTTCCCCCCCCGGCCGAGCATGGCGTTTCTGAACGCAGCGGCGGCCGGACTTTCCGACGAATCGTCCCATACCCCGGGAAACACGGAAAGTCCGAACGTCTCGGAATCCAGAGCATGCCCGCCCTTCAGCCCCTGCTCCCAGAGTATGGTGCCAAGCATGACCCTGTTATACGCGCCGTGATAGCGCAGCATGGAAATGAGCATGTCCATGCTGCTCCAGCTGTCGGGCAGGAATACCGCGCCGAAATCGGCCCTGGCGCGGGGAATCGCGCCGCGCGCCACGCTGACGGCCTGCACGAACTCGCCGGTAAGCCTGGTCCAGGATTTGACATCCCCCAGGGGATAGGTTGAGGAGCGGACGGCAAAGCCCTGCCGGCCGGCGGCGGCGGCAAACAGCGAACTCATGCGCTGTCCGTAGCTGTCGTTGGGAGCGAGTACGCCAAAGGAATGAATGCCCAGCTCATTGGCCGCAAACCCCAGTACCGCGCTGATCTGATCCTCGTTGCTGGTGAAAAAGCGCCATGCGGTCCGGCCCTCGTCGGCAGGTTCCGGCAGTTGGGACAGAAAGGCGAACACGGCGCGTCCGCCGAACCCCTGGGCCCTGAGCGCTGAATACGGTGCCGAGAGCATGGGGCCGCCCACCGTGACACAGTCCGCGGGCAGGGCGGCATATCTGGCCAGCCAGTCCGGCTGGTTTGTATCAATGACCACAAGATCCATTCGTGTGCCTGAAGCCTCAAGCTGCTGTACGGCTGCCTGCGCTCCGGCCTGCACCTGTTTGCCGAGGGAAGACGCCGTGCCGCTCAGGGGCAGCAGCAGGGCAACCTTTCCTGCTCCCGGCCGTGTGGCTACCGGCGCTGCGCCGATGCCGAGCGCCGCGGGGGCGGCAAAGACGCCGGGAGCGGACAGTCTGGTCAGCATGCCCGCATTGTCCGACAGAAGCTTGCGCTGCGCGGCCTCCCACAGCAGAAGCGACCAGGGAAAGACTGTTTCCTGCATGCGCGGAACGGCTTTGCCAGCGGCAGCCAGGGTCTGGTTGTCCGCCGTGCGCAGATCCGCCAGGAACACTCGTTCCATGGCCGTCCGCCTGCCGGTATCCGCTCCGGCATACACACGGGAAAGTTCCTGACGCGCCTGTTCCGCATACTTGCCGGGCCGGGCCGCGGCAAGATAGGCGGCACGCTCGCGCAGCGCCCTGTTGGCCGAGGCGTCACGCCAGACGGCGGCTGCTTTCCGGCCCTGCTGGGCAGGACTCAGCCCCACGAGAGTCTGCAGCCAGCTGTTGACCATGGCTTCCTCTTCCGGGCTGTAGCCCAGTGTCGCGTCGGAAGAGCCGTTCAGGCTGATCTTGAAAAGATTGGAGCAGCCCGCCAGCGCGAAGCAGCACAGCAGAACAAGCGGCACAACGCGCAGACGGACGTTTCGGATGGAATGGTGCATGTCGGCTCTCCTCGGGAGCGTTTGGCGCATGGACTTGCCGCCTGACGGCGGCGCGGCGGCAAGCGTTATCCGCCGGCCGCCAGACCGATTCGCTCATGTTATGCCAGCTTGCTTCAATGGGCAAGGAGCGGACGCCCTGCCGAACCAGAGGAAAGGCCTCTCTCTGCCCGCCTACTCATACCAGATCCGGGTCATGGTCAGCCCCTGGGGCGGCGCCGTCACCGGAGCAAGGCGGCGATCCCCGGCTTCCAGCAGCGCGGGAATGGCCGAAGGATCGAATCTGCCCCGCCCGCAGGCAACCATGAGTCCAACCATGTTGCGGACCATCTGCTTCAGAAAGCCGTTGGACTCGAAACGCAGCAGCACCATGTCCTCCTGCCCGGGCAGGGGGGACGACGAACGGGTGATGGAATACACGGTACGCACGCTGTTCCTGGTGTCCGTACCGCGGTTGCGCATGCTGGCGAAATCATGCTCGCCAACCAGAAAGGGTATGGCGGCGTCCAGCCTGTCGAGATCCAGCGGACCGCATCCCCAGACAAAAGGGTACAGACGCGGGGGGACATAGCGCCGATTAAGCCACAGCGAATAGGTATAGGCCTTGCGCACCACGCTGAAACAGGCGTTAAAATCATCCGGCACATAGGCAAAGTCCGTGACACGGATATCATGCGGCAGGCGGGTATTGAGCGCCAGAACCCAGTCCAGCCGCGTCTTTTCCTCCGGCACGTCGCAGTGGGCTATCTGGGCATCGGCATGGACGCCCGAATCCGTGCGTCCGGCGCCCTGCACATGCACGGGCCTGCCCACGACGTCAGCAAGAGCGCGCTCGATCTCCCCCTGCACCGTGGGAGGGTTGGGCCTGTTCTTCCAGGCCTGCACCTGCCAGCCCTGGTAATGCGTACCCACATAGGCAATGGTCAGTTTCAGTCTGGGCATGTCGGATCACCGTGCAGATACCGGAAAAACACCGGAGCAAAAGAGTGCGGGGACATCATAGATCAACCAGTTCCACGCGAGATTCGGGCACGGGAAAGCCCAGAAAACGCTCGCCCATCCGGGCGAAACGCTCCGCGTCATCCGTGGTCAGGAAAAAGCTCTCCCCCGTCTCCGCAGCGGAACGCAGGCCGTGCTCCTCCAGCGTGCTTTTCACCGCCCGTGCCGTGGTGGCCGCGGAATCCACCAGCGTGACGCCCGGCCCGGCCACATGCGTGATGGCGTCCGCCAGGAGAGGAAAGTGCGTGCAGCCCAGCACCAGACAGTCGGGAATATTCTCTCCCCGCTCACGCGGCACGCGAAAAACCCTGTCCAGGTAGCGCGCGGCGATGCCTTCGGCCAGAGGGCCTTCCACCAGTCCATCCTCGGCCAGCGGCACGAACAGGGGGCAGGGCAGCCCGATGACGCGGGCATCCGGGCGAAGTTTCAGAATGGCTTCGTCATAGGCTCTGCCGCGAATGGTGGATTCCGTCCCGATGACCGCGATGAACCCCTCGCGTGAAGCCGCGCACGCGGCTTTCGCCCCCGGCTCGACAACACCTATGACCGGGATTTCCGGATACGCCCGGCGCAGAGCCGGAAGCGCGGCGGCGGTGGCCGTATTGCAGGCGACCACCAGCAGCTTGATTTTCCGCTCGACCAGCCGGGCCGTCACCTGAAGGGAATAACGGGCAATGGTGTCACGGCTCTTGGTTCCGTATGGCAGACGGGCAGTGTCACCAAGATAGAGAAAAGATTCTCCGGGCATGCAGGCCCGCATGGCCCGAAGCACCGTCAATCCTCCCACCCCGGAGTCAAAAAGACCGACGGGAAGCTCATTCATGTTTTTCCCCACCTTCCCGCCGCGCTCCCGGACGGGGCTTCGCGACGGATTTTCAATCATGCCGGCTGGCGGATTCTCATATGCTCAAACAGCACTCCCGGTCAAATCCGCAGCCGCCACGCGCAACGGCCGGACGTTCTGTTGCAGGACAGGGTTGATGGCCTTGCGCGAAGCGGCAACATGCGTTGCCGCAAGGACAGCCCGTGCTCCACACGGGCGAAAGGCTCCATATATCCACATTCGGCCCGCCTGAGCCTTCGTGCGG
>OLFV01003183.1_pt1 | contig 10662 bp, 7 predicted proteins | sample 1605551 | NCBI WGS metagenome assembly OLFV01 (sample SAMEA3888922, study PRJEB22519) | human gut metagenome | biome: human gut; feature: human-associated habitat; material: faeces | place: Denmark | collected 2011
CTTCTGTCCTCTGATGGATTAGAGCTGTATGACCAGCCTTTATCCACCACCCTTGGCATCCAGTCCCAACTCCCTATCCTTTTATCTGAATATACTTTTTACAGAAAACAGGATGTAGATGATTACCTGTCTCTTTTGTCATCCATTGACGCCTATTATGACTCTCTCATTGCCTTTGAGACAGAGCGGGCCCAGGCGGATCTTGGCATGTGTGATACAGTTATCGACAATATCATCCGCTCCTGCAATGCTTATCTTATTGACGCAGACCACAGCTTTATGGCAGAGACTTTTTCTTCCCGTTTAGATGAAATGGGCGGTCTTTCAGACCAGGAAAAAGCCGATTATAAGGCAAAAAATAAAAAAGCCATCGACGAACATTTCGTACCTGCCTATGAACGGCTGATCAGCGGTCTGGAGAGTTTAAAAGGAACAGGTTCCAATGACAAGGGACTTTACTACTACCCGGAAGGCCGGAAATATTATGAATATCTGGTAAATGCCAGCACCGGAACCTCCTACAGTGATGTTTCTGCCTTAAAACAGGCCATTAACAAGCAGATGTCAAAGGAACTGGCAGCCGTGAACCAGCTGTTAAGCGATGATCCGTCTTTAGGCGATAAACTGGACTCTTCCCCCTTTACCCTGACGGAACCTAAGGACATTTTAGAGGATCTGAAAGCCCAGTCCCAGGCAGATTTCCCGCCTGTAAATGACTGTAACTATACCATTAAAAATGTGCCAAAAACATTAGAAGGCTTTTTAAGCCCTGCTTTCTATCTTACAGTACCTATTGACCGGCCGGAAGACAATTCCATTTACATTAATAACCAGAGTACAGATGCCGGCTCCCTCTACACCACCATGGCCCATGAAGGTTATCCGGGACATATGTACCAGACCAATTACTTTAACCAGCATAACACCTGTAACCTGCGGAATGTCCTTGATTTTCAGGGATATGTAGAAGGCTGGGGTACTTATGCGGAATACTACGCCTACACACTGGATCATGGCATGGAGGAGCAGGTAGGTGAACTTTTGCAGCACAATGCCGCCTTTACACTTGCCCTTTATGCCCTGTTGGACATTAACATCCACTACGAGGGCTGGGATATGGACCAGGTAAATGATTATCTGACTATGTACTTCCAGATCGATGATCCTTCTGTCATCTCTTCCATTTACTATGAAGTAGTGGAAAATCCTTCCAACTACCTCTCCTATTACACTGGTTACCTGGAATTTTTAAATATGAGAGAAGAAGCACAGCAAAGACTGGGAGCCAACTTCTCCCTGTTAGAATTTAACCGCTTTCTCCTGGATATAGGTCCGGCACCTTTCAGTGTGATCCGAAATTATTTTACACAGTGGCTGATACAAAATGGCAGCAGCAATTAGATTTGTTTGAAAACAATATTAATTGTTGTTAAAATGTCGTTAATAAATATAATATCATCTTTTTGATATTAAAATCATGTTAATTTTCTGATAATACATTGACGTAAGATGTCTGATGTGGTATTTTAATTACATCAGACATCTTATTATTTTGTTACAGTTCAGTCATGCGCTGGTTTGTATGAAAAAGTGTGTTGCAAGCCTGCTTGCATAAGCGCTTTCTCATACAAATCAGCATATGGTGAACCACCATGCTTCTTGTTTTCATGAACATGGAAACAAGAAGATGTCATGACTGAACTGCAACAAAATGTTTGCATCAAAATCATCTGCTGGCAGACAACTGAAAACATGCTCTGAAAGAGGTCGGAAAATGAGATTGGAGAGGGAACTATGAAAGGTATTAAAAAGCTGCTGTCCTATGTCACAAAAGTAGAATATGCCATTATGATCGTTGCGTTTGTCGCCATGGTAACTGCCTACTTTGTAGCAGTCGTCAACCGCAACTTTATCAAGGCTTCCATGCCATGGACTGAAGAGGTAGCCATGTACAGCATGATCTATATGGCACTGTTAGGAACAGAAGTAGGTCTTCGTGACGGCACACAGGTTGCTGTTACCGCTATTATTGAAAAGCTTCACGGAATCACAAAAAAAGTGGTCTCCATTGTTGAACAGATCGTATTAGAGATTTTTACCGCTGTTATGTTAAAGGCTGGCACCGCCTTATTTTTAAAACAGATCCAGACTGGCCAGACAACTCCAGTATTAAAGATCCCTATGTCTGCCATGTATTTCTCACTGGTACTTACCTTTGGACTGATCTTACTGATCCAGACTGTGATCCTCGTAGAAAAGATCATCGATTTAAAGAATAAGGAGGCAGAAGCATGAGTGCAGGTATCATCCTTTTCGCAGCGTTTGCTGTATGTCTTATTGTAGGAGTTCCGGTTTCCATCTCCCTGGGAGTGGCTTCCCTTTGCTCCGTAGTATTCGGCGGTCTGTCCGCTTCCTCCACCGTTATCGCACAGCGTATCTTCGGCGGACTGCAGTCTACTTCCATTATGGCCATCGCTTTCTTCGTACTTGCCGGAAATCTGATGACCAAAGGTGGTATCTCCCGCCGTATCGTAAATTTTGCCAACTGCCTGGTAGGCAATGTGCGCGGCGGAATGAGCCTGGCACTGGTTTTAGCCTGCGCATTCTTCGCAGCCTTATCCGGTTCCGCTCCTGCAACTGTTATTGCTATCGGTACCATGCTCTACAATGATATGGTAAAGCTTGGCTACCCAGGTGACCGTACAGCCGGACTGTTAGTTGTATCCGGTGGTCTTGGACCGATCATCCCCCCATCTATCATCATGGTCATCTACTGTACTTTAACAGGCGCTTCTGTTGGAAACATGTTTAAACAGGGCATGCTCATCGGTATTGTGATCATGCTTGTATTAATGGCAGAAGTTCTCTTTTACGCAAAAAAGGAAAACTGGCCAAAACAGGCTGTAAAGCGCAGCCCTTCTGAGATCTTTAAGATCTTCTTAGATGCCATCCCGGCGCTGATGACCCCCATCATCATCCTTGGCGGCATCTACTCCGGTATGCTGACAGCAACAGAAAGTGCTGCCATCGCAGTTGTATGGGCTGCCATTGCCGGACTGTTCATCTACAAAGAACTGACTGTAAAAGAACTGGTCCCCATTTTAAAAGATTCCGCGAAAAGCTCTGCCATGATCTTATTCATCATCGCAGCTTCTACCGCTTTCTCCTGGGTATTTACCTTCTCAGGCGCTTCCCAGGCACTGGTAAACGCAGTTATCAGCATGCATTTAAATTCCGCGCTGTTCTGCTTCGTAGTTGCCATTATCCTGCTGATCTTCGGTACATTCATGGAAGGAACCGCGATTGCCGTTCTTTTAGTACCGGTCCTCTGGCCTATTGCCCAGAGTATGGGCATTGACGTGATCCACTTCGGCATGATTGTGTGCATCTCCAACGTAGTTGGTACCATGACACCTCCGGTTGCAGTAAACATCTTCTCCGCTTCTACCGTATCCGGCCTGAAAATGGGCGATATTGCAAAAGCAGAGATACCATTCCTCATTGGATATGTGGCTGTATTCTTCTGCTGCGTATTCTCTGAAACCTTCTGTACATTTTTAATCTGATGAAAAGGGACTGACTGCCCTTTCTCATATTAGGTACTTAACTTTTTTCTCTTGCCAAAAGCCCCCAGGTTTTGCCTGGGGGCTTTTGCATTGCTGTTCCTATTATTCCTATTACTGATCCATATTTCTTTGTTTCAGCTTTCCATCTGCCGTCCTAAAAATCCGCAGGCAGTGGCAGCCAGCTTCATTTCCATTTCTCCAAACCGCGCTCTTGGCTCCCGGCTCATAATGGCTACAGCGCCGATTGCATCGCCTTCGCAGATAATAGGGGCTACCACCTGGGCGGTAATACCTTCTAATTCTTCATCTACCAGCTGGACAAAGCTTTTTTCATCTTTTCCGGATTGCACGACCTGGCGTTCACCGATCACCCGCTCCAGGGAAGGGCTGATGGCTTTTTGCAGCAGTTCTTTTCTGGCACCGCCGGATACTGCGATCACCTGATCCCGGTCCGTGATGCACACGATCAGGCCCGTTGCCTGGGACATGGCCTCTGCATACTGTCCGGCAAAAGCAGCCAGCTCCACCATAGGGGAATATTTCTTTAAAATGATCTCCCCCTCACGGTCTGTAAATATCTCTAAAGGTGTTCCTTCCCGCAAACGCAAGGTCCTTCGTATCTCTTTTGGGATCACCACACGTCCAAGGTCATCCCATTATGTCAAGTAGGTGCAAAAAAATTTTTCAAATTCTTCAAAAAGCCCATGAAAACAGATGGTTGAGCCTTTTGAAGATCGAAACCATGCGCCTACGATGTTTCGATAGATTATGTTATTTTAGGACAAAAAACGACTTCACAGCTAAAAGCTATACCGGAGTCATACACCGGCTCCGGCATAGCTGCTGCTTCCGTTCTTCACTTCGTTGAACTTCCAAATGATCTCGATGCTTTCTGAGTCGTAGACCAGAACTCGTTCAACTGCATCATAAAGATGCTCTCTGAGTTTGGCATCGGACAAGCCGGTCATTTTTCCGACTGCCTCTTGCTGCTCGGATGCAGCATCGCCCATTTGCTGATTCGCTTCATACAGAGCTTCACTTTCCTCAAGCTGTTCTTTAAGGGCAGCTTGTTTTCTTGTCAGCTCATCTTTGCCGGAAAGATATTCTTCGGCGGTGATCTTCGCTTCTCTGTATTGCTCGTACAGGGTAAACTTTTCTCGTCCGCAAGCGTCATACTGAGCCTTGAGCAATACAAGTTGACGCTGCAAGCTCTCGTTTCTGATTCGTGCAGCCTTTTTGACTTCCGAGGATTCAATGCGTGTGATCTCGATTTGTCCTTTTAAGGCTTCAAGCAGAACTTCCTCCAATGCGGATTTTCTCCAATAAACGCCCTCACAAGGGCTTCCGTCGTGGTACCGATGGGAGGGGCAAGCAAATACCGTCCCGTTTGCCTTTTCGAGTTTGCCGCCGCAGTGTGCGCAGTAATAAACTCTATCAGACTGATCATGGGTTACTCTGGCTGTTTTTCTGCGCCGCTGAATCGCCTCATTTGCTTTATCGAACTCTTCTTGAGTGACGATAGCCTCATGTGCATTTTTGCGGATATACCATTCCTCTTTGGGAACACGACGCTGGTTCTTGTCCCGGATGAAGCGACTTTCTCTCATGTGGTTTGCCATAACCCCGGTGTACTTGATGTTTTCAATCATACTAAGGATTGCTCGATGTGTCCACTGAGGCTTTTTGGCTGAACTGCTATGAATCGCTTTTGCCTGAGCCGGTGTCAGGATGCCCTCTGCATTCAGCTCTTTGGCAATCTGAGTGCAGGACTTTCCGTCGATAACATTCAGAAAAATTCTGCGTACCACCGGGGCAATTCTTCCGTCTATGACAAGCTGATGCTTGTCATCCTGATGCGTTTTATAGCCATAAGGGACGGTATTCACGAACCGTGCCTTTTGCTGCTTCGTTCGCATTGCAGACTTAACCTTCTGCGAAAGATCCTTGCTGTAATAGTCATAGATCAGGTTTTTGAAGGCAACATCCATCCCGATAGTCTTGCCTTCATGCTTTGCACTGTCATAATGGTCATTGATGGACTTGAAGCGGATGCCGAGAAACGGGAAGATATGCTCCAAGTAATCGCCAACCTCAAGATAGTCTCTTCCAAAACGGGAGAGGTCCTTCACAACAATGCAGCTAATCTCGCCGCGCTTTGCGCATTCAATCATCCGCTGGAAATCAGGGCGATCAAAATTGGTGCCGGAAAAACCATCATCGCAGAACTCAATCCGAGGAAGATCGCAAAGCATCGGTGTCTGATCCAGATGACGGTTGATGAGCAAGCGCTGAGAAGCGATGCTGTTGCTGTCATCTTTTACGGCGTTTGTCCGCTTATCCACATCTTCCATGGACAATCTGAGATAGATAGCAATTTGATTTTTCATCATGCGACCTCCTTTCTGAGTCTTTCACAAGTGCTTGTAAGTGCTTCAAACTCGTCCATATAGCTGAGTTTGATTTCCAAGCTACCATCGGCATGAAGTTTCATGCTTTCAATGAATGCGTCTGCCATATCAGCAGAAATCTCGGTTGCGTCATAATAACGCTGAATCATGAATTTCCACTTCATCTCGCCTGTAATCTGCTCTTCGGTTTCCGTCTTTGCAGATTCCAACTCAGAGAGTTTCAATTCCAATGCACGGATGTCTTCTCCGATGATCTCACGGTGATGACCATATTCCTCCTGAGAAAGCAAGCCTTCCTTGAGATCAACATACATTCCACTGAGTAGAGACTGTTTATGAGCCAACTTCTGCTTCAAAGCCCTGATCTCCTGAACAGTGTTGTTTTGCTTGAGCTTGGACTTCTTCATAGCAAGCAATCGGCGGATCGTGCTTTCCATATCGAGAAAGACATCCATCTGCGCTTTGATAAAGGCAAATACCGCTTCATCCAAATCACCCTTACGCATCTTGATGTCGGAGCAACCTCGTGCGCCGTGTTCTGCATAGGTGGGGCATTTGAATGTGAAATAAGCCTTGTCTTTCTTTGTACTGATGGATCGTGTCAGCTTCATGACTGCACCACAATCAGCGCAAACGAATTTCTTGCCATAGATATTCACTGCTTTTGGCAGATGATCGTACTTGCCGGAATTTGCTTTCGTGCGTTCCACGGCTTCTTTGTTGATCTGCTGGACTTTCTCAAACAGCTCATCACTGATGATAGGATCGTGCGTGTTTTTCGCTATAATCCACTCATCCTTGGAGGTAATGTGATACGGGATGCCACTGTAAAGGCACTGACTGCCCTTCTTCTGAGCGAGATGACCAATATATACAATGTCATTCAATATCTCAGTGATCTTGTGCTTGTTCCAAAGGATCGTCCGGTCTTTACGATTGTTGTTGGTTACGATGCCGCTGTCAAACTTCTTTTGACTGGGGGATGGGATTCCGGCATCATTGAGCTTCTTGTTGATGCCCATATAACTAACTCCGGCAGCTCTCCACTCGAAAATCTGCTGGACAATCGGTGCTGTTTCAGGATCAACAAGCAGGTGGTTTTTGCTCTCAGGATCTCTGCGATAGCCATAGGGAGCATAATTTCCGATATAGTCACCGCGCTCCATTTTCGCTTGCAATGCCGAAGTGACTTTTCTTGAAATGTCCTTCGCATAGTAGTCATTAACGATGTTGGACAAAGATGCCGAGAGTTGACCTTCACTCGTCACGGTTGCGGTATCATAGGAGTCATTGACCGCTATAAACCGCAGTCCGTAAAAGGGGCAAATCTTTTCAATAAACTGAGAAGTCTCAATGTAATTACGCCCCAAACGGGAAAGATCCTTAACTACAATGCAATCTATCAGCTCTGCCTGGACTGCCTCCATCATACGGTTAAACTCCGGACGCAGGAAATCTGTGCCGGTATAGCCGTTATCAATGAAGATGGCAACCTTGTTCAATCCGGGATGATTGGCAACATACTCTTCCAGAAGTGCTGTCTGGTTCTCAACGGAATCGGAGTCTTTTCCGTTGTCCTCTACGGACAATCTGACATAAAGGGCGGTTTTCCAAATGCGGACGGAGGTATCAACCTGAGTCTGTACCGTGTTTTGCTTTTTGCGTGATACTCGTGCCATTTATACCGCCTCCCTTGTCAAATGGATTATTCTCTTGGCTGCCTCCTTTTCCTTTTGTTCGCTGAGGAAGTCCACAATGGATGCAAACCGATCTCCGTGCATCAAACGAACCTCAATCTCCTTGTCCTCGTTAACGCGGACATATTCGATGAGGCTGACCACGGCTCTTCGGGTAAGCTCTTGAATGTTTGCATACTCTTTGAACTGAGCCAGCCAGCCTTGCTGTTCAGCCAAGCCTCCCATGACGCTGTTGCGTTCACCGGTGAGGCTCATGATAGTTTCGGTTGCTTCTGCAATCTGCTGATCAAACCGGGCAGTGTAAATCTTGTATTCATCACGGGATATGAAGTCGCTTTTGAAGTCTTCATATGCGCCGGTTTTCAGTCTTCTGTTCTTGTCGATAATCTCTTCCTGAAAAGCTATTTTTGCATTGATCTTTTCAAGCTCTCGGTTTTCCCAAGCAAGATTGTCGATTTGCGTCAGTGCATCTGCCATATCCATAGCTGCCGCAATGTGACCTTGTACGACTGCAAGAACCGTATCATAAACAACGGATTCCTTAATGCTATGGGACGAGCAGGATTTCTTGTCGTTCTTGTTTCCCCCACAGATGAAGTAGGCATATTCGTGACCGCCCGTGCGTGTAACCCGACGAACCATAGGGCTACCACAATCCGCACAGAAGATTTTTCCCGAAAAAGGATGCACACCTTTTGCTCCGACAGGGCTTCTTGTATCGTCCTGCATAAGCCGCTGGACGAGATCGAACTGAGATGGAGCAATAATGGGATCGTGCGCGTTCTCTGTCCGTGACCACTCATTAGACGGCTTTGCCACCGTCTTCTTAACCTTGTGGTTTGGAGAGGTTGTTTTTCCTTGCACCAGCGTTCCGGTGTAAATCTCGTTTTTCAAAATGCGGTAGATTGCAACAGCACTCCATAAGGCTACTTGTTTTGTCTGAAAACAAGTGCGCTGTTTAGAGCCTTTTGCCTTTTTGTACTCAATCGGAGACGGTACATTTGCTGTGTTGAGTTGATCAGCTATCTGAGCCGGAGACAATCCTTCCACTTTCCATTTGAAAATCTCCTGCACCACGGATGCTGCTTCGGGATCGATGACCAACTGATTTTTGTTATCCGGTGATCTCATATATCCGAATACAACACGGGTGCCGACAAACTGACCGCTCCGACGCTTGGCTTCAAGATTACTTCTGACCTTGATAGAAATGTCGCGGCAGTACGAATCGTTCATCAGATTTTTGAAGGGCAAGACCAGCTCGTTATCCGCTGCACCCGGTTGGGCGTTGTCATAATGGTCATTGATCGCTATGAAACGAATGCCAAGGCGCGGAAATATCTTCTGGATATACTCACCAGATCCGATATACTCACGACCAAAACGAGAAAGGTCTTTGACCACGATGCAGTCAATTTCTCCGGCTCGAACCGCATCCATCATTTTGTTGAAATCAGGACGCTCAAAGTTTGCGCCGGTAAAGCCGTCATCGCAGTATTCTTTAACTACTGTGATTTCCGGGTGCTTCTTGAGATAATCCATGATCAACAACCGCTGATTGGAAATGCTGTCACTCTCAAGTTTCTCACCGGAAAAAGAAAAATCGCCATCTTCCTTCGATAATCGTAGGTAGATGGCGGCTTTATAATCTCTGTCTAAAGATAATTTCAGCATAAAACGCCACTCCTTACATTATTCCGGTCAGAAAGCCCGAAAACTAAATGTAGGCAGTGGTGTTCACTGATTTTGTCCATGCTTATTATAGCACATCTTCAACCAAGATTCCAGCCTTATTTGCTTTGTTCACAAAAAAGATTCATTTCGGGACCTTCGACCTTTGCTTTACATACTCGCCAGAAGGTTTACGAAGTTATCATTGATGGTTGCCTGAGTATTGGCGTAGGAAACTCTGACGATTGTATTGCCGACCTTGAATAAATACGGATTCTTGATCTGCTCTACATAGGACTTCATACGCTCTTCAACAGGCTTGCTCCTGTCAATCTTCACATCACGAATATCAACCAACGACTCAAGAAGGTCTTTCTTGCTCTGCTCATTCGCCATATACAATCACCGCCTTTACAATAAATATTCTGACCAAATTTTTCCCTTTCTATGCGTAAAGCCGCGAGAACACCTTATCAGCAAATTGATAGGCAGCAATCCGTGATGGACTGCTGCCCATTGTATTCACTGATAAACCCTTGCGGGTGTTTGTTACAGTGTTCTTTGTATCAGCATATTTGCAGCTCGCACCCCTGCTGAATAGGGAATGCTGCGGACTACCAACGGTTAATCGGTATCATGGGACTCTCACCCCTCCGAGGATCGCTCCGAGCCGCCCCTTCAAAAGAAGAAACGGAAGTATCATTGTACCCAACTTTTCCATCATGGCAAGCAGCCGCACCACACGGCTGTTTAATCTCTCTGTTGATCGCTCACTCCGGTTGGAGGTCTTGGCGGCAGAAGATAAGTTGCTTCGAGAAAAGAGGAAAGATCCGCAGCACTGAACTATTCAGTTGTCAAGGAACCGCGAAGGAGGCTTGTTCGCCCTCTTCACACTACAACGGACATTTTTTTGCGTTTTGTCTCACGCAAATCAAAAAAATTTTTTATATTTTTCCTGAATGCTCTTTTTTGCCCTTGATACCTTTGACTTGTCCACATGAAACTCTTCTTCATAGCCTCGCATGGTCAAATCCCTGACAATACAGCATTCAAAAACGCTTAACTCTAAAGGAGTTAAAACGGCTTTGAACTCCTTGAGCCGAATGTGAAAAAGAGCATCGTTCTCGAAATCCAAAGGATCAGCCAGCCAAGCTGGACTCATGTCTTCGCCGCCTTCATAGCTCACATAGTCAAGTGAAAGTAAGGTAGTTTTCTCTTCTTCACATCCAATGACAGGTACTCCCGACATAGAGCGTCTGAGTTTCTTTTCTTCGTTGCGCAGAATCTTCATTGTTTCTCTGCTGACCTCGCATACTTCGC
>OLFV01003184.1_pt1 | contig 10658 bp, 5 predicted proteins | sample 1605551 | NCBI WGS metagenome assembly OLFV01 (sample SAMEA3888922, study PRJEB22519) | human gut metagenome | biome: human gut; feature: human-associated habitat; material: faeces | place: Denmark | collected 2011
TGCTATTGTTTCGTCATAATATGAGTACGGCAAACCTACCTGAGTAGTTACAAAAAGTATTAATAACTGTTAAAGGACTGCCAAAATAAACCAGTTGTTTAGTTGTTTGGTTGTCTGTCTGGAAGACAGTACCACACGATATGCTCCCTCGCCTTTGGCTTGCTCGCTGCATTCAAAAATCAATCACGGATAACACCGATGCGGCGAATCTGTTCTTCACTGATTTTTTATGTTTGGATTTCTATGCGCCTTTACGGCGCTTTGATTTTTACAGATTTCTTTATGCCGTTGACTTTCTGCTGTTTTCTTTACGATATGTCTCTCTATAACTTCTTTGCGCAGTTGGCAATCCGCGCCGTACAGGCGCAAGTACATTCCCATACCATCCCGCCACTGTGCCAACGGCTTCCACCGTTGTTTTTTAGCTCTTTTTCAAATCTTAATAAAAACAAAAAGAGTAAAATAAAGCGTAAACAGTATCTGTATTTCCATTAAAAATAGTATTTTTGCATAATGACTGTTTTTCAAAAACAATCAATAAACTAACCAACCACCAACTCACTACCAATCAGAGTAATATATTATATGACAAAGAAATACAAAAAGAAGATACTCATATCAGTCATTGTGGTGCTTGTCATCATTGTGGCAGGACTATGTGGCGCCGGGTATTATATGCTGAATTATTCGTTAGGTTATCCACAAACCGAGCGAATGACTACGGCATACTGGAAGCAGCGCGTGGAGAAGGAATGTCCTTGGGTAAAGGGATGGATGGATTCAGTATATCATAACAATCAGGTCAAGGATACTTTCATCATAATGCATTCAGGCTATCGCGCTCATGCCATCTATCTAAAGGCACCTGAAAAGACGAATAAGACTGCCATCATAGTGCATGGCTACAAGGTGAGGGCGGAGGGAATGCTGCATATCGCCTTCCTCTATAATCACGAATTTGGATATAATGTGCTCCTCCCAGACCTATACGGCCATGGTCGTAGCGAAGGAGATCACATCCAGATGGGATGGAACGACAGATGGGATGTGCTAAGATGGACCGAAGTGGCTAATGAAATCTTTGCAGACAGCGTCCAAACTGAGCAGATAGTGCATGGCATCTCAATGGGAGCAGCTACGGTAATGGCCTTATCAGGCGAGAAAACTCCCGACTATGTCAAATGCTTCGTAGAAGATTGCGGTTTTACGAGCGTCAGAGATGAGTTTAAGGCGCAACTCAAAGAGCAGTTTGGACTCCCGGAGTTTCCTCTGATGGACATCGCTTCCTCTATCTGCAAACTGAAATATGGCTGGTCGTTTGATGAGGCAAGCCAGATAAATCAAGTGCGTAAGAGCACCAAACCGATGCTGTTTATCCACGGAGACGATGACACTTTCGTGCCGTATGTAATGCTCAGTCAACTATATGAGGCCAAGACCATAGGCAGAAAAGGAGTATTAGTGGCTGAGAATACCGCTCATGCCCTGGCTTATAGCAAGCATCGTGCGGAATATACTAAGGCTGTGAAGGAACTATTGAAATAAGATTGAGAGGCTGTGATTAGTTATTTAGTTGGTTTGGTTCTCTGGTTGATGAACACAAGAGTAAACAACCAACAACCCACAACCGAAAACCAACAACCCACAACTAACACCAACAACCGACAACCCACAACCGACAACCCACAAACTAACTACTATAAATGCTAAAAACATTATTTTATTCACTTGCAGCAACAGCGCTATTATCTGCCGTTCCTGCACTCGAAACTTATGCACAGAAGCCGTCTGAGACATGGAATCCTAACCTCAAAGGCGGTATGTATCGTAACCCTGTCATTGATGCAGACTATTCTGACCCTGACGTTTGCCGAGTAGGAAATGACTATTACATGACTTCCTCTTCGTTCCAGTGCTTCCCAGGATTGCAAATCTTGCACAGTACTGACCTCGTCAACTGGGAGATAATCGGCGCGGCATTGCTCGATGACTATCCTGTATTGCCTGAATATCAAGGCACTGACATCGATTGGCGCAAGAAAACCCAGCATGGTAACTACGTATGGGCACCGTCTATTCGCTATCATGACGGTTGGTTCTACATCTATTGTGGCGACCCTGACCAGGGACTTTTCATGACTAAGACCCAGGATCCGCGAGGAAAATGGGAACCTATCACATGGGTGATGAAGGGAAAAGGCCTGATAGACTGCTGTCCGCTATGGGATGAGGACGGAAAAGCGTACCTTTCGCATGGCTGTGCCGGTTCGAGAGCAGGCATTAAGTCAGTGCTTTTCGTCGCTCCAATGTCGCCTGACGGCACTAAAGTGATAGGTCCTTCACGCATAGTATATGATGGTCACGAAGATCAGCCTACCATCGAGGGCACCAAATTCTATAAGCGCAACGGATATTATTACATCATGAGTCCGGCAGGAGGCGTGAAATACGGTTGGCAAGTGGAACTCCGCTCCAAGAATCCTTTCGGTCCTTATGAGGAATATGTGGGAATGGCGCAGGGAAAAAACAAGAAAGTAAATGGTCCTCACCAAGGTGCTTGGGTAGATACTCAGAATGGTGAAGACTGGTTCCTGCACTTCCAGGACAAGCATGCCTACGGCAGAGTGATGCATCTGCAGCCTGCCAAGTGGGTCAATGACTGGCTCGTAATCGGTGATGACAAGGATGGCGACGGATGCGGAGACCCTGTTCAGCAGTGGAAGAAGCCGAATCTTCCTTCAAGCGGTAACTTTCAGCCTACTGAATCGGATGATTTCGACAGCGTTGACCTCGGACTGCAGTGGCAATGGAATGGTCCTTACAGCCATTATTGGTATTTCTGTGATGCCAACAAGTCACGCCTTCGTCTCTACGGAGTGCAGCAAGGAGAGAATGTGAAGAACCTTTTCGACTTGCCAAACCTGCTCCTTCAGAAGGTGCCAACAGAGAATTTTACCGCCACAGCCAAGGTGAAATTTGTGCCAAACCGTACTGCTGGCTATCGTCCTGCGGACAAGATACTGGGTGAAAGCGCCGGTATGATAATGCAGGGAATGGACTATTCTGCTCTGAAATTTGTCGATACAAAGGATGAAGGCATCGTGTTGCAGTATGTAGTTTGCGAAAAAGCAGACAAAGGAAAGGCAGAGAAAGTGGTGAAGCAAGTAGCCCTCAAGAGTGAAAAGCTTCCAGCTCCTTACACGGTGAAGTATGCCGTAGATGATATTCCTACCTCTCGCATCGCCTCACAGGATGTATGGCTTCGCGTGAAAGTGCATAGTGAAGGCATTGCAAACCAGATAAAGGGCATTGCAGAGTGGAGCTATAGCCTTGACGGAAAGAAGTTTGTCAAGATAGGAGAACCATTCCAGATGCGTGAAGGCAAGTGGATAGGAGCAAAATTAGGCTTCTTCAACACTCGCACTGAAAAGAAAAACGATGCCGCTTTCCTCGACATCGATTGGATACATTTTGAGAAATAGTCTTGCAACACGGCGTTTTCACCGCTCGGTTGCTTAAATTTAAGTAGGTAATCTGGATATTTCGGATTACCTACTTATATTTTATTTTGTGATTCATTACGAAAAGATGAAAGTCAGATACTTGCATTGTTGCAGTGTCTAAATGCCCCTATTGCAGAAACGTAGCGTCACTTTTCCGTTGCGATAGTTATCCTTTAGGGTGATGATAATGCGGTAAACATTGTCATTCCATTGCTCTTTCATTATGCCATCAGGCATTTCTACTTTCTCCCAACTTACGCTGATACGATCTAAAGGCAATGCAAGGCGCACAGACTTATTGCCCAAAAGTACCATGCCCTCATTGTCCAGACAAGGCTCACCATAGGTCATCAGGATGATTTCCACAGGCTTTTGCTGATTAGTAAGAGCGAAACTATCCGTCAGTTCCACCGCTTCCGCAGGGCCGTTTAATGTCATAGTCCTTGTCCATCTGCTGACATTAGCCTCATTAGGGTAGGCTTTCTCTATGTCCATACAGCATGAAGCCACTAATCCCTTGCCTATATCGCCACTGATATGCTCTACATTCACAGCTCTGAATAGCTTGCCGTCTTTCTGCTCAAAGCCATTTATCAGTGGCACATTATGATAAGACGAACGGCAATTCATCAGTTCGAAGCGACGATTACTGAATGATTGTGAGGTGTAAGTGTCGCGTCCAAGGTCGATGATAATGGGCTTATTACGATGATAAAGGATAAAGTTTCCCACGTCATTATGATTATGACTCTCAGCATTATGCCCGCCTTTTATCGCTACAAACCAGTCCTTACTTCTTGCCACCATGATTTGTGAGTTCTGGAGAAATGCCTCTTCCGTCTTAGGTTGTTCCGCTTTAGTGGCTTTAAGTTGTGGAAGCATGGAGAGGAGCATCAGTTCTCTGCCAAGTTTGGGATAGTTGCCAGACTGCAGAAACAGCGTAGAAGGATGCTTTAGGTAATCATATTTCTTTCCGATATATGCCGCAAGGCGCGTCATAGGGGCATCATTGAGGTATGCTCCGTAAGGAAATAGAATATTGATGTTAGGAGTATTCTTGGCTTGAGCGTCAGAGAAATTCACGAAAGTGAGGTCATCGATATACATTTTGGTGATAAATTGCCCCATAGCCTTCACCTTTTCTCTCTGCATATCATTGAGATGGAGCGCTGATTCCTTAGGCATGAACTGCATGAAATATAGCGATTCGAAGAGCGAAGCGCCGGCACAGTCCCAATAGCTCACGCCTTCCTCGCATCCGCCATCATCAGGATAGCCTTTGATGAAGGTGAGAAGGCATTGCTTGATGTCGGCAAAAGCGGTGTCGCGCCTTGCTTTGTCCTGCTCGCAGATGAGCACAGACTGCATCCAGTTGGCGGTAATCCATGTGTTCCAGTTGTTGGCATTGCGCTTCCAGCCTTGCTTATTATATAAGGTGGGATAGAGAAAGCGACGCTCTATCTCCCTTTTTATACTGTCGCAAAGTCCCTTTTCCCTTTTCTCAATATCACAATCGAGCATATAGAGCGTCCATGCCAGCATCCCGGCGGTCTCTGCATTGAATAGATCCACGGGCTGAATGTCACGCTCAGGCAATGCTTTAGGATAGTGGGCAGGAATACCCCACCACGCTTCTTTCTCGATAAAGTAATGCAATCCCTGGCATATAGCAGGCAGAAAGCGCCCTTTATGCTCCATTATCTCAGCCATTACGAGGCACACGAACTGCTTACGAATGCCGAAACTCATGGCTTCGTAGCCGGTGCGGTTGCCGTTGTGCTTGAACTGGGCAAAGATAGGGTCGGGAATAGCCGTCCAAGGCTTGCCTAAATAGCTGTGTCCCAATCGTATGTAATCCATGCGCATAGAGCGTGGAATCTGCTTTCGCCAGTAGTTGTCATTGGCTTTTGGAAAAGGCAAAAAAGTCTGCTTTGCGCTCAAAGGCAATGCTATGAGCGCAAGGCAGACCAATAAAAATATGAATCTCTTCATACTATAATGTTACTTATCCATGAATGAAAGGTTCTGATAGAACCACACATTCATCTGATTGGCACCGCGATGGTTCCAGGCATAGTAAGGGATGAGCGTGAGAGTCTGCTTGTTGAGTGAGATGCTCTCAGCGCTGTCATTGAGTATTTGTCCCTCTGTCTTGATGGCTTTCACGGTGAATGCAGGCGCATTCTTGGTCTCTGTGTTCTGTATAGAGTAATTATCCACCACGTTGAAGGTAGGCTTTTTGCCCATCACAGCGCGGAGAACAGGAGCGCCATTATTGTCGGCAGCTTCAGCACAATATACCAAAGGACCACGCTCTACAGCCACTTTGCTCTTGTCGTCAGACACCTTCTGATTGGCAATGACGGTGCGAACAGGCATATCGAAATGGATTCTTACCACGTCGCCCTTCTTGATGTTCTTTACAGGGAGATAGCCTTTGTTGGCATCGAGGTCGGCTTCTACGGCTTTACCATTGACAGTAACACTGTAAGAAGGAGTCTCTTTGTCGGAGAAACGATAGAGATCGCTTGGCACTACCTGATTTCTTACCCATCCAGGGATGCGGATAAGGAGGTTGGCATTCTTTGCTTTGCTCTTCTTTATGGTGATTTTGATGTCGCCATCCCAAGGATATTCCGTTGACTCTTCGAGCACTACGTCCTTTCCTGCCACCTTGATAGTGGAGGTGTTGGCAGCAAAGAGGTTGACGTAGATGTTATTATTCTTCACACCATAGAGGTAACCAGGAACGGAAGGAATAAATCTACAGAGGTTACTTGGGCAGCAAGCACATCCAAACCAAGGCTGGCGAGTGGTGTTGCCATCAGCATTAAAGGCGTATTTACCATCGCTTGAGAGTGGGTTAGGGTAGAAGAAGCGTCCGCCATCCATGCTCATTCCTGATATTACACCATTATATAATGTACGCTCAAGGCAGTCGATATACTTGCTTTCGCCATGAAGGAGGAACATACGCTCAAAGAGATACACCATCGAAATGGCAGCGCAGGTCTCATTATAGGCGGTCATATTAGGCAGTTCGTAGTTGCTGCCGAAAGCCTCTCCAGCGTGTCTTGCGCCCACACCACCAGTGATGTAGTATTTCTTTGACACGATATTATTGTATATGCTGTCGATAGTCTTGAGGTAATCAGTGTCCTCTGTGAGGGCGGCCACGTCGGCAATACCAGCATACATATATCCTGCACGCACGGCATGACCTACAGCTTCTTTCTGCTTGATGATAGGTTCGTGGCTCTGTGAGTAAGGATTGCGTACCTTGGTCTTGCCACGATAGTCGAGCAGATATTTGGCTTCATCGAGATATTTCTTCTCTCCGGTGATGGTATAGAGGCGTGCGAGAGCCATTTCTGCTATCTGATGACCTGGCACCACCTTGGCTTGTCCATCCTTAGGACCAACTTCTCGCACCACGCAGTCAGCATATCGCTTTGCGATGTCGAGGAATTTGGTGCTTCCTGTGGCTTGATAATGAGCGCAAGCAGCATCCACCATGTGACCGAGATTATATAGTTCGTGGCTCAACTCCTCATCTTTCACCCATCGCTTGTCGCCAGACCAGTTGTGCGGATGCTTAGGATTGATGGTGCGAGCGGTGTAAAGATAGCCGTCAGGCTCCTGTGCGGCAGCCACAACGTCGAGCACACTGTCGATATATGCCGTCAGTTTCTTGTCGGGATAAGTCTGGAGTATGTAGCTTGCACCTTCGATAGTCTTATACACATCGGTGTCATCGAATGAGAACCCCATAAACTTTGACACGTCCCACTCCTTGGTTTCCAGACCTTTGTGTCCTGGATGCTGGAGGGTGTATGCCGCCATTTCAAAGTTTTTGTAGCGGTGTTGTGTCTCGCATTTGCTGAAAGCCAATGGGATAGTCACTTCGCGAGCAGCCTGTAAGCGGCTTCCCCAGAAGGAGTTGTGAGCGATTTTTACGTTTGTGAAAGGCACTTGCGAGAATGGATAGCCATTGCTCAGTGTCTTTGTTTTTTGTGCCATGGCAGGCATTATCGTTACTGCTGCCATTGCGATGGATGTTAGGATAGTTTTCATTTTTTGTTTTTGTCAGTTATTGTTCTTGTTGCGTTTTATTATATATCAGCCGGTAATGCGGCTGACACAGGGGCTCTTCGTTCTTCATTTTATATAAACGCGGTACTCCTTAATGGAATAAGGAGCGCCCTGCTCCGCTCTTGGGAGCAAATCGATGCCGGAGATGGTCTGCACAGCACCGAGGTCGATGGTGATGCGGTGTGGCATTGGGGCACCTTGCGCTGTTTGCCAGTAGGTGCTCTCTTGTAAATCAAAGACTTTGTCAGCGGTGTTGTTGCCTTCCTGCATGTCTTCGCTGTCAGCATATTTAGCCGACCAGACCTCACGACTGAGTCTTACACCCTTAGCATCAAGAGCATACAATTCTGCTATTGCCACTCTTCCATCGTCGTGATGCGAAGAGAGCACTTCGATGGTGAGGTAACGCCCTGTGACAGTCTTGCCGAAAGCCACGTGTTGCCAACCATTGCCCTGCTTCAGTTGACCTTCCGTCACCAACTGGCATAAAGAGAGGTCCATTTTATACTTCGGATTATTGTGCAATCTGTTCTTGCTCAGATTCAGTTTGTTAAGCTCTGGATGAGCCTGTCCGAAGACAGTAGGAGCAACATTCGAGCCAACGATGTCGAGGACGACAATCTCATTGCGTCCCTTCTTCAGCCAACAGCCAGGCAGATAGAGCGTCTGCTGAGGACCAATGTTCCAGAATCTGCCTAAGGCATGACCGTTTACATAGACCATTCCTTTGCCGAAAGACTCCATATTGAGGAATGTGTCGCCCACTTTCCTTATGTTTACGTAGCCACGGAAGTAGCCTCGCAGGAAACCGATGGTAGGATTGAAACCTTGAGCCCTGCGGAATGCTTTGAGAGCCTGCTCGTATGTGTCGGGCACGGTGCAACTGGTCCACTGTCGTGGCTGATAATTGATAGTGCAGACTTCATTCTCTGTCGTCAGAGTGATATTGCCGATGATGCCTTTATAGTCCTTTATAGCCCTGCCGAAATTTATTCTTCCCATGCCTTCCACTATGATGATAGCCTTCGTAGGCGCGTAGAGAGCAGGCAATTGGAGGCTTTTCTCATTCTTGGTGCGGTCGAGCTTTCCCACAAGTTGTCCTCCTACAAACACCTGAGCATAGTCGTGAGCGTCCATAGTGAGAACGGCAGGCTTGTCAGTGGCAGGCAGTGTGACCTCATAAATCATGGTGCCGTAGCCCATATTCATCTCTTCGAAGGTGTGGAGACCCTCTGCTACGCTGTCAATACCGCATTGCAGCGGAGCATATTCAGACAGTGTGACCCTCGGAAAACTGATGAGTGGCATTGGCGCCTTTGGCAGTTTAGGCAATTTCTCGTCAGAATATCGCTGCAGAACGCTTCTCAAGAGGTGGTATTTCTCTGTGGCTTGACCATACTCATTGATAGGAGCGTCGTAGTCGTAGGAAGTGACATCAGGAGCGAAACCAGGACTGTTGGCGCCAGCCCAATGACCGAAAGAAGTGCCGCCATGCGTCATATAGAGCGAGAAAGAGATGCCTTTGCGGAGCATTTCCTCGATGCCGTCGGTCATAGCCTTGGCAGGGCGCGTCTCATGGCGTGCTCCCCATTTGTCAAACCATCCGCTCCAGAACTCAGAGCACATGAGAGGGCTGTCCGGACGCATCTGCTTCAGTTTGCTGAATTGTGCGTCGATATTAGCGCCAGTGCCGAAGTTCATGGTCCAAAGTAGGTCGTCAAGACCATTCTTGGTGAAGTTGCTTGCCCAGTCGCACTGGAAGAGAGTGAGGTCTTTGTTCCAGTTTTTGCGCACAATATCCCTGATGGCAGAGATGTAAGGCTTGTCTTCACCGTAACTGCCGTATTCATTCTCCACCTGAACCATGATAATCGGTCCGCCATTCTGTATGGTGAGCGGAGCCAGTTGCTCAGCCACTTTCTTTTCGAATATCTCCACTCGCTCCATGAAGTAAGGGTCTTTCTCGCGCAGTCGGATATCCTTCTTCTTCAGGAGCCACCAAGGCAATCCGCCCATCTCCCATTCTGCACACACGTAAGGACCAGGGCGTACGATGACATAGAGGTCATTTTTCTGTGCCAAGCGACAGAAAGCGGCGATGTCATTGTTGCCTGTGAAGTCAAACTGACCTTCCTTTTGCTCGTGGATATTCCAGAAGATATAGATGCAGACGGTGTTCATACCGAGAGCTTTACACATCTTCATGCGGTGATCCCAATACTCTCGCGGGATGCGTGGATAGTGTATTTCCGCTGCTTTGATGACAAAAGGCTTGCCATTGAGGAGAAAAGTGTTCTTGCCGACTGTGAAATCTTTTCTCTTTGCCAAGGATGCAGGTGAGAAAACGAAAGTCATCAGCAGGGCAAAGATAATGCTTATAAATCTATTCATTAGAATATATAATAATAGGGAGTAATGGTTCGTATAATAACAATGTGGATGCAAAGTTAATCAAAAAAAGTGTAAAACGTACATTTTACAGTATTATTTTTGATTATAAGTCGTTAAATCCTCGCTTTTTGCTTGCAAATCGTGCGCTTTTCCCTTTTTTGCCATTTCAAATATCTCTTTCTTTTATTCGTTACGCCTAACTGCCGGCGCACCACCTGCAGTAGATTGCCAAGCCTGACCAGCCTTCCTGCCAACCCGTATTTTAGCGATGAAGGGGTGGGGGAGATGAGGATTTTGTCCTATTTTTCCATTTTGGGGCTATGATGTGGAAAAGGCTATGTAACAATCAGATAATCAGTAGGTTGTAAAAGCATAGTTTTTACATTGTAATAACTATGCTTTTACCCTGTAATAACTAAGCTTTTACCTTGTAATATCTATGCTTTTACAATGTAATATCTAAGGTATTGCAAAATGATAGCTTAGCCATCACCTTTTTGTCCTATTTTTCCTTTGCTCTTTCTTGCTGGGTATGAAATATCAATAAATAAAAATAAATAAAAAAAGGTTGTTGGTTTTTGGTTGTTGGTGTTCGGTAAGTTACTTATATACTATCTTAGACCAAATACCGATCACCAGCAACCCACAACCATTTCTTTCTTGTTTTTTTAT
>OLFV01003191.1_pt1 | contig 10629 bp, 7 predicted proteins | sample 1605551 | NCBI WGS metagenome assembly OLFV01 (sample SAMEA3888922, study PRJEB22519) | human gut metagenome | biome: human gut; feature: human-associated habitat; material: faeces | place: Denmark | collected 2011
ATTTAGTCATGCGACTACGTCGCTTTCCTTTGCAAACTTAGAGGTCATTAGATTTTGGTTAAATGTCTTTCTTCCTTTGCGGAAACTCCATCATCATTCTGGTGGCAAGTGGAGCGTACCATGTCTTCACCTCCTGTTCAGTAGGCGTGTGACCGCCGGGGAAGTGAAAGGCGTTGTTGTAGTGTTCCAGAAAGAGAGGGGAGAAGTGAGCCAAGGTGTCCTGCTCGCCGAAAAGTCCCCATACATGATCTTTATAATGTGGGTTGCAATGGTCAAACTGCACGGCTTCCAGTTCAGCAAACTCCTCAATCAGCGCCTCGTCAATCACCAGTCGCTGATTGCCGTCCATTCGTGGTGCCTTGTACTCATGCTCACCGATGCGCTCCTTCAGAAACTCCGTCATCATGAAATACGGATTGCCGAGTAGGGCTGGAATGCCCACCACAGGTGCCAGCATCTGGGCAAGGAATGAGCCGCAGCTGTTGCCGAGAAGCAGGTCGGGATTCTCTCGGTCGATAATGGAGCGAATCTCCTTCAGTGCCTCCTTGGGATGCAGCGGCAAATCGGGAGTCAGCACCACCGCTGTCCCCTCGAAAGCCTCTTTCAGTGCCTTCGCCATCGGGCAACTGCCCGTGGCAAAGAATCCGTGTAGGAAAAGTATCTTCTTCATTCTCTAATAACTTAATCGTTATTGCCTCTAAATCACTTGATAAACCATGCTCAAATCCAGCATTGGCATACTTTGTTTGCTCTGCAAAGATACAAATAATATTCAGAAAACTTACTGGGAATTTAAACCCAAATCGGTCATTAGACCGAAACAAGCGTGTTATAAGAGAATCACTCATGATTATTTGTGTGAGAGGTTGTTGTCTGTGTCAGCTTGAAGGTTATGTGTAATAGCTTCTTGTTTCAAACGAAAGTTCAAGTCTGTGATACATTGTGTAAACGTATTGCAACGAAGCCTTGTTTGCATTCCAATTAAGGCTTATTCGTATTGCAACAAAGCCTTGATTGCAATACGAACAAGTCTTGTTTGAAATCTGGATAATTCGTTTCTTAAAAAAAGTTTTTTCAAAAAAAATCCGTCATTCTACATTCTTTTCTTGAAATATCGCTGCAATCGGTTGAAAATGAATGGATTGTTGAAGATATAGATTGCATGTAGATGTTGCATGAACTACATTAAGTACATGTAAAAAGGGCTTATTTGGACTATTCTGCATGCAATGAAAAAAATACGGGCAGCACGTTCATGCGTGCTGCCCGTATTGATATGCTTTAAAAAAACTGTTTTTCAGTGTCTGTTACTTGATGTTCGGTTCTTCGAGACCGAGTCCTTTTTTCTTATCCACAACTTTAAGAATCAAGCCAATGGCAAGTGCTGCAACTCCAAGTCCTGCAAGCATCACAAGAGGTGCGGTGTAGTTGAGCTGTGTCGCATCGGTGACACCCTTGTTGGTGGCGGTGAGAACCTTGCCTATAAGCAACGGGAAAAGCCACAAACCGATATTCTGAATCCAGAAAATAAGAGCGTATGCCGAACCGATGACCTTTGCATCGACGAGTTTTGGCACGCTTGGCCAAAGTGAAGCGGGAACAAGTGAGAATGAAGCACCAAGGATAAGAATGGTGAGGTATGCCACCACTACGCCTCCAACCTGATTGCCCTTGAATTCTGGCAGGATGAAGGCAAAGGTGAGGTGGCAGGCTATGAGGAGCAGTGCGCCGAGTACAAGCATGCTTGCTGCCTTGCCTTTGTGATCGACATAGCTTCCAAGAACGGGGGTGATTCCTACTGCGAGCAGTGGGAACACGGCGAAGATGGATTCTGCTGACTGACGCATATAACCCATATAGCAATATGCAACCAGGGCAGCAACGGAAATAGCGAGTACGGTGTATTTCAGACTGCGCTGTTTCATGAAGTTGAACATGAATGCTGTGGCTGCAACAACGAGCATGATGCCATATTGCACGAAGGTGACTGTGGATGATGCCCAGAAGGAATCAGCCGGTACTTCGGTGAATGTAAGGTTACACTGCAACATGTTTACCGCATATTTCTGGAACGGGAAGATGGCAGAATAGTAAAGCACGCAAAGCAGTGAAACGAGCCAGAAACCCATAGATGTGAGAATCTGTCCGATGTCTGAAATCTTGAACGGGTCGTCCTTCTCTTCTGCTTCACCAGTCTGGGCGTCAAGTTTCTTGTCCATGAAGAAGTAAACGACAAGCATGATGAGGGCGATGCAGAGCAGAACCACACCGAAAGCAACAGAGCGAGACACGCTTACTACGCCGCCCAGCTTTGCAAAGAAAGGCGAGAATATCATGCAGGTGGCAACTCCAAGGCGTGCCAATGCCATCTCTGAACCCATGGCAAGAGCCATCTCGCGGCCCTTGAACCATTTTACGACTCCGCGGGAAACAGTGATGCCGCCCATTTCGGCACCGCATCCGAAAATCATGAAACCGCATGCTGCAAGCTTCGCTGATGCCGGCATTCCTTCAAAGAAAGGCGAAACTCCGAGCTGTTCAAACACCGGTATGTGGTTGAGGTTGTTGGTAAACCAAGTCTCAAGTCCGCTGCCGATGAAGCTGTCGCTGATGGCATACCATTTGATGCATGCTCCGACCAGCATCACTGCGCCGGAAAGTAATGCGGTGAAGCGTACTCCCATCTTGTCGAGAATGATTCCGGCGAAAATGAGGAAGAATACGAACACATTGAGGAATGTCTCTGAACCCTGCATCGTTCCGAATGCGTCAGAGTCCCAACCGCGTTGCGATTGCATGAGGTCTTTGATGGGCGAAAGGATGTCCATAAAGATGTAGGCGCAGAACATAGCAAGCGCCAGAAGTAGCAAGGCAGTCCAACGTAATGCTGCCGAGTCGCGAAGTGTTTTTTGTTCCATTTTTGTTTTATTTCAATTTTGTTTGTCTATAAATTCTTATTTCAGCCATTTGTCAAGCCATCCGAAGAATGTTCTCTGCCATAGTATGCCGTTCTGTGGCTTGAGTACCCAATGGTTTTCATCGGGGAAAATGAGGAGCTCGGCGGGAATGCCATGCATACGGGCTGCGTTGAAGGCTCCAAAACCCTGGTTTGCATTTATGCGATAGTCTTTTTCTCCATGTATGCAAAGGATGGGAGTGTCCCATTTGTCCACAAATCTGTGTGGCGAATTGTCGTATGTGCGTCTTGCACGCTCTGATTTGTCCTTGTTCCAGTAGGCATCATCGTATTCCCAGTTTGAGAACCAAGCCTCTTCAGTGTCGGTGTACATCGACTCCAGATTGAAGGCACCGTCGTGTGCGATGAATGCCTTGAAACGTTTGTCGTGATGGCTTGCCAGATAATAGACGGAGAAACCACCGAAACTTGCTCCGACACAGCCTAAACGCTCTTTATCAACGTAAGGAAGGTTGTTTGCTGCATCGTCAATTGCTGCAAGATAGTCATTCATGCACTGTCCGGTCCAGTCGCCGGAAACCTCTTCATTCCATTCCGAACCATAACCCGGCAAGCCACGACGGTTAGGTGCAACGACAATATAGTCGTTTGCCGCCATAATCTGGAAATTCCAACGATAGCTCCAGAACTGGCTTACAGGACTCTGCGGGCCTCCCTCGCAGAACAACAAAGTAGGGTATTTCTTGCTGGAATCAAAGTGCGGTGGAAGAATAATCCATACCTGCATCTGCTTTCCGTCGGTGGTCTTTACCCATCGTTCCTGTACTTTGCCCATTTCAAGATGCTTGTAGAAGGCTTCGTTCTCAAATGTGAGCTGACTGACCTTTGTCTTTTTCACATCTTTTCCCGGAGTTATTATGTACAGTTCGTCGGCCTGTGATATGCTGTGGCGTGATGCAAGTATCTTGCCGGAAGAGCCTAACATTTGGATAGAACCGAAATCCATCCAGTCGTCTGTGAGTTGTCTTACCTCTCCGTTTAAATTGGTCTGATACATATTCACGCAAGCATGCCAACACCCGATGAAGTAGATGTTCTTTGAGTCGGCAGCCCAGCAGAAGGCATCAACATTGGAGTCGAATGATTCTGCTGCATAAAACTTCTCGCCGTTTGAAAGATTGTATATGCACAGGCGGTTGCGGTCGCTTTCATATCCGTCGTGTTTCATTGACAGCCATGCTACATACTTGCCGTCGGGGGAGAACTGCGGATTGGTGTCATATCCCACATTGCAATCTCCTTCCTGATGGTTTACCGTTTGGTTCTTCAATGATTTCGTCGCATTCACAGCAGGAGCTTTGTAGTTTGCCGGTTTGCAGATGTTGCGTGTGGCTCCTGTGGAAAGGTCGTATAGGTATATGTCAGAATCTGTTGAAATGGCATAATCCACTCCAGTCTTTTTTCTGCATGTGTATGCAATTGACTTGGAATCGGGACTCCATGCCAGTTGTTCGATGCCTCCAAACGGCGCCATAGGGCATTCGTAGGGTTCTCCATCTATTATGTCGATTCCATTGTCTATACCGTTGCTTGTCACATTTGCGACAAAGGGGTGGGCGACAGACTCCACATAATGGTCCCAATGTCTGTAATTCAAATCGGTTACCAGTCGGCCGGTAGCGAGCGGCAAGTCCTCCGGATTCTTCTTTATGCTTTCATGATAGGGGAGTGATTTAATCAAAATGACTTTCTTCTCGTCGGGAGAGAAGCTGAATCCTTCTATTTCAATGTCTGAATTGGTGAGTTGCTTGCGGTCAGTACCATCGGCATTCATGCTCCACAACTGTCCCTTGGAAAGGAATGCTATCCGCTGTCCGCCGGCAATCCATGCAGCGTCGCTTTCGTTGGCAGCAGTAGTGGTCAAGGCGCGTGTGTCTTTTCCGTCGGCATTGACTCTGTAAAGTGTCTGATGACTTTTGTTTTCTTTCACACTGTAGTACGCCACCTGATAGACAATGGTCTTGCCGTCGGGTGAAGCGGCTGCTCCTCCGATTCTTCCCATAGCCCAAAGAGCTTCTGGTGTCATGCGGTCGCCTGTTGTAATCTGATTGATGTCTGTTGTCTTCCCAATCATTGTTTGAGCCGTTGAGTTCATGCTGCTGCAGCATATAATGGCTGCAATAGCCAAAGATAAAGATTTGTTCATGTAGTTATACAAAAGGTTTTTTGTTAAATAAAAATCAGATTGTCTAACATCCCAAGTTCTGTCTTGCTGGAATGGAACGTCAGGCAATCTGTTTTTCTGTTTTCAATTGTATTCAGCGATTATTGCAGTCCTTTGCGCTTGCGTTCCAGTTCTTCACGCTTGCGCTGCAATTCCTGCTGCTGTTCTTGCATGGCTTGCAGTCTGGCAGCCAGTCCGCTCATCTTCTTGGGGTTGTCCTTGTTTTCTTTGTACTTTGCTTCAAGAATGGCAAGGAGCTTTTCGTCGTTTGTCGTCTTGCGCAAAACCCACATTATTGCGGCACTGAAGAAGAGAGAAATGAAATAGTAGAAGTTCAAACCAGCCGAGTAATCGTTGAACATGAAGAAGAACATTACCGGCATGAGGAACATCATCCATTGCATCATTTTCATTTGTTCTGCCTGTTGTCCTACCATCTGGTCGCGCTGCTGACGCATTGTCATCAGTGAATACAGAATGTTGGCGACGCAGAACAGGATACATGTGAGAGACAGGTGGTCGCCTATCAGCCACAGATTAGTGTTCCATTCTATTATCGGGTCGTAGGTTGAAAGGTCCTTTATCCAAAGGAAACTTTCACCGCGGAGCTGTATAGCGTTCGGCACAAAGTTGAACATCGCAATCCAGATGGGGAACTGAATAATCATAGGCAAGCATCCCGACAGTGGTGAAACACCGTATTTCGCATATTCAGCCATCATTGCCTGCTGCTTCTGCATCTGGTCTTCGGGCTTGTTATATTGCTTCGTCGCTTCCTCAAGTTTCGGTTTCAATACTCGCATCTTTGCCGAACTCATGTAGCTCTTCTTTACCAACGGATATGTGATAACCTTCAACAGCAGTGTGATAAGGATGAGCACTATACCCATATTGATGTTCAGTCCGGTAAGGAAGTCGAATACATAAATTGTAAACCAGCGGTTGATGATGCGGAAGAGAGGCCATCCGAGATAGACAAGACGCTGCATCTCAAGGTCCTTGTTGAAATTACATTCTGTTTCAACACGCTTCAGAAGACGGAAATCGTTAGGTCCGAAGTAGAAGTCAAACTCAGAAGGTTTCTTTCCTGTCGGGTCGAAGAAAGTCTTCATCTTCGCCTCATACTGTTTCAGGAAGCCGGAACCTTTCTCCTGAGGGATACTTGTCATGAGTGCGTTTTCGGCAAAGTCGTGCTTCGCTATCATGACAGCCGAGAAGAACTGGTTCTTGAATGCTACCCAGTCTATCTTTTCGTCAATCGCTTTGTCGGTCTCCTTACCTGTTTCAGAGAGATACTTGGTTCCTCCGTCGGTGAAGTGGTATGTGAGTGAAGCATAGCGGTTTTCAAATGTGAAACCGCGTTCTTGCTGTCTGCACAAGTCTTTCCACTGCACATCCATCAGTGTGGTGGATGGCGCGAAAGCTCCTGCAAGTCCGACGGCCTGCAACTTTGTATGTAGCATGAAGTCTTTGCCAAGCAGATAGTCGATGACAAGTGCCTTACCGTTTCCTGCCGATGCGGTCATTGTCACGGTCGAGTCGGTCTGGTTCGTCGGCACAAAGTACAGGTCGGCAGTGTTTATGTTCACTTCCTTGGCAGCCAATGCGAAGTTCAGACTCTGTGTCTTTGCGTCGAACAATGTTATGTCCTTGTTGCCGTTGCGGTCTTCAAAGTCCTTTATTACGGCCTTGGAAACAACGCCACCTTTTGTGTTGATGGTTAATTCTACATTCTTGTTTTTGAGCACCACATTCGATGCGGTTCCGTTAAGAGCCGGATGGAAGAGTGCTGTTGTGTCAGCTTCGGCAGCGGCTTTTGCCTGTATGGCCTTCTGTTGTGCTGCCAGCTTTGCAGCATTTTCGGCTTTTTGTCTTGCGACATTTTCTATTGAATCCTGGTGTCTTGCAGCAGCTTGCTCTTCAGCAGAGGGCTGTGTCCAGATTCCATAACCAATAAGTACAGCAGCAATGAGCACAAAGCCGATGATGTTGTTTTTATCCACGTCTTAATTATTTAATTGTTATTGTTTTAGAGTTTGTCAAATGGGTTTTCCTTTTTGTTTTGCCTTGTTTTGTATGGCGGTCCTAATGAAATCCAGGAAGAGGGGGTGGGGGTTAAGCACAGTGCTTTGGTATTCCGGATGGAACTGTGTTCCTATGTACCATTTGAGCCCTGGTATTTCCACTATCTCCACAAGGTCGCTCTCTGGGTTGCGTCCAACGCATTGCATACCAGCGCGTTCAAAATCTTTCTGGAAGTTGTTGTTGAACTCGTAGCGGTGGCGGTGTCGCTCCTGTATATGTTCTTTTTTGTAGATGTCGAACGTGCGGGAACCTTGCTTTATTACGCATTCGTATGCTCCAAGACGCATTGTTCCACCCATGTTCGTTATGTTTTTCTGTTCCTCCATAATGTCAATTACATTGTAAGGAGTCTTTTCATCCATTTCGCGACTGTTTGCATCGGCGAAACCAAGTACGTTGCGTGCAAATTCAATGACCATCATCTGCATACCGAGACAAATGCCGAAAGTCGGGATGTCATGTGTGCGGGTGTAGTGTGCAGCAATGATTTTGCCTTCAATGCCGCGCTGTCCGAATCCGGGGCATATCACGATTCCGTCCTGTCCTGCCAGTTTCTCTGCTACATTCTCTTCATTGATGTATTCAGAGTTGATGAAGGTTATCTTGACCTTGTGGTCATTGTATGTTCCTGCGTGTGACAGACTCTCACGGATAGACTTGTATGCGTCTTGCAGGTCGTATTTTCCAACGAGTCCTATGTTTACGGTTTCCGTAGCATTTTCGCGTCGTTCAAGGAATGTCTTCCATGCTCCCAAAGTCGGCTTTTCGCCTATTTCCACACCCATCTTGCGCAGGATGGCGGTGTCGAGTCCTTGGTTCTGCATGTTTACGGGCACTTCGTAGATGCTTGGCAGGTCTTCGCTTTGTATGACACAATCAAAATCCACGTTGCAGAAGTTCGCCACCTTCTTGAGTATTCCCTCTTCGAGATGCTTCTCTGTGCGAAGGATAAGAATGTCTGGTTGTATGCCCACGCTCTGCAATTCCTTTACAGAATGCTGTGTCGGCTTTGTCTTTAATTCTCCTGCTGCTTTCAGATAAGGGACGTATGTAAGGTGTACGTTTACGGCGTTCTTGCCAAGTTCCCATTTCATTTGTCGTATGGCTTCCATGAAAGGTGCGCTTTCTATGTCGCCGATAGTACCTCCGATTTCGGTGATTACGAAGTCGTAATGATATTTTTGGCCTAAAAGCTTCACATTACGCTTTATTTCGTCCGTAATATGGGGGACCACCTGTATTGTCTTTCCCAAATAGTCGCCTCGGCGTTCTTTGTCGATGACGGCTTTGTATATGCGTCCTGTTGTCAGAGAGTTGGCCTTTGAAGTCTGGATGCCAGTGAATCGTTCATAGTGTCCGAGGTCAAGGTCGGTTTCCATTCCGTCCGCTGTTACATAACATTCGCCGTGTTCGTAGGGATTGAGCGTACCTGGGTCAATGTTGATATACGGGTCGAATTTCTGGATTGTAATATTGTAACCTCTTGCCTGCAAGAGCTTACCAATTGATGATGAAATGATGCCTTTACCAAGTGAAGACACAACACCACCAGTGACGAATATGTATTTTGTTTCAGCCACGATAAAAAATATTATATAATGAACTATTATCCAATGTTGAAATACAAAGCGCAAAGGTAGCATAAAAATACGAATTAGACAAGCAACTTTCATTTTTTATTCTTACCTTTGCAGAAGTTTGTAAAGCCATAGCCGTTGGAGAACCTTCGTATGACGAATTGTTGTGAAAAGGCGGGTTTTGGTTATGAATTGTAATTTTATTTGTAATAATAATTGATATGAAGCTGAATTTGTTCAAAATAATGGTTCTTGCGTTTTTCTGCGTGTCGTCTGCGACTGCGCAGACAAGGTTGCGTAATGCCAAACATCGTGATGTTGACACCGTTTCCGTGTTTGTGCGGTCTTATGCTGATTCGCTGAAATGCTACAAGGAGAAACTTGATTCCGTTCCAGATGTTTCAGAAGTGGACGCCGATTCTGTTGAACCGAAAAGTGCATATTATCGCTTTTTTGTTCCACTTACGTTTTATCACAATGTGACGAGCAGCTTTTTCTCGTTAGAGCCGGATGCCAATGAGTCGGAAAAACTGCAAAACGACTATTTGCTTTCCATGTATCTGCATCGTCCCGACCTTGTCCAAAGCACCCAAAGCCAGCTTGACAAGGTTGGTCCGCTGATTGACGCCAAACCGGCGGAAGTGGTTTCCGACGCTGATATAATGGAGAGAGTCGCTCCAAAACCGGAAGAGACAGAGATTGCACAGGTTGATATTCTTGTGAAAAAACCTAATTTTTGGAAGTTCTATGGTGATTACACTCTTCAGATGTTCCAGAACTATATTTCGTCGAACTGGTATAAGGGAGGTGAAAGCAATTACTCCGCCCTTGCAACACTCACCTTGCAGGCCAACTATAATAACAAGCAGCGTTTCCGTTGGGAAAACAAGCTTGAAATGCGTTTGGGATTCCAGAATTCACGCAGCGACACGCTTCACACCGTTAAAACATCGGAAGACCTTTTGCGTTATACCGGAAAAATAGGATTGCAAGCCACCAAACGCTGGTACTACACATTGCAGGTTATTGCCAGCACACAGTTCATGCGCGGTTTGAAGAGCAATGACAAGAAAATTTATTCTGACTTCCTTTCACCGCTTAACATTAACCCCTCTATCGGTATGGACTACAGCGTGGATTGGTTCAAGGGTCGTCTGAAAGGTTCTGTTCACCTCGCTCCGTTTGCTTATAATTTAAAATATGTGAAGCGTGCCGAACTTGCTACGCGCTATGGATTGGAGGAAGGAAAACATACGAAGTCGGATTTCGGTTCGGAAATCACTCTCGACCTCAATTGGCAATTCACAAAAGACATACGTTGGAAGACCCGTCTCTATGGATACACCACCTATAAACGCGCTCTGTTGGAATGGGAAAACACTTTCACTTTCGTTGTGAACAAGTACATTTCCAGCAATGTGTTCGTTTATCCTCGCTTCGACGACGGCACCAAACGTGATTTCCATCACGGTTATTGGCAGTTCAAGGAGTATGTTTCTTTAGGATTTGCCTACTCCTTCTAATTCCGTTTTCACGGACATTGAAGTGCTTCGGTTTGATGCAAGTGCGTTTCACAGGTTCTTGCTTTGCCGTAAGTGAGTGGATGAATGAATAAGAAGGGCAACGAGCCAAACTGCAAGACTGCTTCTGACATACATTGTTTATGAGACCACAATTTTAGTTTCGCTTCTCGTTGCTCAGTCGTTTGCTATAAAATCAAAGGCATATCCTTGCCCCGGTTGGGGTTGAGGATATGCCTTTGATGTTTTATCCCAAATCGCTTTCTATGTTAAAATCCAAATATTTTGACCATTATTTTTAATTTA
>OLFV01003194.1_pt1 | contig 10620 bp, 7 predicted proteins | sample 1605551 | NCBI WGS metagenome assembly OLFV01 (sample SAMEA3888922, study PRJEB22519) | human gut metagenome | biome: human gut; feature: human-associated habitat; material: faeces | place: Denmark | collected 2011
TCTTGGCTCAATTTTAACTTCTTTGCCTTCTCTTGCGTATTCATAAAGCTTTTTCCCGTTGACTTTTATCGCTGAATAAATGGGAGGAAGCTGTTCAATTTCTCCGCGAAATTTATCTAATGCAGCCTCAATCTCATTAAAAGTAACTTTTTTATCAGAGAAATTTACCTCTTCACCTTCTAAGTCATAAGTAGTTGTAGAGCTTCCGAGCTGTATAGTGCCGGTGTATGCTTTGTCATCATCAAGGTATTCAATAAGTCTGGTAGCTTTACCAATGCATATAGGAAGCACTCCTTCTGCAAACGGGTCTAGTGTTCCTGTGTGTCCAATTTGTTTGACTTTAGTAATCCGCCTTAATGCAGACACAACATCGTGAGAGGTTATGCCTTTGGGTTTGTATACATTAAGAAAGCCAAACATCTTACTTTATCTCACCCTTTGAGATTTTATTGATTAAATCAAGCACTCTTGAGCCCTGTTCAAGTCCGTCAGAGTATACAAACTTGATTTCCGGCGTAACTCTGAGTCTAATTCTTTTCCCTATTTCATAACGCACTTTACCGGTGTTCTTTTCAATAATTTCTTTGTCTTTTGCAACTTGTTCTTCTGAACCTAAAACACTGTAGTAAACTTTTGCATATGAATTATCATGAGAAACTTCAACATCAACGATAGATAAGACGCCTTCAATCCCTCTTATTTCTTTTCTGATAATTTCAGAAATGTCACGCATTAATTCTTTTCTTACCCGTTCGTTTCGTAATGACATTATTTTTCTCCTTCTGTAAATCTGTTGTTTTAATTATAGCATAGAAAGACAAAAATATTTATTTTATGATAGTATACATTAAGTAGGCAATGTATATTGAGGCAAATATGGAAGAGATTGAAAGACAGAAGTTTAACAGAGAGCTTAATATAAGCTGGGTGGATGAGAATTTACCCAAAGCTGACAATGCTATAATATTGAAACATTATTTTTCGTCACTGGTTGTTTATGGAATTGTTCTTTTGTTTATCTGGTTTAACCCTTTCTTTTCAAAAATGCTGGCATATCCGTTAAAAGTGACATTTAATTATTTTTATTTGTATTATATGTTTGGCGCACCAATTATATACATTTGTTTTCGTCCAAAATCCCTGTGGCGTTCACATAACTTAGAAATTATGAGATATTTTCATCGTATACTAACCCACCGTCCGAAATTGAAAACAATGTCTGCAGAAGAAATTAAAAATGAACTGGATTTTTATCTGCCTAAATACTATGAAAAACAATCACTTATTTTAATTTTTATAAAAGTATTTTTTGGAACACAGATGCTAAGTATTGCTTATTCTAATATACATAGCTGCATAATATCCAGTACAGCAGTCTATAATGATATAAAAGCGTGTTTTAGTCAAATACTGCCTTCAGATTTTATACAATATAAAACTTTTATTCTTGATTACAGAGAATTTATATACTCACAGTGCATAATTATTTTATATACAATAGATGTTTCTATATTTACATTTGGCTATTTTACAGAACTCAGTATCTTTGAAAATAAAATCAGGACAGTAGAAACAACACCGGCAGGACTGTTTTTCTGTCTTGCCTGTTATGCCCCATTTTTCAATGCTACAAATAGTTTTCTTGGATGGAACCATAATGACCACGCAGCAGCATTTTCTGATCCCAATTCTCCGGTAACCTGGATATTTAGAATCTGCGCATTGTTTTTTCTTATAATATATGTTTCAGCATCAGCAGCGCTCGGTACCAAAGGCAGTAACCTGACAAACCGCGGTACTGTAAGCCGTTTTCCGTATAGCGTAGTTAGACATCCTGCGTATATTACAAAAGTTATGTTCTGGTTCCTGACAACAGTGCCGTTATTTATTGTGCATTTTAGTGCGGAAGGGTTTAGCTGGAAGCAGTATCTTTCAAATTTAATACTTACTTTTGCAGCTTTCATTTGTTTAGCCTCTATATATTATTTCAGAGCTCTGACAGAAGAGCGGCACCTGATAAAAGATCCGGACTATCAGGATTATGTAAAAAAGGTGAAATATAGATTTATTCCTCATGTAATATAAATATTATATATTGAATATTTCAAAAAATGTGTTAAAATTATATTATAATTTGATGTAATATTTTGGAAGAATATAACCAAGAAAGGACAGGTATGAGCTTGAAAGATAACATCCGTTCTGCAGAGAAATATGCAGTAATTAAGCACATTATGGAGAGAGGATTTTCTCTTGCAGAAGTTCTGATAATTGTAGCTTGTGTAATTGTAATTGCAATACTATGTTTACAGGTTCTAAAAAAGATTATACCGGATAAAGATGCGCGTATGTTCAAAAAGGCATATAACCTTACTGCACGTTTAGTCCCTTCTCTGGCTCATGATGATGAACTGTATCCGGAAGTTGAAGGCAATAATGCTCCTCAATATTTAGGCAATACAGAATGGGTTATTTATCAAGGTAAAAAATATGAGGGTTCCACAAAGTTTTGCGGACTTTTTGCTGCAAAAATAAATGCGCTCTCAGAGATAAGCTGTAATGCAAGTGCCAGCCTTGATGGAAAAGCTACACTTACAACAAACGACGGTGTTGTTTGGGTTCTGCCTATTACCGAGTTTAAGGATTTAAAAACACCTGGTATAATTCAAGTGGACACAAACGGTGCAAAGAAACCTAACAAGGAAGGTGCTGACAGATACAAAATATATGTATATCAAGATGGAACCGTTTCAGATAAACCTGTAGATATGCCTGATTTGCCGGTTATTCCAGATAATAACAATTCTAGTTCAAGCAGTTCTAGCGGTACATCAAGTAGTACTTCTGGTACATCAAGCGGTACTTCCGGTACTTCAAATACTTCCGGTACTTCAAATACTTCCAGTACTTCAAACACATCAAATACATCAACAACATCGAATACTTCAACTAGTTCAACTACATCAAATACATCAACGACTTCAAATACTTCGACTAGCTCAACTACGTCGAATACATCAACAACTTCAAATACTTCAACTAGTTCATATACTCCAACCTTTGTTCCAGAAAGAAGCCTCGGGCTCTCACGGGGAAGTACGTTTATCTTGTTCCAGAAAAATATTGATGGAAACAAGAAAAAAGCATGGAAAACGGTTCTGCCTCAAAACTTGACAGCTGACACTAATCTGGTACATGCTCGGATTAACCATTATTACACTGTAGCAATGGGCAGAGCAGATGTTGACCTAGACTGCTTATATAGCGCATTTATAAGAGTATGCTCTTTATATTCAGCAGGAATGCGCCAAATATATACTGAAGCTGTAAATGAAAAACCTTTGGAAAGGGGTAGAGGTCATATGTGTTCTTTTTCTTTTGAAAATAAAACATATATGGCAGCAATGTCTCAAGATGATGACGGCAAGGAATTTGATCAAAGCCTGACAGCAGCATATCAAAATGCAGTTAATAACAAGCTTGGTTTGTGGCTGAGAGTCTTACGAGATAGAAAACGATATGAGTTGGAAATTAATACTCAATGCATAGTGGACTTTCTCCAAAAATTCTATGAGGAAGAATTGGATAAAAAATATAAATAACCAAACAGAAAGAGGAATTGATACCAATCAATTCCTCTTTCCTTTTGAGCGAACGACTTACTTACTATTCGCCGCTGCAACCAAACGCAATGGTCACGTGTTCTTTCGGGTTGATAGCTGAGATTTTGTAACCTTTAGCATCAACTAAATATCCGATTTCATCACCGGTTGCCTGAGCTAAGCCGACAACACCGGAAACAGCAGTTCTTGTAAAGTCTATAGGAGCTTTTACTGTATCAACAGCTACATCGCCTATGCTTCTTCCAGCTGCCATAAACTGACCCTGGAATACTTCGCCTAAGGCAATACCTGTACCAGAAGCAACGTCTTCAAGAGCATTACCAAGGTTAGACAACATGCCACCTGTAGTTCTGCCGACTACGCCTAACATCTGACCGCCCCATGTAAGAGGTGCTGTTACAATTCTTGAAACTATGTTAGGAGTATTAGACTTGTTGATTTCTGCGTTCAGAATTTGTCTAGGAAGAGTTGCTTTGCATCCGCAGTGTTCAATTTCAGTGAATGCAAGTTTTAATGCACCCTTTTGACATCCGGATGGTCTTACAACTTCTACAACTTTACCGTAAACCTTTGAACCGCAAGGATAAAGCTGACCGTTAATAGTTACGTCTTCTAATGTTTTTGCTGCAAATCTTTGACCTACGTGAGAAGATTTAGCACTTACCTGATCCTTGAACTCTAACTGAAGAGTAGGAATTTTAACGATTTCTTCGTTTTCAACAAAAGCTTTCTTGTCAACTGGACAAATAGGGCAGTCATTATTTGCTGTTACAGGGTTTTTATCAATACCTGCTGCAACACGGATATTTTGTAACATTGCTGCTATATCTGCACGTGATGCATCCTTAAACGGAGCAATTGTATTAGGATTTGGTGAATTATTCAAAGCACCTTTGTCTAATGCGATTGCTATAGGTATTTGAGCCCATTCAGGAACTGTGTTGCCGTCACAGTATTTTGACAAGATTTCTTGAGCTTTGCATTTATCCATATCAGGGCACTTAACTCCTTTAGATAATGCGCATAAAGCTTCTGCTCTTGTTACGTTGTGATTTGGCATAAACTTGCCGTCAGGATATCCTTTTAACAAGTCCTGATGTACTGCAACTGTAATTGCAGAGTTAGCCCAGTGGTTTGTAGGAACATCTGAGAATAATTTTTCAGGTGAGCAAGAGTACATATCTTTATCAAAACCTTTAACTAACATAGTAGCAAATTCTGCACGTGATATGTTTCTTGACGGCTTGAATAATCTATCAGGATAACCTACTACAATATCATTTGTAGCCAGCTTATCGATTTCGCAGGAAGCCCAGTAACCGTCAGGAACGTCCGGGAACATTTGTAATCCTGCAGCTGCACCTGTCATATTGCTGAAAGGTGATAAGTCAAAAGGAACTAATGTCTTTTTGATTGCCTGCATAGAGTTAGCTGTACCCATCTGGATAGGACATCCGTTGCCGTCCATTTTTGCTTCATCTCTAATAATCGGCGCACCGTTGTGTCTAGGCATGTCGTTCAAACAAGGAATGTTTGAAGCAGCTCCTGTAATAGAACCGTCTGATGCAACAGTTGTACCCATTGTACCTGCTGTCAGCTGATTAATTTCTCTATTAACGGAGAAACCTTCTGCTTTGTAGATAGAGTCTTTTTCAGTACCTACAAAATTGTTGTACCCGTAAACTGCGTTAGGATATGAATAAACTTGTTTCATATCTTGACGTGATAAGTCTTTTACACCAGGGCATAATGCGCATGAAGGAACTGGATCCGGTTCACATTGAGGAACGGCTCCGCAGCCGCAATCAGGTTGCGGTGCAGCTTCACAAGGACAGGCTGCTCCGGTAATTTCCGGGATTTGATCACAAGGACAAGCATTTCCTGTTACTACAGGACGCTCATCACACGGGCAGGCTGCCATTACCGTATTGAACGAACACGTTGCTATTCCAACGGCAATTGCAGCTGCCACAGTAAGTTTTCTAATCGTCATTTTAACCTCCTTTTCAATCGGTGGAGTAGATACACGTTATTCCCCAAACTTAATATCCCTTTAACTGTATTGAGTTTTTATTGAAGATATTTGTTTGTGTAGTGAAGTTTATTTCTCCCCCTTAGGAAAACTAACTCCTAAATTATGGAGTTTTTTAGGGATTAAAACATTACCGGAAAAGAGAGGACAAGTGGGGGATAATTTTTTTTTAATAGGAACTTTTTTTATTTTATGTCGTCTTTTTACATGGAATAGTTTGGAGGAGATAATAGATGAGTAGAGCGTTTAATAATGCTGAATTTATAGATAGCACGGAAATGGATTCAAATCTGCCGAGGACATTTAGTACAATTGTTAACAATGACGATATTCTGCAAATGTATTTAAAAGAAATCGGAAGAAAAAAGATGCTTTCTAAAAACGAAGAAGTAGAGCTTGGAAGAAAAATTCAGGAAGGCAGTGTAAAAGAAAAAGAGTGGGCCAAGAAGCAATTAATTCAAGCAAATTTAAGACTTGTTGTGAGCATTGCAAAAAAGTATATCGGTCAGGGGGTTCTTTTTATGGATCTTGTTCAGGAGGGTTCGTTAGGGTTAATAAAGGCAGCTGAGAAATTCGACTATAAAAAGAATTTTAAGTTTTCAACCTATGCAACCTGGTGGATTAAGCAGACCATCATACGGGCGATTTCTAATCACTCAAGGACAATACGAATTCCTGTTCATATGCTTGAAAAAATAAGAAAGTACAAAAAGGCATGTAACATTGCCGCATGTGATGACACAATGGATGTTGATGAGGAAACAATTGCTAAACTATCCGGGCTTGATGAGAAAAAGATTAACGAAGTTAAAAGTGCTCTTAAGAAAGAGCCGATAAGTCTTGATACATTTGTTACAGACGATCTCTGTATTCAGGATTATGTAGAAGATACTTCCTACTCTTCGCCGGAAAATAATGCCCAGCAAAAATTACAGCATAGAGATGTGCGTAAGCTGTTGAAAAAACTGGATACAAGAGAGCGTGAAATTCTTATACGAAGATTCGGAATTGGAAATGAAGAACCCAAAACTCTTGAGCAGATAGGGAATGACCTCGGATTCTCCAAGGAAAGAATAAGACAGCTGGAGAACATAGCATTACAAAAGTTGAGGAAAGTTGAGCGAGTGGATAGACTAAAAACTTATATTGAATCTGAATGATGTTTTTTATAATGCTTTAAAAATCCATATATAATCAGACCGGAGCAGATAACCCCGCATGTCCATTTTAAAATAGGGGAAGTCTGCTTTTCTTTTTGTTCAAGGATTTTTCTGTACTTAACAATTTTTTTGAACAGCTTCGGGTCTTTTTTATCCAGACCTTCTGATTTAAATGTTTTTTCGAGTGCATCCATCGGGTTAAAACCCTCGCCGTTTTCGAGTGATTTGAAATAATGCTCTTGATAATTGTCCGGAATTTTTGTTGTAAAATGTTGTTCTCTATTCTGGCTGTCAAGGTTCAGTGCATCCATAAAATAAATCATATTGTTTTCGGCGCGAATTGGTTCAGCTAATTTAGCTTTTATAAACTCTTTTCTGGAAGTGAGTTTTTTATATGGAATTTTTAATATTTTGCTTAAAGTTTTTGCCTGCTCCTCTGTCGCTTCAATTTTTGGTGAATCGTGATTTGAAGCCCCTATGATAAAACAGTCTGGCTTCCAGCCGCGCTCCAGAAAATTTTTATTGCTTCCCCAGTTGTCTGAAAGATGGTCTGATGTGTATATTTTCATCCGCTCAGCAACATATGGTTTAAGATATAAACCATCATAGATATTAAAATTATCTGTTGATGTTGCAAATTCATGCGTGATGTTTTTAAGGTCAAAGCCTGAACCTTTAACTTTTTTAACCTCATCATCAATTATGTTTAATATTTTATCTGCATAATATTTTCTTTCGGTATTTCCGTTTCTAATTAACGGCTGGTTAGCATAAGTCCATGCAGCATCAACTCTGAAGCCGTCAAACCTTTCAGCATAAAACTTAACTTTTTCTCTCAGAAGTTTTTCTCCTTCTGCTGTATCAAAATTTAATGCAGGAAGTCCCCAGCCGATTGATGTATCTTTGTGAAATGCTTTTGGATTAGACCAGACTTCGTCGTACGAAAATCCGCAAAGCATATCTCCGTTAAGTTTTATTCCTTTTTTATTCAAATTTTCTTTTGCTTTTTTTAGGCTGTCTTCCGCGAGAAACTGTTTGTAATAATAGAAATCTATGGTTTCATTTTTTAGTTTTTTTATTTCACTAATTCTTTTTTCTCTTTCTGCTGCATCAAGTTCAAAAAGATTTTTGTCAATGTCATTCCATCTTCTGTAATCGTGAGTTCCGTTTATTTCTCTTAATGCTCTGTAAAGAGCCTTTGGTTCAAGCCTTGCAGAGTTTTCGGACTTAAAATTTTCAAATTCGGTTTTGAATTTGCCTTCGCTGTAGAGTTTCTTAATAATTCTTTCGTGCTGAGAATTCTCTTCTATAATATTTTTAAAATCTACCCTGTCAGTATTTTTAGGGAAAATTTGCTCAGATGTATAATATTCAAGATTTATAACATGATTTCCTAAATCCATAGATGTGCCGGAGTAAATCGGATACTTTCCTCTGTGTTCGTGATACTGCCCTGTAGGAAGAATTTGAACTTCATTTATTCCCCAGTATTTTTTTGCGAAAACAAAAAAAATCTGACTTTCATCTGTACCAAGATTTCCAACGCCTGTTTTGTTCGGAAGTGAGCTGGCTGGAACTATCAGAACCTTTTTCCCTGCTTTGGATGCCTGTTTTAAAACATCAGAGTATTCAGCTTCCTCTGAAGATTTTAGCCGTCTTTGAAAGTTTATGTTCTTGTTTGCGCAAATTTTCATAACTTCACACCTGTATATATTAAAACTCATAGACTTTTTATTTTGCTACTTTATGTAGATTTGTTAAAACTATTGCTTAAAAATTGCATTAACACTTTATTTAATATACTATTAAGATGTGAAAGCGTGAAAAGGGTTAAAAAAGGAGGACTCTTAATGTTCAAAAAATTATTAAAAGGTGTGTTCGCATTAGGCATTTTGTTTATGCTTAACAATCCGGCACAAGCTTTTTATACAGATATGAATGAAAATCACTGGGCATATCAGTCAATCAAATTCTTAACAGAAGTTGGTGTTGTTGTCGGGTATCCTGATGGGACTTACAAACCTGATATTCCTGTTACAAGAGCAGAATTTGCGTCTATGGCTATCAAAGCTCTCGGACAGGAAGATGCAAGTGTAACTCAAGATATTCACTTCTCTGATGTTGATAAGAGTTTCTGGGCTTATGATATTATCAGAAAAGCCGTATACTTTGATTTAATCCCTGATGCTGAAGGACAAAGATTCAGACCTTATGAATCTGTTACAAGAGCAGAAGCTATTACTATTGCTGTAAACGCTCTTACTACACAGCAAATTAGTGAACAAAGAGCTCAAGAAATTATTGAAAAAAGTTATGAAGATTACACACAGATGCCGGCATGGTTCTTGATTGCAGCCGGTAAAGCTCAACTGCTTGATTTGATTATCGTAATGCCTGGTAATGAAGGTAAACTGGAGGCTGACAGACCTGCTAACAGAGCAGAAGTTGCTGCTATTCTTTATAAAATGATGCAGGAAGCTAAGCTTAATCCAAACGCAAAGCTTGCAGAAAGTATGCAAAAAAGAACTGCAGAAGGTTATATACTTGATAACGTAAGAGTTCAAGGCTCTATTGGTATTATTCCTGCCGGCTCTATATTCCCTATTCAGATGGAAACAGTTGTCGGGTCACAAATTTCTAACGTAACTGATATTTATACAGCAAAAGCTCCTAAAAATATTGTTACAAAAGATAAATATCTTTTGATTTCTCAAGGCAGCGACCTTAAAGGACAGGTTAAACACGTTCAAAGAGGTAAATTGTTCAGACAGAACGGCGAAGTTATTATTAAGAACGAACTTCTTGTTACACCTAATGATCAGGCTGTAATGCTTTATGGTGTAGCTACAATTGATCCTGGAAAAATTGGTTTCTGGAGAAAATTATTCAAGGGTGCAAAAGTGTTAACCATTCCTGGGCAGATTGTTAATATCAGACTTCTTGGACCTCTTAAGATTGACCTTACGAACGGTTATATTTACGAGTAGTACTACGTACGTAAATAAACAGTCGGCTGACAAAGTTGTACTCACAAATTGTTCTGGAATTAAAGGTCAGCCTCAATCGTGAAGCTTCTAAAAAAGGATAATTATTCAATGATTTCCGGCGGATTTTCGAAATATGCCGGAAATCGTTTTTTATAATCTCCAAGCTCTGTGCAATATGCTTCCATATCAAGAGAAATTCCCTTTTTGAGAGGATGCGACTTAATTCCCAAAGATTTGTACATTACTCTCATAAATACGTTTGATATTGCGTCGCTTCCTCGCTCCCAGGGGGTTGCGTGCGCCATAATCCAGCGTATTTCTGCTATATCATTATTAACATCATCAAGTTGGGATGTTTTTATATCTTTTGAATTAAACTTTTTAGTAAAATTTGTATAAATTTCTAATATATGTTTGATTGCATTGTTTACATATTTTGCATTTGCATGTTTTAAATAATGCTCGTCTTTAGAAATAACAGGAATGGTTAATCGAATATCCTTATAAGGATTGATTAACGGATTTTTTGCAATATTGTCTAATCTTTGCTTGTATGGTTTATAACGTTTAATGTCTGAATAATTTGTACAGAGTTCAAAGCCTGTCCAGTCTGAACCGCTCAACCAGCCGTGTCTTTCTGTACGCAGTATTCCTGTATGAAAAACTTTAGACTGGTCGAAAACATTCATGTTGGCTTTTTGAATTCCGCAGGTAATATATTTTAAAATATTTTCAGCGGATGTATTTTTTCTAGCCATATTAACTGCTGTATCAGCAGTTTCTTTTGTTTTCTTTGCCCACCTTGTATTAGTTCCGTA
>OLFV01003197.1_pt1 | contig 10610 bp, 12 predicted proteins | sample 1605551 | NCBI WGS metagenome assembly OLFV01 (sample SAMEA3888922, study PRJEB22519) | human gut metagenome | biome: human gut; feature: human-associated habitat; material: faeces | place: Denmark | collected 2011
TGCGATGATCATGCTCATCATTTCATATTTGTTGATCCAGCCATTTTTAGGGATAATCTCAAAATTCCAATTATTATTAGGAAGTGCACATTTCACCAACAATGTATCTAAATCTATATTTTCTGAGCTTTTAGAAATAATGATTTTCTCCTTTGTGAAACGATCTTTTTTCCAGATTACATAATCATACGAGGCTTTTTCTAACTCATCTAAATGAATTTCTGTAAGGAATGCATCCCAGTCAATAACTAGTATTGAAAAGCCCCAAAATTCATCATTCACATAGATTGGATCAAATAATAGGGCTCCTTTTCCACCTTGTTTAAGATCATATGGACCTTCCATTGTATATTTACTTGTAGATTTTGCAGAATTAGCCGCAAATTTTCGCGTATGATCTGTCAACAAATTGATTCCATAAGCTTGCTCATTGCCCTCAATAGGATACACATTTTTCACAATTCCATTGGGAGCTAATTCGATTGCCTGAATTGCCGAGTCTTCGCTATATAGTCTAGATGCGATTGATTTAAAATAAGCATCATCCAAATCTATTCCAGCTTCAATTGTCTTCTTTAGAAAATTTACTTTCTGAATATAAGCTTCCAATTGTACTTCAACACGATCTATTGTTGAATTCACTGTACATTCTGCCTTTAACTTTTCTTGACGAACCACATTTTTTTGTAATGCCACAAATGCCATATTTGTCACAAAGGTTACTACCACAAAAACAATAAGAATTCGATAAATCAAATATTTATTTTTCATGACTTTATTATAAAACGAAAAAAGATGCATGACAAAAATTATCACACATCTTTTTCATTGAACTTATCACTATAATGATTCTGCATAGCTTGCCAATCCATAAATAAAACATAGAAAACTCTACCAAAACGTTCACTTTCCACGATTCTTCCTTGATCAAGCACAGGAATATAGCTTCCATCCTTTTTCCTTAATTGATAATGAATATAATCATTATTGCTGCCGCTTTCAATTTGATGCCAAATGCTAGATTCTACTGCTTTTTGTTGATCTTCACGAATCAAATTACGAAAGCTTTTCTTTGTATCCTTAAATAATTCATCAAGATTTTCATATCCAGACATATCTAAAAACTCTTTATTTGCATAAAAGATTTCATCATTCGATTTATCTGCCTTATATATCATAAAAGCACCAGGTAAATTTTCAGAAATATCATTTAACACAAATCCTAGTTGTTTGCGAACACCAGATTGAAAATCTTCCTGATAAGCCTTGCATCCATTTTTACCATGAAGTTTTACTTCATAAAGAGCTGTGTCGGCACAACGCATGAGTTGAGACCTTTCAACCGCATTATTTGGATATTCGGCATAACCAAGTGAGATACAAAAAGAATATGTTTGCCCTTTATACGAAAATGTTTTTGGCGTTTTTGTGAATTCAATCAAAGATTCTTTCATTTCTTCCATTGTACAATTTGGTAAAAGAATACAGAATTCGTCCCCTCCATTTCTACCAAGCAATGCAGAAGATGGAAAGAATTTTCGCATATTTTCAGCTAAACTAATTAAAGCTTTATCTCCGTAGGCATGTCCATACATGTCATTTATTAATTTGAAATCATCTACATCTAATAATACGGCTACGCAATGTTCTTTTGGATTTTTTGAAATCATCTTTTCGGCCATTTCATCAAATCCATATCGATTATAAAGCTTAGTCAGTCCATCTTTATGGGCTAGTTCTTTTAATTCAACTCTTCTTTCATCCAAAAGGAATAAGACTGTTGTAAGTCCAGTTAGTAGAAGAACTAAGGATAGCCCTCCAATGAAAATTAAATATAATGTTTTAGAATTGCTCCAACCTGCTCTAGGCATGATTTCAAGTTTCCATTTTTCTTTTCCAACAGTCAACTTATAAGTGACTGGGCGAATCATTTTATCACAATTCGCATCAACCTCTACATATTTCTTATCTAAAACAGACGCTTCTCTTGAAAGTCGATAATTATATTTAAATTTAGATAAAGCGTTTGTCGAATCCTCAAAAATTTCAGGAACGCGCAAAATCACAATTGTAAATCCCCAAAAATATTCTTGTCCATTTTCATCTTCTAGATAAATGGGATTGCGAACAACAAGCCCAGAACCTCCTTGTTTCAATTTAATAGGACCTTGGATAATGGTTATATTATGATCTTTTGCGTAATTTGAAATTTCACCTCGCTTTGAATCATTTAATAAATCAATTTTACCTGCTTCATTTCCTTCTTCAGGATAAATTTCTGTTACCACTCCATTCGGTGCTAATTGCACACTTTGTATAGAATAAGACATTAGATTTTCGGCTACTTTGGAAAAATTTATGATTTGACCATTTCCATTTATTAATAATTGTTTTAAAGTATCTGTTATTTCAATTCCATTTTCAATATCATTTTCTATGCGCTGACCATATGTCTCTACATTTAATTTTGCGATTGTACGCCTATCTTTTTGAATTTGAACATTCGTATTATATGTAAATACACTCAATAGACATATTCCTACAAGAAATACAATCAACGGAACTATAGTCTTTTTCTTCACTTTCTTATACCTCTGGTTATATTTTCGATTTAATATTATAGCACAAATCATTATTAAAAACTGTAAACTTTTTGTATAATACTTAATGTACGATTGCTGCATAATGTTGTCAGTTAAGAACCCGCACTGCTTGCGGTGAGGAGTAGTCAGTACTTATTAAATAAGTTAACGGCATTTGAAAATGTTACTCTATCAATGGATATTGCGAATGTGCATCAAAATGATAAAGAAGTAAGAGCTATTGAATTATTGGAAAAAGTAGGTTTAGATCAAGAACAGATTCATCGTCGAATTTTAAAGCTTTCTGGAGGGCAGCAACAAAGAGTGGCTATCGCAAGGGCTTTAAGCTATGATCCAAAAATTATCTTAGCCGATGAACCAACTGGAAATTTAGATCCGGATACGCGTGATGAAATTATGGATATTTTTGATGATTTAAAACAACAAGGAAAATGCATTATTATTGTCACTCATTCAAAAGAAGTGGCAAAAAGAGCAGATAAAATTTATACATTATAAGAAAGAAAGCGTAGGATGAAATTCCTGCGCTTTTACTGTAATATATACTTATTTTCTTCAATCAATCGAATCACTTTTCGTACAAACTGCACACTTACTAAATCGTTGACTTTATGACCCGTCGTTTCTAACTCGCTAATTTCAATAATGGGTAAAGAATATTTGTCTAATTCTTCTTTTTTAATAGGTGTATGAAACGTATGTCCACAATTTAAATCATAGAACAAGTAATAGTGATATATTGGTTCATCCTTAAGTTCAATATCTCCAAAGTACACAATAGAATAATCATCATCCATATACTGTCCTTCATAATAGAATTGCTTCTTATACTTTTTGTACTCCTCTGTCTCATAACTGTAGATTCTTTCTGTTTCATAGCCAATGAATTCTTTATGGATACAAACCGGTGTCAAAATCTTCAACAATGTATCTTTCATTCGGTACATCTCTAGTTTCTTTTCCCTAGCTCCATCAATAAACCTAGAATTATCCACGTAGTAATGTCCTCTCGAATAAACTCTTTGTTCCCTTTCTTTATCTCGATAGTTTTTGGCTCGTTTATTCACACTGTACAAACAATCCGCTAACATTTGTTTGGTGATAATATGATTTGAAAGATTATCACTATTATTTTTAAATTATTTATCTAACATCTGCATATCTAATTCATCTCATGACTAAAGTCACGAGTGTTCTTAGATTGCATTATAAATTGAAATTCACTCTTCCCCTATTACTTTGAAGCAGACTACTAAACCACAAATAAATAGTGTTATACAAACAATGAATGGAATTATTAAGTCTAATCCCAACAAACTACCTAAAACTCCAGTAATCCCGTTATAATCCCATTGATGAAGTGTTGCTGAGCACAAAATAGCTATTGAGCCAAGAAACCCCATAAGTTGCCAAGCAATGCCTAATATCATTTTTTTCACACAATCACACTCCCTTATTTTATCCAATTACATCCGTAATGGCCTTAACACCTTTACCTACAAAACTAATGACTTTCTCATTGACTACACTTCCATCTTTTATTATTTTGACATTCGCAAGACCTAGTTGATCATTCTCTTTAGGTTCTGTACTCCCTGAAAGTGTTATCCATTTAATTTGAATATCTTCTTTAGATAATTTTTGATTATAATCAACTGAATAATTTGTATTTTCAAAAACAAGAGAATTCGATTCAGCATAAACATAAACCTTATTCTTATCCTCTTGATAAATTTTAATTGTATAATGCACAATATCCTTTTTATTAGAAATATATTCCTTATTTGGAGATACTTTCTCTTCATAAATCAAGGTTAAATCTTTATTAGAAGTACTTGTATCTGTTTCATTTTGAAATAAAAAGAATAAGGATAAACATAAAACAATACTACTAACAACTACAACAATTATTCTTTTTGACTTCATCTTTGACGTACCTTTTTTACATTACGATTCATGAAATGTCTTCCTATATATCTATAGGCAAATCCTTTTAGCCTTGACATTTGTTGATGGTGTTCTTTTAGTAAATCATCCGGACAATCATATACACCAAAATCTTGTGTAATTCTGAATATATGTATTATTTCTATCAAAATCTATAATTGGATTTTTGAAGTCTTTTACGGCTACACCGTAACCACAAAATGCACCTTTACAATTTGGAAATTGATTCTGTAATTTCTTAAGATATGTCTTGTCCAAAATAAATCCTTCAAGTTCAATCCACTGATTCTCAAAATATATTTCCACCCAACTATGAAAGATATTTGGAGGTGCACTCCAATACACTAACCCTGTCATGGCTCCTTTTTGAAGTCTTTTATCAATTGTGAAACCATGAATTCTACATGGAATCTGACAAGCTCGTAAAAGAGCCATAAATAAGGTTCCTTTTGTATTACATTGGCCATAGCCATCGAATAATACTTTTGATGCACAAATCGCATCATCTTCATTATATCCAAATAAGACATCATCTCTTACAAAATTATATATTCCCTTGATTCTTTCAAATTCATCCAGTTCCTTCCACTTCTTCTTTTGAATCAGTTCTTGTATTTCAGGATTGGAATAATCAAGCATTTCTGTTTCTCTAAGATACTTATCCATCATTTTTCACTTATCCCTTCAGGATTTCAGATTTGAACCTACAAAACCTCAAAATCACTATCGCAATATTTACATAACGACTTTGATCAAATTTCACCAAGCAATACCATAATTCCTGCAACTACAAGTGCAACCAACAAATATAGTACAGTAGCCACTCCTCGTTTTATCAACACAGTCTTCCAAGGTTTCACATATGGAATTTTTTCCATACCCTCTATATGCCAGATTTTGCTGTGTCCTACCCATAATCTGTCAATCACAATACCATCAAACCAATTCATGACCACAAGAAATAGGCAGGCTTGAAGATATGCCGTTTTTAAATCCGTAACATGATTCCAAACAGAAATAATCAGGATCAAAGCCACAAATATAATGATACAAAAAGGGATCATGAACCATTTTGCCCTTTTCATGACAATTTTCTTATCGGCAATACCACGTATTTGAGCTTCCTCTAAAAAATCTTTCGGATAAAAATATAAACAGTTACGCCCATCGTTTTTTACTGCACATTTTATTAATAATGCATACAACAGACAATATAAAACATTTTGTAAAAATAACAACATTTTTATAATACCTTCTTTCAAAATGTCAACTCAGGTAATTGATCTGTCTTAATAATCATTTCTAACATTCTGGCAAATCCATCTGGATACCGAATTTGATACTCCATATGGTTCAATCCCTCAAAAACTGGAAAGTTCCCATATTTATAGGCTTGCATCACTGCATTTCGATATTTAAAATGATCTTCATTACTTCCAAATTCCCAGAATGTATGTTTTTGTAGCTCTTCTGATAATTTTGGAAATGGCTTATCTTCTAGACTATCATCCATCTGTTTTCTCAAATTTGTATATGACAAATTCTTTCCTGCTTCTATGAAATAAGGCTTAATATTATCATCGTCACACCACATAATTTGCTTCAATGTTTTCCCATTTGTCCAATACAAACTTTTCATGGCCACATATAAAAATGGAACCATAATTCTACGTGTTATCTTACCAATCTGTGCAAATTGACCACCATCAAAGAATATATGCTTAACCGGTATTTTTGTATCTGTTAGAAATACCATCGCAAGATCTGCACCAATCGAAGATGCTACTACTAGTTCAATCTCTATGATCCCATGATCACTTAAAAATCGTTTAATCTGTTGTATCTCATCACTTTTACCTAGATACTTTTGATTTGAACAATAAACAGTAGATGTTGGCATAACACAATAATATTTATCCGCTAATTTCTTGGCAATTGGCATACTGCTTTCTCCAGTTACACCCATCGCATGAAAAAATAAAATCACAGGATTCAATTCATTTCCAATTGTTTGAAACAACATAATCTCACCTTCTATCCATACATTATTTTGTGCAACAAAAATATACCAACGATCCATCCATGTGAAGATCTATTTGTTTGTACATCTCTTTTAGAATATTTCTAAGTTCTTCCTCCGTTTGAAATGGTGGGGTGAACCATCCTTTCTTAGAAAGAATATGATTTACAAGCCAATCTGTTCTTTTAGATTTACCCCTAATATAGAAACATCCTATAAAGGTACCACCTGGTTTTAAAACTCGCCACGTTTCTTGAAATGCCTTTTTCTTATCTGGAAAAGCATGAAATCCATTCATAGAAACCACAATATCATAGGATTCATCATTCATTTTTAAATTGGATACATCCCCCTGAATACATTTAATATGCGTATACCCATCAAATCTTTTCTTAGCTTGTTTAAGCATATCCATACTATAATCAAGACAAGTAATATGCGCATCTTTTAAAGCTATCCACTTGTGTTCAGTAAATACAGCTGTTCCGACTGGAACATCTAGAAGATTACCTGAAAAATCATTTGGAATATATGATAATACTTTCTGTGCTATATCATTATCGTTTGTACCATTCCAAAATAATTTAATATACAACTTACTGAAAATATTTCCCTGTGTCAAAACATTATCATAAATATTCTTTGATGCTTCATACGCATTTTGTATTTTATCCGTCATATCCAACTTCACCTTTTTTCCATTCTTCAATCGCATTCCTAATACGAACATCAATATCTATGCGTGTTTCAAGGCATTCCTTTGGATGTTTTCTTGCGGATTGAAACGCAAATTTTACAAAGCTTGCTGAACCAATTGGAAGCATCATCTTTAACATGCTTTCCGGAAAAACAAAATGAGTCCCATATTTATACACAACAGCTTCTAACTTGCATATATGTTCTCGTTCTTCCATGCGACGAATGTATTTTGCAGCATCCCACAACACATCATCTTCAGCACCAATCAACAATAGTTTTCCATGAATCTTTTCAATCTTGATTTTTTCTTCTTCCAAAATCGGATGAACGTCTTCTGAATCATCAAACAACTTTCTAGAATTGATCATATCACCCGTTCGCTTTGTTTCTTGTTCAATCACATGCAATATTGAGGATGCTTGTAACAAAATGGCATATATGGAAGTGATTTTTCTCTATAAGAAAATAGTGATTCCCCTTCGATTGGCCATTCTTTACAACCATCTTTTTCGCCTTGCATAAAGCCTTGCCAAATAAAATCACTTGGAGTTAAGCCAATTGTCAAAGTGATATCTTCAAAATAAGAAGCTACCGTAAGTGCTAGTGTTCCTGTAGTGGATGCACCCACAATTCCAACCTTCTTATTTCCATGTACTTTTAGCCATCTTATCGCATTCTCTATTCGTTCTAAAGGATAATTATGATGTCCATAATCTTTTTTTGCGGGTGACATAGTCATTACATTTAATCCTAGTTTATGTAACCATTTTTCAGATGTACGGGCCAAATAATCCTGGGAATCATCACCAATAATGGCAATCATCGCACAATCTGAATCCGTTTTTCATTTCCAATAGTCACCATAAAATCCGTCTGTGTGTACTTCAAAATGAATTTTCTTCATCCATATTAACTCCGATTCTTCAAAACTATAATTTTATTTGAAATATTTCGAACCAATGGAATCCATCCAAACAAATGATAAATAGGATGCAATTCTTTCATACCTTCAATCAAACTAACTTCCTTTTCAAAAATAAACTCTGGTAAAATCTTTTGTAGTTCATTTCCATTCTTTACACCCCATAAAAATTTAGCATTACTTTGATCTATAGACTTTTCTTTCATATGCTTTACTACAAAAGGCGACATAGTTTCGACAAGAACAGTTACTTTTTTAAAGGATTTTTCAATAATAGAAAACATCTTCAACACTTCTTTTTCGTCTAAATACATAGTTAACCCTTCAATGATCACTAGAATATCTTCTCCATGATACTCAATATCATGAATATAAGAATCATCCATAGCTGATTTTGCGATTTGATACATTGGCCCTGTTTCAGTAAGAAGCTGTTCCCTTATCTTCATAGTTTGAGGCAAGTCAAGATTATACCAACGAAGATATTTACCTTTCATTCTGTAACAACGAGTATCCAATCCACATGCAATATTTACTACAACTGCATTTGTATGAACATTTAAATATTGTTCGACCATACGATCCAATACAATCGTTCTTGCGATAACACCATTACTCATAGCACTATCTTTATCAGCTTTAGAAAAATCATAATCTATATTTTCAACAATATGTACGGCAATATCATCCTTGATTTTTGCATTTTGACTATTCGTTTCTTTTGCTCTAGCATATAAAGTCTGAAGCATTGTCTCTGAAACACCTGTAATATCTATTTTTGATTTCATAATCCAACATCTCCAATTACAACATTTCTTACTTCTTCTATCCACTTGTTAGCGTGGCAACAAAACAATTCTTCATGCTGCATATTAAATCGATGAATATCCGGATTCTTAAAATATGTATAGTATCTCTTTTCATATTTTTTACCCATTTTGGTCGCATAGAATACGTGAATTATTGTATTTGGAACATCAATATTGTGTTGTACTTTTGTCACTAAATCCGAATAGAACTGATTATAAATACTCTTCTTTGTGATCCAAGAACCACCTAAACCAAACATATCTAAAAATCCATTCACCAATTTCTTCTTCGAATCATCCATTTGTGTGATCTTTTTCTCCATGAACTTTGGAAGTGTTTCTGTATGCACCATTTTAAACATAATAGGAGTTACTATAGATGCCTGAATTGTAGCCATCACCTTCCCAGCCTCATCCATATCACTACTTCCAATAATGCCATGATCAATATGAATTCTTTTTCTTTGAATCAACAAAGAAACAAAACTGCCTCCAAGTGAACAGCCATAAGCGGCTTTAATTCTTCCGCCATAATGATCTATAATTTCTTTTTCAATCTTTTCACACTCTTCTTCCATCGAATGAAATTGAGTATTCTCATTTGGATCAAAGCCATCATAAGAAACAGCTACCGTATAAAAATATGCTTGTAATCCTTCTAACACATGATCAAAACTACTATATAAGCAACAAGTGCCTGGAAACAAAAAGATGACTGGTTTACTTTGATCTCCGCTTTCATAAAATTTCATAATCAACCCTCAAAATGTTAGATAAAACTAACTTTTTCTTAGCTTCAGTTTACCACTGCAATTAATGACACGCAAGAACAATATGTAGTACAAAAGAAAAGACAACTCCTCTTAAGAATTGTCCAATATATGATTTATTTCTTCAATAAATTATAGTATCATTTGTTAATTTGATGAAATTTAGACAAAAAAAGAGTAGAAATTGTATCACAAAATACAATTTCTACTCTTACAAACACAATTGCAATTTTTCTAACTACATTTTTGAATCATATTCCAATTTGACTACATAACACTGTTTCTTATAAAACGATATTCCATAGCCAACTGCATTTTCATATTTTTTAAATCTATGTTCTTCTAAATATTTTTTTTCGACAATTTGTCTTGCGCCTTCTTTGGCATCATCAATCAAATCATCTTCACTTATTGAATGTTTACACTCAATAAGCACCACTGTTCCAAGTATGTTTTCTGGTAAAACGCATACATCAAATCTACCATTTCCGGATTCTCTATTGGATACCACCTCATAATCATTCAACAATCCAACTAGAAATCCATGATAAAAGGATTCTTGATTATCAAAATAACTAATACTTCTTAATAGTATATCATTTAACAATAGATTTACTTTTTTTGCATCTCCATCCACAAGTTCTTGATAAAGCTCATTTTTCTTGCTTGTTGTATAATCTTCAAAATATGACATGAAGGATTGTTTATAGATTTCATAAACTTCCTTATTCGGGATAACCAATTCATATTGATTTTCTCCCCTATCTTTGATGACCTTTAAATATCCAGTTAGTAATAGAAAGCTATAAATATTATTGATATTATCCATTTCACGATACG
>OLFV01003208.1_pt1 | contig 10546 bp, 8 predicted proteins | sample 1605551 | NCBI WGS metagenome assembly OLFV01 (sample SAMEA3888922, study PRJEB22519) | human gut metagenome | biome: human gut; feature: human-associated habitat; material: faeces | place: Denmark | collected 2011
TGGCGGTATCGGCGGTCTCATCAAGGATGTCGTCGACGATCTGGAAGGTGACGCCGAGCGCTTCGCCGTAGGCGCGCAGGCTGGCAATATCGGGTTCCGAGGCTCCGGCGAGGAGGCCGCCGCTGACGCAGGCCACGCGGAACATGGCTCCGGTCTTGAGGGCATGGAGCGTTTGCAGGGTTTCCAGGGGTACGTCCGTTTTCCCGGTGCAGTCCATATCGAGGATCTGTCCGCCGACCATGCCCGCGGAACCGGCGGCGGAGGAGACGGACGCCAGAGCCTCGAGCACCCGCCCGGCGGGAAGATCCTTCACGGTGGAGGCCATAAACCCGAAGGCGTCGGTCAGCAGGGCGTCGCCCGCAAGGATGGCGGTGGCTTCATCGAAGGCCTTGTGGCAGGAGGGGCGGCCACGGCGCAGATCGTCATCATCCATCGCGGGCAGATCGTCGTGGATGAGGGAGTACGTGTGGATCATTTCCAGCGAGGCGGCGAAGGGCATCACCGCTTCGGCGCTCAGGCCGAACAGGGCGGCGGTGGACAGGCACAGCACCGGACGGAGGCGCTTGCCGCCCGCGAGGAGGCTGTAATACATGGCTTCCTTGAGTCGTCCCTGCATGGGAATGGCGTCGAGGCAGTGCTGAAGATACGCCTCCACCTGCGCGCCGCGTTCGGCGAGGATCGTCTTGACCTGCTGGGAATCGTAAGGAGTGCTCATGAATGGGTCCTTTATGTGGTTTCTCGGGCGGGAAATCATCCTGACGGCATGAAAGCGTCCGCATCGCTTCCAGTGTCTTCCGTTCTCTGGTTCCAAGGGGTTTGTGAGCAGCGGGGACAGGGATCGGGCACGCGGGAAGAGGAAAAAGAAGAACACAGCAAAGGTCTTTTGTCAGTACCTTCCGGTTTGTCCCCGCTCGCCGGAGCCTTATATCTTTTTCGCCAATCCTCATGGTTGTCCGGTTTGCGCCCGGCGGCATTTCTGCTGCGCGGACTCCCCATCGGCCGGAGTTTTGCGGGGGGAGGCGGGAGGGAGCTTTTTTTTCAAAAAGTTCCCTCCTCCGGTCCTATTCCCCTTCCTCGTCAAGTTTCTTTTCGTCAAAAGGCTCCAGACCTTCCTCGGTGAGAAGGCGGACTTCGTTGCGAGCTTTTTCCAACTGCTCGCGGCAGGAGCGGGAGAGCGTCAGCCCTTCCTTGTACAAGCGAACGCTGTCCTCAAGCGGAAGTTCGCCGTTTTCCAGCGCGGCGACGACTTCTTGAAGTCGGCGCAGCCGATCCTCGAAGGACGGGGTTTTCTTGGCGGCCATGCGGGCTCCTATTGTTTGGGGACAAGGGAAAGGGGATCGACGGCGACGCCGAGGATATTGACCCCAAGATGCAGGTGCGGGCCGGTCACGCGCCCGGTCGCGCCCACGAGGCCGATTTGCTGTCCGGCCTTGACCATCTCACCCGGTTTCACATCGAGGCGGGACATGTGCGCATAGGAGCTGACGACGCCTTGCCCGTGATCGAGGTAGACGGTATTCCCCGCAAAATACATGTTCTGAGCGATGGCCACCTTGCCGTCGGCCACGGCCTTGATCGGCGTGCCTTCCGCACCGCGCAGATCGACGCCACGATGGTAGGAGCGGAGTTCGCCGTTGAACATCCGCCTGCCGCCGAAGGCGCTGGTCACCACACCGGGAACGGGGCGCTGGAATTCGCCGCGCCAGTAGCGTTCCGGCGTCACGCGGTTGATGGCCTCGCTGGATTTTTTGCGTTCGGCGTCGATGCGCTTCATGGCTTCCTTGGGTGGGTTCACGAAGGTTTTCTTGACCGAAATCTGCTGCTCGGGCCATTTCACCTTGAGGACTTTCACGGTGGCCTTTCCGGTCAGCGTCCCGGCGGTGGCCTGTACGATCAGATCCTTGTCGGCGTTGACGGGCACGGGGAGCAGGGCTTCGGCGATGCGGTGCCCGCCGTCCGCCACCGTGGGCGCGGCAATGTTTTTGCCCAGCCACGTAAAGGTGAGCTGGGGCAGCTGCTCGTCAATGACGACGCGGACTTTGACGGCGGAACCCTGTTTGGCTTCCTCCGGGGCATGGATGGTCAGCGATGCGGCCAGCGCGCCGCCGCACAGAAGCAACGTCAGGCACACGGCCAGCAACGCGATCCGGCACTTACGGGATATCATGGGACTCTCCAGTTGCGCGGACGGCGGTTACGCGGGTATCCGCTTCGCCGTCGCGGATTTTGACGGTCAGGGATGCGCCGGGCTGCACATCCCGAATGCTGCGGACGAAATGGCCGTCCGCCGTAAAAGCATAGGCATAGCCCCGCTCCAGCGGCCCTTCGGGGTCAAGTCCGCGAAGCCGCAGATCGTGGCGTTCCAGCTGGCGCTCCAGCCCTTCGAACTGCCGGGCAAAGCGCTCTTCCAGCCGGGAAGAGGCCGTGTCCAGCCGTCCCCCGATTTGCTCAAGCCGCAGGGCTTGCGCCTGCCGCAGGCGGCGGGTCAGGGCCGCCGTTTGCTCCAGCCGCGTATCCAGCACACGGGACTCCGCGTAGCGGGACATTCCGGCTTCCAGAAAACGCAGCCGTGCATCAGTCCGTTCCAGCTTCTGTTCCAGCGCAAAATCCAACCGGCGGGCAAGGGTGCCGAACCGCTCCTCAAGCCTGGCAAGGCCGCGTTCCGGCGAAAGCCACGCCAGAGCCCTGCCAAGCGTGTCCAACCGCTGATCGGCTTGGGAAAGGCGCCGCTCGGCGGCTTCCAGCAGGTTCGCTTCCAGATCGTCCACGAGCTGCGCATACCACTGGCGTTCCGGCCAGAGAAGCTGCGCGGCGTGGCTTGGCGTCGCGGCACGCAGGTCCGCAACCATATCGGCGATGGAGGCGTCGACTTCGTGGCCGATGCCCGCCACTACCGGGATGCGGGAGCGGTACACGGCACCTGCCACGCGTTCGTCGTTGAAGGCCCACAGGTCCTGAAGCGAGCCCCCGCCCCGGATGAGCACAAGCACGTCGGCCCAACCGCGCCGGTTTTCGTCGTCCAGCGCCTCCGCGATGCAGGGTGGGGCGTCGTCGCCCTGCACGGGGACGGGGTGGATGCGGATTTCGCAGCCGGTACCGCGCTCTCCGGACAGCCGCAGGAAATCCCGGATGGCGGCTCCGGAGGGGGCTGTGATCACGGCGACGCGGTGCGGGTGTTCGGGGATGGGGCGTTTGCGTTCGAGGCTGAAATAGCCTTTCTCCGCCAGCTTGCGCTTGAGGGCTTCCAGCGCCAGATGGAGCTGCCCTTCGCCGCTGTCCTGCGCGAGTTCGACCACAAGCTGATAGCCGCCGCGCGGAGCGTATACGGTAAGGCGTCCCGCGCAGATGACCTGCTGGCCGTTTCTCAGCGTCCCGGCGAGGCTCATCCGCGGGCCGTCCTCGAACACTTCTCCGGTCAGGGGATCGAACGTTTCGCGCTCTTTCTGGCTGCCTTTGAACCAGACGGCCTGGAGCAGGGCGTTTTCATCCTTCAGGGAAAAATAGATGTGCCCGGACGAGGGCCGGGACACGTTCGTGACCTCGCCGCGCACCCAGACGTAGGGAAAGCCGCTTTCCACGGCATCCTTGATTTGTGCGGTCAGTTGGCGGACGGTGAGGATGGACATGAGGGGATGGGGCCTCCGGCGGACAGGGCTCCGCCCTGTACCCGCAAGGGGCGAGCCGCCCCTTGACCCGGCAAGGCCGTTTCGCCTCCGGCGCAACGGCCCCGGTGCGGGAGGAGCATTCTCCCCGACCGATCCGAAAACGGAGCCGCCTTATCAGACGCAACGCCGGAGCATCCGGTCAATACGAAGGAACGCATCATGCCTCCGATTTACAGCAAGGAATGGAACAGGATCACTATACAGGTACGCGGGGATCACCGCCAGGGCCGCACGTCGCCCTGCGAACATGCCTGTCCCCTCGGCAACGGCATCCAGCAGATGCACACGCTGATCGCCGCCGGAGAAACCGGCAAGACCCTCGCCCGGCTGCACGCCCGCAACCCCTTCCCCGGCATCACCGGGCGCGTGTGCCCGCATCCGTGCGAAACCAAATGCAACCGGGCCGAATACGACGAGCCCGTCGCCATCCATGCGCTGGAACGGTTTGCCGCCGACACCGGGCATGAAACCCGCTTCATTCCCCTGCCCGCCTCGGGCAAGCGCGTCGCCGTGGTCGGTTCCGGTCCCGCCGGGCTCACCGCCGCCCGCTTCGCCGCCCTGCTCGGGCACGCCGTCACCGTTTACGAGAGCGCGCCGGTCATGGGCGGGGTGCCGCGCCATGCCGTGCCCGACTTCCGGCTGGACCGCGAAACCGGGGCCGTAGTAGCCTCCGGCGTACAGGTCCGCACCAACGTCACCGTGGGCCGCGACATCACCCTGCAAAGCCTGCTCGACACCTACGACGCGACCATCCTCGCCGTCGGCCTGTGGAAGGAACGCCGCCTCGACATCCCCGGCAAGGAACACCTCGTTCCCGCCGTGGGCTGGCTCAAGCGCTCCACGCTCGAACGCCAGTCCCTCGCCGGGAAAACTGTGGTCATCCTCGGCGGCGGCGGGGTCGCCTTTGACTGCGCCTTCACCGCCCGCCGCCTCAACGCCGATGCCGTACATATCGTCTGCCTCGAACCTACCGACGCCATGCGCGCACCCGCCGAGGAGGTGCAACAAGCCCTCGACGAAGGCATCGTCATCCACAACAGCCACCTCAGCCACGCCGTCGCCCCGGAAGGCGGACGCCTCCGCTTCGAGGCCCGGCCCGTAACGTCGTTCTCCTTTGACGAAACCGGCGCACTGCATACGGAATTCGCTCCCGGAGATCCCCTGTGCATGAACGCGGATCTGGTCATCTGCGCGAGTGGCCTGCAAACCGACGAGACCACGCTCGAAGGCGTGGACATGGCCCGCACCCCGCGCGGCTTCGTAGCCGTCGATCCCGTCTCCTTCCGCACGTCGGTTCCCGGCCTCTACGCGGCGGGAGACATCGCCAACGGCCCTTCGCTCATCGCCCGGGCCATCGGGCACGGCAGACAGGCCGCCATTGCCGTACATAAGGCCCTTTCCGGCATTGACCCCGCCGAGAACATCGACATCTGGATCGATGAAACCGGGCGGGTCCGCGAAGATCACGTCCCCGCCCTGCCCGCGCCGCATGTCGTGGCCTTCAAGGAAATCATGCACGCCGACTACCACGAGCACGCCGCCCGGCAGATCCTGCCTCCTGCCGCCAGCGACGGCCCGGAACTGGCGTTTGCCGAACTCTCCGGCGGGCTCACGGCCGAAGCCGCCGTTGCCGAGGCCGGACGCTGTATGCATTGCGGCCACTGCATGGAATGCGGTTCATGCGTGGAAAGCTGCCCCGGACACATCCTCGAAATGACCGACGATGGCCCGGCGGTAGCCTACCCGTCCCAGTGCTGGCACTGCGGCTGCTGCCGCATCGCCTGCCCCACTGGGTCCATCGCCTACCGTTTCCCGATGACCATGATGCTGTAACAAGGCGAAAAACTTCCTTTAACCCGTATCGCTATGTTACCTCCCTGCATTATCACAATAAAAAAGAATACAAAAAAATCCCCAGACGCCCCACAGCCGTTTTGCCGCAAGGCGAAACGGCCCCGGGGGTGCAGGGAGCACTGCTCCCTGCCGGGGGAGTCCGAGGGGCGGGAAGCCCCTCGGAAAAACGTTCGCCAACCTCCGTATCCAAGGAGCTTCCCATGTCCCTCACCGCCGCCGATATTACAGATCTGCGCACCGCCCTCAAACTGCTGGACCAGCACGGCGAACTCGCCCAAACAGACGTCGAAGCCGATCCCGTGGCGGAACTCTGCGGCGCATACCGGCATATCGGCGCGGGCGGCACGGGGGCCCGCCCCACCCGCATCGGCCCGGCCATGCTTTTCAATAAGGTGAAGGGACATCCCGGCGCACGGGTCGCCATCGGCGTGCTCTCCAGCCGCAAACGCGCCGCCCTGCTGCTCGGCACGGAGCCGGAGCGCCTCGGCTGGCACCTCATGGATGCCCTTCAACACCTCATCCAGCCTGCCGCCATCAAGGGAATTGCCCCTTGTCAGGAAGCCGTGCCCCGCGCCGACGAGCCGGGGTTTGATCTGCGCCGCCTCGTCCCCGCGCCCACCAATACCCCAGAGGACGCCGGGCCGTATGTCACGATGGGCCTCCTGTACGGGAAAGATCCGGAAAACGGCGACGAGGACGTGACCATCCATCGCATGTGCCTGCAGGGGCCGGATACCCTGTCCGTCTGGTTCTCGCCGGGCCGTCACATCGACGTGTTCCGCGCCAAGGCCGAGGCCGCGGGCAAGCCTCTGCCCGTGTCCGTCAGCATCGGGCTTGATCCCGCCATCTATCTCGGCGCGTGCTTCGAGCCGCCCATGACCCCCATCGGCTTCAACGAACTGGCCATCGCCGGGGCTCTGCGCGGGCGGGCCGTGGAACAGTGCGCCTGTTTGACTGTGGATGCCAAGGCTCTGGCGTGGGCGGAGTACGTCATCGAGGGCGAAATCCTGCCCAATGTGCGCATCGCCGAGGACGCCCAGTCCGGCAACGGCAAAGCCATGCCCGAATTCCCCGGCTATTGCGGCCCCTCCGATCCGCAAACCCCCGTCATGCGCGTGACCGCCGTAACCCACCGGCTGCATCCGATCATGCAGACGACCATCGGCCCGAGCGAAGAGCATGTGAATCTCGCGGGCATCCCCACCGAAGCCAGCATCCTCGGCCTTGTGGAGCGGGCCATGCCGGGCCGCGTGCGCAACGTCTACGCCGCAAGCTGCGGCGGCGGGAAATTCATGGCCGTGCTCCAGTTCCGCAAGGCCACCATCGCCGACGAAGGCCGCCAGCGTCAGGCCGCCCTGCTCGCGTTCTCGGCCTTCCCCGAACTCAAGCATGTCTTCCTCGTGGACGACGACGTGGACCCTTTCGACATGAGCGACGTGCTCTGGGCCATGACCACCCGCTATCAGGGCAATCTCGACACCGTGTTTCTGCCCGGCGTACGCGGGCACGTCCTCGATCCCACGCAGTCGCCGCTCTACGATGCCCGCATCCCCGCACGCGGGGTCGGCTGCAAGGCCATCTTCGACTGCACCGTGCCTTTTGACCAGAAAGAACGCTTCCAAAGGGCTCCTTTTATGGAAGTCGACCCCGGAAAATTTCTCATCTGAGCCTCAAGGATGCGTCATCGGCACGAGCCGGCCGCCTCCGCCGGAACCGCTCCGGGGCGCATCCTTGGATTACCGGGCATACCAACGCTTCCGCCAAAAGGATAACACCATGAAAAAACGTCTTGTCGTAGGATTGAGCGGAGCCAGCAGCGCGATCCTGTGCGTCTCGCTGCTTGAGGCCATGCGGAGAGAAAAGGATTGGGAAGTCCACCTCGTCACCAGTGAGGCGGGTGAGCGCGTCCTGCGCGAAGAAACCGGCATGAGCGGAACGGATCTGGCGGGGCTGGCCTTCCGCACGCACGACATCGGCAACATCGGCGCGGCCATCGCCAGCGGCACCTTTGAAACGGAAGGCATGGCGGTCGTGCCGTGCAGCATGAAAACGCTGGCGGGCATTTGCCACGGGTATGCGGAAAACCTGCTCCTCCGCGCCGCCGACGTCACCCTCAAGGAACGCCGCAAACTGGTGCTCGCGAACCCCCTCTCGGGCTCGTCCACCTGCGCAACATGACCGCGCTCGCGGAAATGGGCGTGACCATCCTCCCGCCGATGCTGACCTATTATCAGCACCCCCAATCCATAGAGGATATGACCACCCACATCGTGGGCAAGATCATGCGCGAATTCCGGCTGGAAGCCCCCGGCTTCAGGAGGTGGGAAGGATCATGATCGGCGACGCGACACTGACCCGGCTGGTGCGCGGCAAGGAAATCGTCCTGAACGCCCGGCGGCAGGGCGGCGACTGCCTCGTCAGCGTGACCGGAGGCGACGCCCCGCACATCGGCGCGGCGGCATTGTGCGCTGACGGCGAAATCCGCCGTCTTGACCGCAACGGGCACCGCGAGGGCGAACTCGCCGCCGAGCTTGCCGAACGTGCGGCGTCCAAACTCGGCTGCTGCGTCTGCGCCGTGTGCGGCATCCATTTCGACGGCATCAGCCGCGCGGAAATCGCTTCCGTGGTCGCGGCGGTCAGGGATATGGCCGACACATGGCTCGGCTCGGCCTCCCATCACTGAAGGAAGGCCAAACCCTTGTTTATTTGATAAAACGGGATGCTCTCCCTAAAGGAACAATTCCGGCTCGCGGCGCTCCGTACATCGGGCTGCCAATCCCGCCATTTGAGCGGCGAACACGGGCGCGACTTCGGGACGCGGCCCGCGCACCGCGACCGGGCAGATACGCACGCAGCCGAAGCAGAACAGGCAGCGTTCCGGCTCGGTCACGGCATATGTCTCGGAATCAATGATCCGAACCGGGCACGTCCGGGCGCACAGGCCGCAGCGGATACAGGTTTCGGCGTCCAGCAACTCGGGCGCGAACGGCGTCGGTTTGTACTCCTTGTACGGGACAGCCCCCGGCACGCTCAGAGGCGGCATGGAACCGGCAAGGCCATCCGCCTTGGCCCGCAGAGCACTGCCGAAACGCTTCATGACCGCGAGATCGGAAGCATCTGGGCGCCCACGGCCCATATCGGGATTGAGGCAGTGCTGCGCCACGAACGCGGCGGCACCGAGCGTCACGCCCCCCGCCGCCTCGCCGAGCGTTTTGAGTTCCAGAACCGCATCGTCGTAATGCCGGTTGCCGTACACCGCGACCGGCACGAACGGCGTGCCCTCGCCGCGCAACGGCAGCCCCTCATGGAACAACGATGGAATGCGTCCGTAATAAACCGGCATCCCGGCGATCAGCAGCTCGTCCGGCCCGGTTTTCAGGATCGCGGCGCGGCTTTTGGGATCGCCCCAGTCCGTTTCGGAAAGCTCGGAACAGCCGAAGCCTTCGGCCACCGCCCGCAACGTCCGCTTCGTCGTTCCGGTCGGACTAAAGTACGCAATGTGCACCCGTTTGATTTCCATGGCCATACTCCTCTGGGCATCCCTCCGGGAAACCGTGTTGGGGATGCTCCTTTCCGTTACAAAAGCATTTTATTTGAACAGGCTATGAACATCACTTTGATCTTTCCTCACCATTCTGCACCATTTTGGTGCAAGTGGAAAGGGCCGGGGAGCCAAGCGTTGGGACGATGCCCGGCGCGTAACCCCTTTCTGCAGCAGGGGAATGTGCCATACCTGAACAGAACCCATTACCATATGGTAATGCCCAGCAGATACTGGAAACGCATGAACGGGCCTATGCTTTTCGGGAGCGGGCAATCCGAGTGTTCGGACGCCTGATGCTCGGCAACCTTTCCCATATCAGCCGGCATCAAACAATTGTAGGAAAAATGCATCCATCTTTTTGATATTTGCCCGAAGACAAAAAGATAAACCTTATGCAACCTACGCTTCAACATGAAACAACTTCCGCATGCAGCATGAGGTGCGCTTCCATGAGAGATGCAATTGTTATCGGTGGTGGTATTGCTGGGATGTCAGCAGCTTGGCGTCTTCGCCACAGCGATGTGCTCGTTCTTGAGGGCAGTAACCGTATCGGCGGACGGCTGCGTTCCGAACGGCGCGGAGCCTACTGGCTCAACTGGGGCGGGCACGTCTTCGGAGGAGAAGGTTCTTTCGCCGACAAATTGTTGAAGGAAGTCGGCGTCGACGCGCTGAACCTGCAAGGCTCCTTTGCCGCCCTGGCCTACAAAGGCAAAGTGCTCAACGACGGCAACGTCAACTTCTACCCGTTCCGCCTGCCGATCTCATGGTCGGCGCGTTGGGAAATCGTCAAAGCCGGGATCAAGGTCATGCGCGCCGTCAATGCCTACGGCAAGGTCAACAAGCCCCGCAAAGGCGAAGACTACAGAGTCCGCCAGCAGCGCATCTATGACTTCATGGCGGACAAGACATTCTCCGAGTTCACCGGTCCGCTGTCCGAAGAAGCCGACGCCTTTTTCCGCCCCACCGTCTCGCGTTCGTCGGGCGATCCCGAGGAAATTTCGGCCGGGGCCGGCGTAGGCTACTTTCTGCTGGTGTGGGACAAGAGTTCCGGTCTCGCCCGCAACATTGTGGGCGGTGCGGCGACGCTGCCGCAGGCCATCGCGCACACGCTCGGGGACAAGGTGAAGCTCGGAGCCGAGGTGCTTGAGGTCATACAGCACCGCGACCATGTGGAAGTGACCTATAAGAGCGACGGCAAGGAAGTGACCGAACAGGCCCGGTATGCCGTGATCACCACGCCCGCGGCAATCACCCACCGCATCACCAAAAACCTCGATCCCCTCGTCCACGACGCCCTTGGCAAGATCCAGTATGGGCATTACGTCTCGGGGGCCTTCCTGACCAACGAAACCGGCCGCCGCCCTTGGGACAGCGTGTACGCCTATTGCACCCCGCAGCGTTCCTTCAACATCGCCTTCAACATGTCCAACCTCGTACGGACGATGGAAAGCGAACGCCAGCCCGGCTCTTCCTTCATGGTCTT
>OLFV01003212.1_pt1 | contig 10528 bp, 11 predicted proteins | sample 1605551 | NCBI WGS metagenome assembly OLFV01 (sample SAMEA3888922, study PRJEB22519) | human gut metagenome | biome: human gut; feature: human-associated habitat; material: faeces | place: Denmark | collected 2011
TGCGCACGCCGATACGGAACAGGCGGGCGACGGCGAAATGGCCGAGTTCATGAAAAAAGATGAGGCCGCCAAGGACAAGCAGCACGGCGAGGGCGCTTTCCCAGTGCGAGAGTATGTTGAGCAGAAAGTCCATTTACACCTTCTCTATCCACAGGCCGACGCGGAGCCGGGTTTCGTGGTCAAGGGTTTCGATGGCTTCGAGCGAAGCCGGATCGGGGGCCGAACACTCGTCCAGCGCCCGGCCGATGATGTCGGGAATGTCCATGAAGCCGATGCGGCCGGACAAAAACGCCTCGACCGCGACCTCGTTGGCCGCGTTGAGCGCAACGGGCAGGGCGGAACCTTTGCCGATAGTCCGGCAGGCGAGTTCAAGGCACGGAAAGGAATGTAAGTCCGGCTCCTCGAAGGTCAAGGCGCCGGAACGGGCAAGATCCAGAGGCGGAACGCCCGCGTCGAGGCAGAGCGGCCATGCGAGGCAGTAGGCGATGGGCATACGCATGTCCGGGGTTCCCGCCTGCGCCATGAGGGAGCCGTCTTCGAACTCCACCAGCGAGTGCACCAGCGACTGCGGATGGACCAGTACGCCGATGCGTTCCAGCGGCAGGCCGTAGAGGTGATGGGCTTCGATGATCTCCAGCCCTTTGTTCATCATCGACGCCGAGTCGATGGTGATTTTCGCGCCCATGCTCCAGTTGGGGTGCTTGAGCGCCTGCGCGGGCGTCACCGTGGCGAGGAAGTCCCGCTTCTTGCCACGGAAAGGGCCTCCTGAGGCCGTGAGGATGATCCGCCTGACCGTTTCGGGGTTGCGCCCCCGCAGGCCCTGAAACACGGCGTTGTGCTCGGAATCCACGGGCAGGATGACCGCCCCGGTCCGTGCGCAGGTTTCCCGGAGCATCCCACCGGCGAGCACGAGGGATTCCTTGTTGGCGAGGCAGATGACCTTTCCCGCTTCGGCGGCGGCCATTGTCGCCCGCAATCCGGCGGCGCCCATTTGCGCGGAAAGGACCGTGGAGGCCTCGGGCAAGGAGGCCAGTTCCGCGTACCCTTGCGGACCCACGAGTATCTCGGGTTCATAGCCGGACGGAAGAGCGGCGAGCAGGGCTTTGCGTCCCTCTTCGGTCTGGATGCCCAGATACGGAGGACGCCAGCGGAGGGCCTGTTCGATCAGGCGTTCGACATTCCGTCCCCCGGCCAGCGCCACGACCTGAAACAGATCGGGATGCTTTTCGATGATGCGCAGCGTGTTGACGCCGATGGAGCCCGTGCTGCCCAAGAGGACGACAGGGCGGGGGAAGCTGTTTTCCCATTCGGACGAAGGAAGTTCTGTGATATAGCGGAACATGCGTTTCCCGGTGCGAAAAAGGGAAGTTCTGAAACTTCCCCGGTATTGGCGTTTCGGCGGCGGTGCGTGCCGAGACGTTCAGTGTTTCCCTGCCCCTGCGGACAGGGATGCAATAAGCGCGAAAGCCTTTTGCAAGGAAAGGTTTGGCTCCGTGCCGGCGGGCTTGAGGAAGGGAGGGAAAACGTTCATGGAGAGAGCTTTCCCTTCCTTTCTCAAGCGTTCCTGCAGTGCAATCCGTTTTAGAAGAATGTCATGAGGGCCCTGGCACACTCGTAGGTCGGGATCACGAACAGCAGGCTGTCCACACGATCGAGGACCCCGCCGTGGCCGGGCAGGACGTTGCCTGAATCCTTGACCGAACGGGAACGCTTGAGCGCCGATTCAAAGAAATCGCCAAGCTGGGCCATGACGCCGAGCACGAGGCCGAGCAGGGCGTAGTCGCTGATGCCAGTCGCGGGCACGCCGAACGCGAGGCCAAAACAGACCGCCACGACCACGCTGGCGGCGAGCCCGGCGGCGCTGCCTTCGACGCTCTTCTTGGGGCTGACTTTGGGCCAGATTTTGTGCTTGCCGAAGCGCATACCGAAGAAATAGGCCACCGTGTCCGAACCCGCCGCCGTACAGATGAGCAGCAGTTGCTCGTGAATGGAGAAATTCAGGGCGGGCATGATCAGCATGGGAACGTACAGCAGCCCCCCGGCGAGCACCGCGACCCGCGTAAAGCGGTACTTGTCGTCGTGCGACCAGCAGAACAGGAACATGCAGGCGAGGATCAGCGTGGACAGGGCGAGGGTCATGACGACCATTTCGGGGCGCATCCATGCGGCGGTGATGAGCAGGCCGCCGAGCGCAAGGCCGAGGATACGCCCGCCGATGTTGGCCTTGAGCGGCCAGAACATGGCGTAGAATTCCCACAGGCCGACGAGCGTAAACAGGAGCAGCAGGCCGAAAAGGTACGGCCCGGAAAGGTAGAGGGCGGTTCCGAGGACGCTCACAAGCACGGCGCCGGTGATGATCCTCGGAAAATGTTTTGAGGCGATGATCATTGAATCTGCTCCTGCGTCAGCCCAAAACGGCGATTGCGGCCCGCATATTCGACGAGAGCCCTGTGCAGGGCTTCGGGCGTGAAGTCGGGCCAATAGGTGGACGTGAAATAGAGTTCGCTGTAGGCGCTCTGGAAGGTCAGGTAGTTGCTGATACGCTGCTCGCCGCTGGTGCGGATGATGAGGTCAGGGTCCGGCTGCCCCGCGGAATACAGGCATGAGCGGAACGCCTCTTCCGTCACCGCTTCCGGCTTGACGCCCTGTTGCATGAGCAGGCGCGCGGCCCGGAGGATTTCTTCCCGCCCCGAATAGTTGAGGGCAAGATTGACGATCATGTCGGAACACTTCGCCGTGCGGTTCATGGCATGGCGCAGGGCCGTGCGCGCGGGAAGCGGCAGGCCGTCGAGCTCGCCGAATACGCGCAGGCTGATGCCGTTGCGCTCCATGGAGGGGAGCTCTTCGCCAAGGAAGCTGACCAGCAGCTGGAAGAGCAGGCTGACTTCATCCTTGGGGCGGCCCCAGTTTTCCTGGGAGAAGGTGTAGAGCGTCAAGTGGCGGATGCCGAGCGTGCGGCACTCGGTCACGATGGCTTTGGCGGCGCGGACGCCGGCCTTATGGCCTTCGCTGCGGGACAGGCCGCGTTCCTGCGCCCAGCGGCCGTTGCCGTCCATGATGATGGCAATGTGGGCCGGGAGCGAGGCGGCGGGAATCGGAAGCGGGGAAGGTTCGGACATGGACGTCAGATAACCTCAGCGTAACAACGTAAAAAGACCGAAGGGAAAACGGAAGCGGCGCTCTCCAACCCCTCAATGGTATGCGGCTGTCAGGCCTTTCAGGTTTGAAATGGCCTAAGGCCGGATGTCCCGGCACGCCGCGCGGTGAGAATTCCACCGAAAACGGCATGTTCCGGCAGGGTGAACCTTTGAAACGGATACTCTTTCAAAGGAAATCTGTCTGAACAGAGTCTTCCCTGCCTTTCGAGGAGAACCAATCCGCCGCTCCCCATCAGCCGAAAATCCTAGGAGAATGAGAGGCAGGGGCCGGGAAGGGGAGAAGGGAACCTTTTTCATATAGTCTCCTCCCCTTCCCGTTCTTACCTCTTACAGATCCATGATTTCCTTTTCCTTGGCCGCACACTTTTCGTCGACTTTGGCCACGTACTTGTCCGTCAGCTTCTGGACGTCGTCGGTGGCCTTCTTGAGTTCGTCCTCGGAGATGGCCTTGTCCTTTTCCAGCTTCTTGAGCTGGTCGTTGGCGTCGCGGCGGACGTTGCGGACGGCGACCTTGGCTTCCTCGCCGGACTTGCGGGCGAGCTTGCCGAGTTCCTTGCGGCGGTCTTCGGTCAACGGCGGGATGGAGATGCGGATGATCTTGCCGTCGTTCACAGGGGTCAGGCCGAGGTCGGACTTGAGGATGGCCTTTTCCACGCTGGCGAACGCGCCGCGATCCCAGGGCTGGATGGTGATGGTGCGGCTATCCGGTATGGCGACGGACGCGAGCTGGCTGATGGGCGTGGGCGTGCCGTAGTAATCAACCTTGATGTTGTCCACAAGGCCGGTGGAGGCGCGGCCGGTGCGGAGGCGGCTGAAGTCGCGATCCAGCGCGCCGAGAGCCTTGTCCATGCGATCTTCGGAATCCAGCAAGACGCTTTCTTTATCCATAACGCTTAATCTCCTTCGACGGTGGTGCCGGGGTTCTCGCCCGTGACCACCTTTTTGATGCTGCCGTTGAACATGTTGCACACGATGATCGGGACTTGGTTTTCCTGGGCCAGCGTGATGGCCGTGGAATCCATGACCTTGAGATGCCGCCGCAAGGTTTCCTCATAGCTGAGGTGCTTGAACATCACGGCGTCGTCGTGCTTCATGGGGTCCTTGTCATAAACGCCGTCGACCTTGGTGGCCTTGATGATGGCGTCGCACTTGAGCTCCATACCGCGCAGAGCCGCCGCGGTGTCCGTGGTGAAGTACGGATTGCCCGTCCCGGCGGCGCAGATGATCACGCGGCCCTTTTCCAGATGCCGCATGGCGCGGCGGCGGACATAGGGTTCGCAGACTTCCTGCATGGCGATGGCCGAAAGCACGCGGGTGGGATGGCCGGTCTTTTCCAGCGCGTCCTGCACGGCAAGCGCGTTCAGCACTGTGGCGAGCATACCCATGTAGTCCGCGGAGGAACGATCCATGCCCTCGGCGGACGCGGACAGCCCCCGGAAAATGTTGCCGCCGCCGATGACCAGCGCGACCTCAAGCCCCATATCCACCACATCGGCTATTTCTGCACATATCTTTGAAACCGTATGGGGGTCAATACCTATCTGTTTTTCCCCGGCGAGCGCCTCGCCGCTGAGCTTGAGCAGTACGCGCTTGTATTTGAGTTCGGCCATGTCCTCTCCCTTTTTTAACGGTGGTTGTAGGGAAAACCCCAGTTGCCTTCATCGACCCTGACGTATTTGAGGAACGCGTAAAACGCCCCGTGGACCGCGTTGATGAACCCGGCCTTGCCGTCAAGGAAGCCTTTTTTGAGCAGGTAGATACGGAGGAACCGCCCGATGCCGTGCAGCACGCCGAGGGCGAGGCCGCCCTTTTTGCCGCGCGCCGCGAGATCGTCGGCCCCCTGCTGGGCATAGGAGTTGATCTTGTCCAAATGTTCCCGGAAATGTTTGTAGGGATAGTGCAGGATGTCGCCGTCGAGTTCCCGCGTGCGCCCGTTGGGGTCGATGTGCTCGTGCGCGCCGCTCTGGGTGAAGTGGACACCGTTGCGGCGGAAAACGCGCAGGAGGCGATCGGGATACCAGCCGCTGTGCTTGAGGAAACGGTCGTAATACCACGAGCGCCGCGCCGGAGTGAAGCCGCAGAGATCGGCGGGCGCGCCGGGCAGGGCGGCGAGGATGGCGTCACGGAGCGGTTCCGAACAGATTTCGTCCTGATCGAGGGAAACCACCCAATCGGTTTCGACGAGGCCGAGGGCGTATTCGAACTGGGGGAGAGCTCCGCTCCAGGGATGCTGCACGAACGTCACGCCGTGCTCCCGGGCGATGGATTCCGTGGCGTCGGAACTGAACGAGTCCACGACGATGACGGCGTCACAGAACGCGAGCGACTCAAGACATTTCCCGAGCAGGCGTTCGCCGTTGTAGGTGAGGACCAGACCCGTAATGGTGGGTTTTCCGGACGTGTCGGAACTCATGCACGCTCCTTGGTCAGAGAGGAAACGACATCGCGGACGGCTCCGGCGACGGCAACGGCGTCGGCCTCGGAGAGTTCGGGATACATGGGCAGGCTGAGGATGCGCGGCATGATCGCCTCGGTAACGGGCAGGCCGTCCGGCGCGAGCGCCACGCTGCCCCGGTAGGCATCCTGAAGGTGCACCGGGAAGGGGTAGTGGACGGCAGTGCCCACGCCCCTGTCGCGGAGCCGCCTTTGCACCTCGTCGCGATCCGGGCATTGGACGACATAGAGATGGTAAACCGGTTCCACGGCATCCGGAATCGTCGGCAGGACAAGGCCGGGGACGCCGGACAGCTCGCGGCGGTAGAGCTCCGCCAGCGCGCGGCGTTTGGCGTTCTTGGCGGGCAGTTCGGGCAGGAGGACATTGAGGAAGGCGGCCTGCAATTCGTCGAGCCGGGTATTGATGCCGGGCTCGCTGCTCAGGTAATGCGTCCGCCAGCCGTACTCGCGCACGCTGCGGATACGTTCGGCAAGGGCGTCGTCGGAGGTGACGACGCAGCCTCCGTCGCCCACCGCGCCGAGATTCTTGGTCGGATAAAAGCTGAACGTCCCGGCGATGCCGGTGGACCCGGCGGGACGGCCCTTATAGGCCGCGCCGTGGGCCTGTGCGCAGTCTTCGATGAGTGGCAGATCCCCCGCGACGGCGCGGATCGCATCCAGATCGGCGCAGCATCCGTAGAGGTGTACCGGCAGCACGGCGGCGGGTTTGCCCGGATAACGGCCCGCGCGGGCGGCCTCAAGCGCTTTGGCGAGGCTTTCCGGCGACATGGTATAGGTCACCGGATCGACGTCCACGAGTACGGGCGTCGCTCCTGCGCATTCGATGGCGGCGACGGTCGCGACGGCGGTATGGGACACCGTGAACACGAGGCCGCCCTTGCCGATGCCGAGGGCACGCAGGGCCACCTCTATAGCATCAGTCCCGTTGCCCACGCCGACGGCATGTTTCACGGAGCAGAACGCGGCAAACGACTCTTCAAACTGCCGGACCTGTTTGCCGTTGATGTACCAGCCGCCGTCCAGCACGTCGGCGGCGGCCTTGAGCAGGGCGTCGCGCCGGCTGCGGAACGCCGCGCCGGGGTTGGCTTGTGGGATGAGGGGAGCGTTCATGGCAATCCTTACAAATAGTCCTGAAGCCGGGGACGGTAATAGTCGATGATCTGCCGGAGGCCGTCCCTGAGTTGGGTCCGGGGTTCCCAGCCGAGGAGCGAGCGCAGGCGGCTGTCGTCGGCGTAGTAGTCGCCGATGTCGATCTTTTTACGGGCGGCGGGGGATTCCCGGACTTCATAAGCCCCTTCGCCCGCCGTGTCCACGAGGAGATCGGCGAGATCGCGCAGGGAAATCCGCTTGCCGCCGCCGATGTTGAAAATCTGGCCGAAGGCTTCCTCATGCAGCGCGGCGCGCATCATGGCGTCCACGCAGTCATCGGCATAGGTGAAGTCGCGGAGCTGTTCGCCGCCCCATACTTCAAACGGCTTGCCGGTGAGCACCTGCCTGATCCACACGCCGAGGAAGGTCTGGCGGGCGTCCTTGATGCGCATACGCGGCCCGATGGTGTTGGTGAGGCGCAGCGAGCAGGCGCGGATGCCGTACACGTTGTTGTAGAGGATATGGTACCATTCGCCGGCCATCTTGTTGATGCCGTTGACGTCGACGGGGCGGACGGGGTGGTTTTCGTCCACGGGCAGATAGTCGGGCTTGCCGTAAATCTGCCGCGTTCCGGCGAATACGATGCGGATGCCCGGATTGGCGTTCCGGCAGGCTTCAAGGATGGAAAGCTGCGCCTTGCAGTTGATGTCCAGATCCGTATACGGATCGGCCATGGAATCCATATGGCTGGTCTGTCCGGCGAGATTGAACAGAAAGTCGTGCCCCTTTACCAGCGTTTTCATGCTGTGGGGATCGCGGACGTCGGAAATATTGACTTTGAGGCGGGATTCGTAACCGCGAATGTTTGCCGGATTCCCGCCATACTCGGGGATAAGGCTGTCGACGAGCGTAACGGAAGCGCCTTCCTCAAGAAGGCGGATGCCAAGATTGGAGCCGATGAACCCCAACCCTCCCGTGATGAGCACATGCGCGCCGGAATAGAGACTCATTATCGGATCCTGCGGTTGCGATTACAAAAAAGGGGGGCATGGCCCCCCTTTTGCAGTCAGTGGCGTAAACTATTCGGCGCCGAGCTGAATCCGCACGAAGCGGACCACGGTGATCGGCTCGCCGATGGTCTTGGCGGCGCCCTTGATGAGATCGCCGATCGTCATCTTGTCGTCGCGGATATAGAGCTGGTCGAGCAGGCACACGTCCTTGCAGAACTTCTTGACCGCGCCTTCGGCGATCTTTTCGATGATCTGTTCGGGCTTACCTTCTTCACGGGCCTTCTGGCGATAGACTTCGCGTTCGTGTTCGACCACTTCGGGGTTCAGGCCCTCGGCGGACACGGCGAGCGGGGAAGCGGCGGCGATCTGCATGGCCACGTTCTTCGCCACTTCGTGGAAGGCTTCGGAAGCCGCGGCGGCGTCGCTGCCGGTCTGCATTTCCACGAGTACGGCAAGCTTGATAGCCACCGATCAGGCCGGACTTGCCGGCGGCGAGTTCCATCTTGGCGAACTTGCCGAGGCCCATGTTTTCGCCGGTGGTGGCGATAACGCCATCAAGAGCTTCCTTCACGGTGACGGAGGCGTCGGCTACGAAAGGAGCGGCGAGCAACGCTTCGGAGTCAGCGTATTCGCCCTTGGCGACCTGGGCCACCATGTCTTTCACGAAGCCCTGGAACTTGTCGCCGCGAGCCACGAAGTCGGTTTCGCACTTGACTTCGACGGCCACGCCGGACTTGCCGTCGGCGGCCAGTTCAAAGCCCACGAGACCTTCGGAGGTGGCGCGGCCGGCCTTCTTGGCGGCCTTGGAAAGACCCTTCTGGCGGAGCCAGTCGACGGCCTTTTCCATGTCGCCGTCGCATTCCGTAAGGGCTTTCTTGCAGTCCATCATGCCCGCGGCGGTCTTTTCGCGCAGGTCTTTAACCATAGCAGCAGTGATGCTCATGAGAATCTCCGGAAAACGTTGGTTATTCGGCGGCGGCTTCGACAGCGGGGGCTTCTTCAGCCTTGGCTTCGGCGTCGGCAGCCTTCTTCAGTTCTTCCTCGGCGTCCTTGTTCTTGGAATCCTTGCGCATGGCTTCGCCTTCGAGGCAGGCTTCGGCCATGGCGGTGACGAAAAGCTTAATGGCGCGGATGGCGTCGTCGTTGCCGGGGATGATGTAGTCGATGACGTCGGGATCGCAGTTGGTGTCGGTGACGGCCACGATCGGGATGCCGAGCTTGCGGCATTCCTTGACGGCGATTTCTTCACGGTTGGGGTCGATGATGAAGGCGAGCTGCGGGAGGCGATCCATGTCCTTGATACCGCCGAGGGTCAGCTCAAGCTTGGCCATTTCGCGCTGCAGGGTCAGGATTTCCTTCTTCTGGTAGCGGTTCACGGAACCGTCGGCGAACATGGCTTCGAGCTTCTTGAGGCGTTCGATGCTCTTCTGAATGGTGGCGAAGTTGGTGAGGGTGCCGCCCATCCAGCGGTTGGTCACATGGAACTGACCGGCGCGGCCGGCTTCGGCGGCGACGGCTTCCTGAGCCTGGCGCTTGGTACCGATGAACAGCACGCGGCCGCCGTTGGCGACGGTTTCCACGATTTTGTCGTGGGCGGTGCGGTACAGCTTCACGGTCTGCTGGAGGTCGATGATATGGATACCGTTACGGGCGCCGAAAATGAACGGGCGCATCTTGGGGTTCCAACGGCGGGTCTGGTGACCGAAATGGACGCCGGTTTCCAGCATCTGCTTCATGCTAACGTATGCCATGGTATGTCTCCTTCGACATGGGGGTTTGCTTCCACCCCGGCCCTGACCCTTCTACCCGTATGCGTTCCGCGGACCCATGCCGCGGGGCGAAACGAGCACCCCAGGCCGCTGCCAGAGTGTGCTTGATAAAAAGCTGCTTATCTTTACGGCAGCAAGGGGTGCCTGTCAAGGGGACATAGGATTTTCCTTGTTTCGCGGCCCGGTTCCGTCTGCGGGGCGGGTGCCCCTCTTTCCGCTTGAGGGGGCGGTTTCGCTTCCGGATTGAACCTCCGGCGTTCCCGGTGTACAACCGCGCCGGTGCGGTACAACGATTCGACGAGGGCGCGGTGCGTCCGATCTTTTTATGGAGGGTTCATGGAAAGCAAGCTGAGCCGTGCGCTGGCTCCGAAACGTCCGGATGCGCCCACGCTGACTTCCCGTCAGCTCGTCAAGGCGTGGTGGCAGGCGCTGCGTCCGCCGTTCTTCATCGTGGATCTCATCCCCGTAGGGCTTGGGGGGGCGCTGGCGGCCCGGGATCTCGGGTATTGGCCCTGGGGGATTTTCGCGGTTGTGATGGTGGGGTGTTTTTGCCTGCATACGGTCGCTAACATAGCCAATGATCTTTTTGATTATCTGGAAGGCGTGGATACCGACGAGACAATCGGGGGCACGAAAGTCATCCAGAACGGCTGGATCAGCCCGCGCCAGATTTGCCTGACCATCATCGGGCTGTTGCTGTCCACGGTACTGATCGGCTGGTGGCTCATCGGGCACAGCGGACAGGAATGGCTGTGGGGGCCTGTGGTCTTTGCCGTGCTCTCCGCCGTCTTTTACGTCGCGCCGCCCATACGCTACGGGTGCCGGGGATACGGCGAGCTGTTCGTATGCCTGAATATGGGATTTATCATGGTTATGGGCTCCTATGCGGTAATGGCGAACGGCTTTTCGGCGCAGAGCCTTGCCCTGGCGCTTCCCGTGGGGCTCATGGTGGCGGGGATTCTCTATTATCAAAGCCTGCCTGAGATCGAGACGGATCTCGCGGCCGGGAAGCGGACGCTGGCGAATATCCTCGGCAAGGCCAAGGCCG
>OLFV01003214.1_pt1 | contig 10520 bp, 7 predicted proteins | sample 1605551 | NCBI WGS metagenome assembly OLFV01 (sample SAMEA3888922, study PRJEB22519) | human gut metagenome | biome: human gut; feature: human-associated habitat; material: faeces | place: Denmark | collected 2011
GGCCTTTTGCCTCATATTCCGACTTTATCACGGTACATACCTGGTCGCAGTACTCCTCAATCATGGCCGCTGCCGCGGCCTGCATGACCACGGCCCTGCTCATCTGGAGACGGCTGTACTTCTGAATCAGATGGTCGGCCCCGCAGCCAAGGGTGGCCGCAAACACAATAATCTGATCGCAGTCCTTCAGATTCCCCCACAAGTTCCTGCTCCTGGCCTCAAAACAGCCTCCGTCAATTCTGTAATCCTCCCCCAGTGACAAAGGATATTCCCGGTACAGATGCCTGGGTGTGGCAGCTTCCCATAATTCCGCCATGGACTGCTCCACCATGACCGCCACTGCCCCGTCAGCCTCCTGTCCCCTGTACCCCAGATAGCGGAGGACCTCCCTCCTGTCTACGTCCTGTATGTCCATATGTCTTTTCTCCCGATGATCGTTCTTCTGGTATTCGTTCTCCCGCATTCGTTCTTCTGAGTTTTTTTCTCCCGCGGTATAGTGATGAGATTTTTTCTCCTGAGTTTTTTCCCAGTGCTGTATCCGGCCCTATAAAATCTCCGACAGGTTTTCCTTTATCTTCATGGCCACATCCGGCTTATTCATGGAATACACATGGATACCGTTGACTCCGTTGGCTATCAGGTCAATGATCTGGTCCGTGGCATAGGCTATTCCGGCCTGCTTCATGGCCGCGGGATTGTCCCCGAACCGGTCCACAATGGACATGAACCTGGATGGCAGGTAGGTCCCCGACATCTGGGTAATCCTCCGTATCTGCTTTGCGTTGGTCACAGGCATGATGCCGGCAATCACAGGCACCTGGATTCCCTTTTCACGGATGCGGTACAGATAGCTGTAAAGAATGCTGTTGTCAAAAAACATCTGGGTGGTGACAAAATCGCATCCGGCCTCCACCTTCTGCTTCAGGTAATCTATGTCCACAGACTTGTTGGCTGATTCCACATGGCCCTCCGGGTAACATGCGGCCCCGATGCAGAAATCACCTGCCTTTTTGATTTCCCATATCAGCTCTGAGGCATAGTGGTATTCCCTTGGCGTACTGCCGTCCTGGGGGATATCCCCGCGCAGGGCCAGTACATTTTCAATGCCGCGCTCCTTTAACTCCCCCAGCACATGGTGCACCTTTTCCCTGGTGGATGAAACACAGGTGAGATGGGCCAGAGGCGTCACCCCGTATTCCTCCTTGATGGCGGAGGCGATTCCAACCGTATAATCGCTGGTTCCCCCTCCTGCCCCGTATGTAACACTCATAAACGAGGGCTTTAATTTTGCAATCTCCGCGGCTGCCTTCTCCACGGAATCATATGCATCCTCTGTCTTTGGGGGGAACACCTCAAAGGAGAGGGTGGGCTTTCCTTCTGCCAGTATGTCGCGTATTTTCATTTCTGTTTCCCTTCCTCATGCGTCATCCAAAAAAGCTCCGGCACCCCAATAATCAGGATTGCCGGAGCAAGCATTTACATTTCTACGGTCACTTTCTTCAGATGCCAGATATCCTTCACATACTCCTCAATGGTACGGTCAGATGTGAACTTTCCGCAGTTGGCCGTGTTAAGGATGGCTGCCTTAGCCCACCATGCCTGGTCCCTGTAAGCCTTATCCACCCTTTGGTGCGCCTCGGCATAGGAACGGAAGTCCTTGAGGATAAAGTAGGTATCAGCCCGGTCGCTGCTCTTGGTATTTAAGAGAGAGTTATAGATGTCCCTGAACAGCTCTGGGTTATCCGGTGCATAGTAGCCGTTAATCAGCTGCATGAGCACACGGCGGATTTCCTGGTCATTGTTAAAGATATCCATAGGGTAATAGCCGCCGTTGTTCTCGTAGTTAATAACCTCGTCGGAGGACATGCCGAAGATAAATGCATTATCCGCTCCCACTTCCTCCACGATTTCCACATTTGCTCCGTCCATGGTTCCCAGGGTAAGGGCCCCGTTGAGCATAAACTTCATGTTGCTGGTGCCGCTCGCCTCGGTGCCGGCGGTGGAGATCTGCTGACTCACCTCGCTGGCGGGCATCAGCATCTCCGCCATGGAGACCCGGTAATTCTCCAGAAATACCACCTGCAGCTTCCCCTTGCAGATGGGGTCGTTGTTCACCTGATCCGCCAGAGAGTTGATGAGACGGATGATGCGCTTGGCTACGGCATAGCCGGGAGCGGCCTTGGCGCCAAAGAGGAAGGTCTGTGGTGGGAAGTCCATGTCCGGGTCGTCCTGCAGCTGCTGGTACAGGGCGATGATGTGCAGTACGTTCAGCAGCTGCCGTTTATACTCGTGAAGCCGCTTCACCTGCACGTTGAAGATAGCGTCCGTGTTCAGCTGCACCCCTTGCTGTCGGCGGGCCCACCGGGCAAAGGTCTCCTTGTTGCAGCGCTTGATCTCCTCCAGCCGGGCCAGCACCGCCCCATCCTCAGCATAGGGGTCCAGTTCCTGCAAATGGCCCGCATGGGTCAGATAACCGTCCCCGATGAGTTCCCGGATCAATCCGTCCAGACCGGGGTTGATCTGGCTGAGCCAGCGGCGATGATCCACGCCGTTGGTGACGTTCTTGAACTTCTCCGGCTCCATTCGGCAGGCGTCCCGGAATACATCATGGCGCAGGATATCCGAGTGCAGAGCGGACACGCCGTTGATGGCCATACCGCCGGCGATGCAGAGGTTGGCCATCCGCACCACGCCGTCCCAGATGACCGCCATCTTGGCGGTCTTTTCGGGGTCGTGATAGAAGCTCTCCACCTTCTCCTGCCAGCGGCGGGCGATCTCCTGCAGGATCTGCCACACACGGGGCAACAGCGTCTCGAACAGCTGCTGGGGCCAGCACTCCAGCGCCTCCGCCAGTACCGTGTGGTTGGTGTAGGCCACGGAGCAGGTGGTAATGTGCCACGCCTCGTCCCAGGAAAGGCCCGCATCGTCCACCAGAATACGCATCAGCTCCGGGATCACCAGCGCCGGATGGGTGTCGTTGATCTGGATGACGTTCTTCTCGTGGAAGTTTTTCAGGGTGCCGTAGGTCTGGATGTGCTGCCGTGTGATGGACTGCATGGTGGCCGAAACGAAGAAATACTGCTGCTTCAGCCGCAGGGACTTGCCCTCATAGTGGTTGTCCTCCGGATACAGCACCTTGGAGATGACGTCCGCCATGGCCCGCTCCTCCCCGGCCCGCAGGTACTGCCCCTCGCTGAACAGCTTCATGTCGATGGGCTTGGGACTCTTGGCGTCCCACAGCCGCAGGGTGTTCACCTGCTGGGTGTCGTACCCGGCGATCTCCATGTCGCACGGCACCGCCAGCACACGGGTATAGTCCTCATGCACCACCATCAGGTGGCCGTTGTCCCACCGGGTGCGGACCTTGCCGCCGAAGTGGACCTCCTCCGTCTCCTGCGGCTTGGGCATGAGCCACGCATCGCCCAGATTCTTCCAGTCGTCGGGCAGCTCCACCTGCTGGCCGTCCACGATCTTCTGCTTGAAGATACCCAGCTCGTAGCAGATGGAGTAGCCGGTGGCGGGGATCTCCAGCGTGGTCATGCTGTCCAGATAGCAGGCCGCCAGACGGCCCAGACCGCCGTTGCCGAGACCGGCATCCGGCTCCATGTCGAAGATGTCCGCCGCCTTGAAGCCCAGCGCCTCCACGGCCCCTGTCAGCGGCTCCAGCAGCTCCAGATTGTAGGCGTTCTTCATCAGGCTGCGTCCCATGAGAAACTCCATGGACATATAGTGGACCTTCCGCTTCTCCTGACTGTCCACCTCCTCACGGGTACGCACCCCCCGCTCGGCCATGATATCCCGCAGCACCAGAGCGCAGGCCTTCATGATCTCTCCGTCGGTGGCCTGCTTCTCCGTGCAGCCGTAGTTCAGCCGCAGCTTCTGCACGATGGCCTCCTGCAATGTTTCCTTCGTATAAGTCATAGATATCCTCCTGTATTGCATCCGGGGCTTACCGCCCCAGCAGCTTTCCATAAATATTCCGGTAGGCCCCGGCGCTGCGATCCCAGCTGAAATCGCCCTCCATGCCCCGCCGCCGCACCATGCGGAAGCCCTCTGCATCGCCGTGGTACAGGCCCACCGCCTGCCCGATGGTGTCCAGCATGGCCCCGGCGTCGTAGGCGGCAAAGACATAGCCGTTGCCGTCGGGCTGCCCCACCTGACAGGACCGGACGGTGTCGTTGAGACCGCCGGTCTGCCGGACGATGGGTACAGCGCCATAGCGCATGGCGATCATCTGCGACAGGCCGCAAGGCTCGCTCTTAGAGGGCATCAGAAACAGGTCGCTGCCGGCATAGATGCGGCGGGACAGGCCTTCGTTGTAGCCGATCCAGGCACACAGCCGTCCCGGATAGCGGTTCTGAGCGTGGCGGAAGAAATTCTCATATCCACCGTCACCGCTGCCCAGCACCACCAGCTGACAGCCGGTGGCCATGATGCCATCCAGCGCCTGACACACCAGATCCACGCCCTTGTGTCCCACCAGCCGGGTCACCATAGAGAGGACCGGTGTCCCCTCCTCCTGAGCAAGGCCCAACTCCTGCTGAAGTGCCGCCTTGCATAAGGTCTTCCCCTCCGACTCCGCCGCCGTGTATCGGGCGGGCAGATCGGGGTCGCACTCCGGGTCATAGCTCACCATATCGATGCCGTTGAGCACGCCGGAGAATTTCCACTGGATGCTGCGCACCACGCTGTCCAGTCCGGCGGCATAGGCGCTCTCCCGCAGCTGGGCGGCGTAGGTGGGGCTGACGGTGGTCACGGCGTCCGCCGTCACCATGGCCCCCTTCATGAGGTTCACGCACCCATCCATCTGTAGAACGCCGCTCTCGTACCAGTCTCCCCGGTTCAGGCCGAAAAGATCCTCCACCGTGTCGGCGCCGTACTTGCCCTGATACTCGATGTTGTGAATGGTGAACACGGTGGAAACGTTTTCAGCCACAGTTTTCAAGTAAATCGGCACCAGTGCAGTCTGCCAGTCGTTGCAGTGGATCACCTCCGGCCGCCACTCCAGCATGGGAAGCACCGACACCACCGCCTTGGAAAAGAAGGCAAACCGCTCTCCGTCGTCCATCTGGCCATACAGCGCCCCACGGCGGAAGTACCGCTCGTTATCCAGAAAATACCAGACGACGCCCCGATACTCCAGCGAGAACAGGCCGCAGTACTCATGCCGCCACGCCAGGTCCACATAGGTATAGCCGTGCCAGCGCATTTTCTCTCTCCATGCGTCCGAAACTTGCCCGTACAGCGGCAGGATCACCGCCGCCCGATCCCCACCGGCAGCCACCGCCGGTGGGAGACTTCCCAGCACATCCGCAAGACCTCCGGTCTTGCAGAAGGGAGCCGCCTCGCTGGTCACATATAAGATATCCATGCCGTTACCTCCTTGTGTCCCCTCCCCGCAGCCTGCGGGGAGGGACGTGATTCGTTTATACGGTGGCGTTGCGGGCCACCACCACAGGATAGCTCTCGTCTCCAATGAGGGTGCGTCCCTCCCGGATGGTCACAGCCTTGTCGGCAATGACGCAGCGCAGGGTGGCATCCTTTTTCACCACCGTGCCCTTAAAGAGCACGCAGTTCTCCACCTGCGCTCCCTTCTCTACCCGGACGCCCCGAAACAGAATGCAGTTTTTCACGCTGCCCTGAATATCGCAGCCATCGGCAATGAGGGAGTTCTCGCACACCCCGGCAGGGTCCAGATACGCCGGAGGCGCATCGTTCTCCTTGGCCAGAATGGGTCGCCGGGGATCGAACAGCAGCCGCCGCTGCGCCGGGTCCAGCAGCTCCATGCTGCGGCGGTAGTAGGTCTGTACCGTATCGATGCGGGCGGCATACCCCTGCCACACATAGGCGTGCAGATGCAGCCGATCCTTCTGATCCTGTAAAATGTGGTGACGGAAGCTGTACCGGTTGTGGGCCATGCACTCCTCCACCAGCTGCACCAGCAGCTCCCGCCGCAGGATGCACACGTTCAGGCAGCGGTAACCCGCCGGGGTGTGGACGTCGTAGGCCACATCCACGATACGGCCCTGTTCATCCATCTCCAGATAGGTATCGCTGGGGTCGCCGGGCTCCGCCGTACAAACCTCCGTCAGGTCGGCCCCGGAGGCGATGTGCTCCTGCAATACCTGCTCCAGCGGCAGATTGATGACCAGATCGCTGTCCGCCAGCACCACATACTCCTGCCTGATCTCCCGCAGGTACTCCAGCACGCAGCCCAGCGCCTCCACCTTCCCCCGGAAGCGTCCGGCGGAGGTGCGGCTCTCGGCATAGGCGAAGGCCGGCAGCAGCGTCAGCCCGCCCCGATTGCGGCTCAGATCCCAGCTGCGGCCGTTGCCCAGATGATCCAGCATACTCTGGCACTTGCCGTGCATGATGACGCCCACATCGTGGATCCCGGCGTTGACCATGCTGGAGAGCATAAAGTCCACCACCCGGTAGTTGCCGCCAAAGGGCATGGAGCCGGGGATGCGGTGGGCGATCAGGTCCCCCAGCCCCGTGGGCTTTCCGTAAGAAAAGATGATGCCGTGCATGGTGTGGTTCATGCCTTCACCTCCCCGTGATGCCGGTCCAGCAGAGTCTTGGCGGAGACGATCTCCCCGTCCCCTATCACGGTACCGGGTCCCAGCACCGCCACGCCCCAGTCATCCGGATCCTGTGCCGTCTCCGGCGGAGCGCCCACCTGAGCGTCCCTGCCGATGCGGCAGCTCTCACCCACGATGGCGTACTGCACCACGGCTCCCGACTCCACCACGGCGCCGGGCATCAGCACGGAGTAAGAGACGACGGCCCCCTCCCCCACCTGGGTGTTGTAGCCGAGGACGCTGTTCTTCACCTCGCCCAGCACCTCGCAGCCCTTGGCCACGACGCTGTTGCCGATGTCCGCCTTGGCTCCCACATAGGCCGGGGGGCAGGAGGGCGTGCGGCTGTAAATGGGCCACCGGCGATCCAGCAGGTTCAGTCCGGAGCCGGGACTCAGCATATCCATGTTGGCGTCCCACAGGGACACCAGCGTCCCCACGTCCTTCCAGTAGCCGTCAAAGCGCCATGCGGTCATCCGCTCCCCCGCCGCCAGCATGGCGGGGATGATGTTCTTGCCGAAGTCGTTTTCCGAGGTGGGGTCCGCCTCGTCGGCCACCAGATACTCCCGCAGCTTGCTCCATGTGAAGATATAAATACCCATCGACGCCAGATTGCTCTTGGGATCCTTGGGCTTCTCGGCAAACTCCGTGATGCGGTCCTCCCCGTCCACCGACATGATACCGAAGCGGCTGGCCTCCGCCCACGGCACCTCCATCACGGCGATGGTACAGGCAGCCCCGGTCTCCTTGTGGCGGCGCAGCATCACGGCATAGTCCATCTTATAGATGTGGTCGCCGGAGAGCACCGCCACATACTCCGGATCGTACAGATCCACGAAGCCGATGTTCTGATAGATGGCGTTGGCCGTCCCCTTGTACCAGCTGGCGCCGGTGGCGCTCTGGTAGGGCGGCAGAATGTGAACGCCGCCGTCCAGCCGATCCAGCTCCCACGGCTGACCGTTGCCGATGTAGCTGTTGAGCTCCAGCGGCCGGTACTGGGTCAGCACGCCCACGGTGTCGATACCGGAGTTGGCGCAGTTGGACAGGGGAAAATCAATGATGCGGAACTTCCCGCCAAAGGGTACCGCAGGCTTTGCCATGTCGCCGGTAAGCACATACAGCCGGCTCCCCTGTCCGCCGGCCAGAAGCATGGCGACACATTCTTTTTTCATGTCCGTCCCTCCGTTCCGTTTTTCGGTTCTGCGGGCCGCCTGGACCGGCCCTTGAGGATCACCCCGCCCAGCGGCGGGATCCTGATCCTCAGGGACCTTTCCCGCCCGTGGGAGGGAACGTCCTCCACGGTCAGCAGCCCCTCATTGCACACACCGGAGCCGCCCCACTGGAGGCTGTCGGTATTGAACACCTCTTCATAATACCGCTTGCCCCCCGGCACGCCGAAGCGGTAGTCCTCCCACGCCTCCGGGGAGAAATTCACCGCACAGACCAGCTCATGGCCCGCCCGATCCCGCCGCAGGAACACGATGACGTTGCTGTGGTTGTCATCGGCCACCAGCCACTCGAAGCCATTCCAGTCGCTGTCGTTCTCCCACAGGGGCCGGTTTTTCCGATAAAAGCGGTTCAGCTCCCGGATACATTCATGAGTCCGGCGGCAGTCCTCCTGCTCCAGCAGATACCAGTCCAGCTGTCCGGCGAAATCCCACTCGTGCCATTGGGCCAGTTCCGTTCCCATGAAGGTCAGCTTCTTGCCGGGGTGCGCCAGCAGGTACAGGTAAAAGCCCCGCACCCCCGCCAGCTGCCGCCAGTCGTCGCCGGGCATCTTCCCCCGGAGGGAGCCCTTCATGTGGACCACCTCGTCGTGGGACACCGGCAGCACGAACCGCTCCGAGAAGGCGTACACCATGGAGAAGGTCACATCCTTGTGGTGGTACTGACGGAACCACGGATCCATTTTCAGATAGTGGCAGATGTCGTTCATCCACCCCATGTTCCACTTGAGGTCGAAACCCAGACCTCCCTCCTCGACGGGCCATGTGACCTTGGGCCACGCCGTGGACTCCTCCGCCGCCGTCAGGGCCGGCGGATCCATGGCGGCGGCCATCCGATTCAGATCCTGCAAAAAGGAGATGGCCTCCAGATTCTCATGGCCGCCGTAGACGTTGGGCCGCCACTCCTGCCGGTCATAGTCCAGATACAGCATAGACGCCACGGCATCCACCCGCAGGCCGTCCATGTGGTACTCCCGCAGCCACCACGCCGCCGAGGACAGCAGGAAGCTCCGCACCTCGCCCCGGCCGAAGTCAAAGACCCGTGTCCCCCATCCGGCGTGCTCCCGCTTCAGGGGGTCGCCGTACTCGTACAGGCAGGTGCCGTCGAAATCGATGAGCCCGTGCTCATCCTTGCAGAAGTGGGCCGGCACCCAGTCCAGGATCACGGCGATCCCGGCCCGATGCATCCGATCCACGAAATATTTCAGATCCTCCGGGGTGCCGTAGCGGGCGGTGGGTGCAAAATACCCCACACACTGATACCCCCACGAGTCATCCAGCGGATACTCCGTCACCGGCAGCAGCTCCACGGCGTGATAGCCCATGTCCCGAACATAGGGGGCCAACCGGTCCGCCAGCTGCCGATAGGTGAGAAAGCTGCCGTCCTCCTGCCGCTGCCAAGAGCCGGGATGCACCTCGTAGATGTTGAGTGGCCCCTCCCACAGAGGCTCCCGGCGGCGCTTTTCCCGCCATGCCGCATCCCGCCACGGATAGGGTGCCATCTCCCACAGACGGCTGGCGTTCGCCGGACGCAGCTGGCTGTAAACGCCGTAGGGATCCGCCTTCCAGCGGGTGCGCCCGTCGGCGCCCTCCACCACATATTTATAGGACTGCCCCACTTGGGCCTGCGGCACCGTGGTATCCCAGATGCCCTCCGGCCAGCGGTTCATGGCAAGGCCCTGCCAGTCGCTGAAGTCCCCCGCCACCCGGACGCTCCGAGCATTGGGGGCATAGACCCGAAAACACCAGCCCTCCGCCGTGCGGTGTGCGCCCAGCAGAGACTGCGCCTCCTGCCAGCTGCCCTCGAAAAACCGTTTCAGACCGCCTTCCATGCTCTCCCCTCCGTCTCCGGGGCAGGCGCAAACTCCCCTACCCCACCTTTGTGGGCTTATTTTACTCCAATCCCCTCCCCCCGTCAAGCGCCGGTGGCCGTCAAGACACCATTTCTACGAATCCCACAACGAAAAAGCGCACGGGCTATGCCGTTCGCTTTTTTCAGCCCTTTCCGCAGCTTATGAAAGCCCCTTCCAACCATCCGATGCGTTCTTGCGGCGGCCGCCCGGATATGCTATACTCTCCTTATCACCGATGTACATCTCCACCATGAAAGGAGCCCTCCATGCTGACCATCTGCAGAGCCGCTGCCGCCGATCAGCCGCAGCTTATGGCCATCTATCGCACGGCGCAGGAATATATGCTGCAAACCGGAAATCCCACCCAGTGGGGCCGCTCCTATCCGTCGCCGGAGCTGATCCGCTCCGATATCGCTCAGGGCATCTGCCGGGTTCTTAGCGATGAAGCCGGGATACATGGGGTGTTTGCGCTGCTGGATACCCCCGAGCCCACCTATTCCCGGATAGAGGGTGCCTGGCGGAACGACGCCCCCTACCTCACCATTCACCGTCTGGCCGGGGACGGCCGGACACACGGTCTCTTCCGCTGTGCTGCGGACTACTGCAAGGCCATTTCCCGGAATGTCCGAGCGGATACCCACGCCGACAACCGCACCATGCAGCATTTGCTGGAAGAGAACGGCTTCCTCCCCTGCGGCACGATCCATGTGCGGGACGGAACGCCCCGGCTGGCATACCATTGGACGGCAGACCGCCCGTGACCTGTACGCCATCCACCGCCTTGCGGCCCCAGCACTCCCCCCATACAGCACGCAATAAATATCCCCCGGCCTAGCCGGGGGTATTTCTTATGCGGGCGAAGC